>Ga0074045_10001712_pt1 | contig 20843 bp, 14 predicted proteins | sample BogForMeECP23OM2_FD_94442 | JGI IMG/M metagenome (GOLD analysis project Ga0074045, IMG submission 94442) | Bog forest soil microbial communities from Calvert Island, British Columbia, Canada - Bog Forest MetaG ECP23OM2 | ecosystem: Environmental > Terrestrial > Soil > Wetlands ...
ATTGCTCACCCGGCCGGTGAGCCCAAGGAGACGAAGAGTCGCGCTTCATGCCCTTGAGAATGCGCGATTCTCGCCCTCACGCCAAAACCAAACTGCCGTTTCTAGGCTAAATAGTTCCCCGCTTTGCGGGGAGTTCCCCGCTTTGCGGGGAGTTCCCCGCTTTGCGGGTCGCGTGATCGCCCGTCAAAACGTGTCGACCTGCGAAGGGACGAGCGTCGACGGGGCGCGTTCAGCGCGAAAGTTACCGCCGGCGGGCGCCGCCTCCCGGCGACGCCATGCCTTTGCTGACAGCTAACCGGGTCGCAGCGCCAGTTCTCAATCCCCCACGATGCTTGCCCGCGCGCGCTGCCACCAGCCGGTCCGGCGGGGGCGGGGGGTTTCATCGACGGGCTCGGTTGGCGTGGGAGCGGCTTGCGCCTCGGCCTCGGCGCTCGCCGCGGGATGCGGGGCCGGCTCGACGGCCGGCGGCGTGAAGGCGGCCTCGGCGCGCTCGGCGACGGCCGCCCCGACGGGCGCGGTCTCCTCTGGAGCGGCCGCGGCGATCGCGGACTCCTCGCCGCTCGGCTGGGTCGGCGGAGCGGCCGGCTCCTCGCGGGTGTCGGCCAGTTCGGGCGTCCAGCTGCTTTCGGCGTCCGGGACGAGGACGTCAGCCTCGGCATTAACCGCCGGCGCAGCGTCGTCGGCCGCAGACGGCGCCAGGGCGTCGGACGGCGCCGGTTCGAGGGCGGCGTCCGCGCCGAAGTCGTGATCCGCCACCCGCGGCGGGAAGCGGTTGCGCCCGCCGCGCGAGCGGCGCGCGCGACGGCCGCCGCGCTCGCCTTCAGCCGGGGCGCCGCGGCCTTCAAAAGGCTCCGTCTCCAGGACCGGCGCGGAGAGATCGCCGCCGATCTCCGCCACCACGGCGAGGCCGTCGTCGGTCGGCTGCGGCGCATCGGGCGCGATGCTCTCGCCAACGCCCCGATCTCCGCCGCGCCGGCGCCGGCGCCGGCGCCGGCGACGTCCGCCGTAGCCCTCGTCGGCCGATCCGCCGTCGCGTCCTTCGCGCTCGGCGCCGCGCTCGTCCGGCTCCTCGGCTTCGTCCTCGACGCGGGTCTCGATCTCGTCCTCGAAGGGCTCTTCGATCGCCCCCGGCTCGTCGACAATGGTGGCGAAATCGTCCTGCGCCAACGGGGTCGGCTCGATTTCGCGGCGCGGACCGGTCGCCGGCTCGCCGCGGTCGATGGCGTGGTAATTCGCCCCGGTCAGCGTGTCGTCGGCCTCGACCGCGACAGCCACGCCAAAGCGACGCTCGAGATCGCGCAGGTTCGCCCGCTTCTGGTTGAGAATGTAAAGCGCGACGGCGGTGCGGGTGCGCACCACGATGTCGTGCGTGGCGCTCTTGATCAACGCGTCCTCGAGCACGCGCAGCACGTGCAGCGCGATCGAGGAGGTCGAGCGAACGACCCCGGCGCCCTGGCAATGGGCGCAGACCACCGTCGAGCCTTCCAGCACGCCGGTGCGGATGCGCTGGCGCGACATCTCGAGGAGGCCAAAATGGGAGATGCGGCCCACTTGGATGCGGGCGCGGTCGTTCTTCAGCGCATCCTTGATGCGGCGCTCGACGGCGCGATTGTTGCGCGACTCCTCCATGTCGATGAAGTCGACGACGATGAGGCCCGCAAGGTCGCGCAGCCTCAGCTGCCGGGCGATCTCGTCGGCGGCCTCGAGGTTGGTCCTGAGCGCCGTATCCTCGATGTTGTGCTCGCGGGTCGAGCGGCCGGAGTTGACGTCGATGGCGACCAGCGCCTCGGTCTGGTTGATGACGATGTAGCCGCCCGACTTCAGCGTCACCTGGTTGGAGAACATCGCATCGAGCTGCGATTCAACGCCGGCCTTGGCGAACACCGGCTGGGTGTCGCGATAGAGCTGGACGGCGTTGACGTGGGTGGGCATCAGAAGGCGCATGAATTGCCGCGCCTCGCGGTAGCCGGTCTCGCCCGCCACCATGATCTCATCGACCTCCTTGCTGTAGAGGTCGCGGATGGCGCGCTTGATCAGCGAACCTTCCTCATAGACGAGGGTCGGGGCGCTCGACGCCAGGGTCGTCTCGCGCACCGTCTCCCACATGCGCAAGAGATATTCGAAGTCGCGCTTGACTTCGGCCTTGGTGCGCGATGCGCCGGCGGTGCGCAGGATGACCCCCATCCCCTCGGGCACGTCGAGCTCCTCTGCAATACCCTTGAGGCGGCTGCGGTCCTGGGCATTGGTGATCTTGCGCGAGATCCCGCCGCCACGGGCGGTGTTCGGCATCAGCACGCAGTAGCGACCGGCCAGCGACAAGTACGTGGTCAGCGCCGCGCCCTTGTTGCCGCGCTCCTCCTTGACGACCTGGACCAGCATCACCTGACGTCGTTTGATTACCTCCTGGATCTTGTATTGTCGGCGCATCCGCTGCGGGCGGCGCGGGACCTCCTCCCAGGCGTCGCCGCCGAGATGCTCCACCGGCTCGCCCTCGTCCTCCGACCGCTCCTTCCCACGCGAACGAACGCGCTCCTCGGAGCCGCCTTCGAGCGTCGTCACTTCATGCTCGTCGTCGCGGCCCTTTTCGTCGACGTTGACCCGCTCGGCGGGCTCGTCCGAGGCCTCGATGGTCTCGTCCCAGGCGCTCTCCGCCTCGACCTCCTCGCCTTCGACCGGCTCTTCCTCGGGGAGCGGCGGCGCCTCCATTCCGGTCTCGACGGAAGCGGCCTGCTCCGGCTCGATGGAAACGGAGAGCGGAGGCCCGCGTTCGCCGGAGGATTCGGGCGGCTCAACGGCCTGTGGCGCCGTCTGCTCGCCGTGCGGCTCCATGGCGGCCGCGGCCTCGACGGGCGCTTCGGGCGCGGCCGGGGGAGACTCGACAGCGCCGGCGACCAGCTCGACGGCCTGGAAGGCTTCGCTTCCGGAGGTTTCACCGGCGCCCGCGGTCTCGTCCTCGTCGAGTTCGACACCCCCGTCCTCGGCGGTCGGGGCGATCTCGGAGACCGTCTCGTCGCCGGCGTCGGTTGCGCGCGCTTCAGCCTCGATGTCACGCGGACGGCGATGGCGGCGGCTGCGGCGCTCGCCGCGGGGCTCGTCGTCCTCGTCGTGATGGGTCTGCGCCTCTTCCTCAAGCAGCGCCTGACGGTCGGCGACGGGAATCTGGTAATAGTCGGGATGGATTTCCGAGAAGGCGAGGAAGCCGTGCCGGTTGCCGCCGTAGTCGACGAAGGCGGCCTGGAGCGAAGGCTCCACGCGAGTGACTTTGGCGAGATAGATGTTGCCGCGCAGCGGCCGCTTGCTTGCCGATTCGAAGTCGAATTCCTCGACGCGGTTACCTCGCAGCACCACCACCCGGGTTTCTTCCGGGTGGGAGGCGTCGATGATCATTTTGTTTGCCATGGATTGCTCTCTTGCGCGGGACGCAAGGGGCCGCGAAAGGTCGCGGCCGCCCGGCGCCATAAGGCGCAGCGTTGGTGTTGGAGCTCGTTCGAGATGGGGATCGCGGAGCCATCGCCGCATTGGCGGCGCATAGCCGTCGGCGCGAGACGAGAAGTCCACAGGCCCCCGCCGCCGTCGTGAGGTCGTCGTGGATCTGCGGTCGGAACATCGTCAATAGTAAACCACGGCCTAACCCGGCTCTTCGCCCATGAAGCGACGCGTTCGTCGCGCCGATGTCACGAAACCGCCCGAGTCGCCGGCAAGCGTCCGGCCAAAGGCTCCTTGGTTTTCGCCGACGCTCCCTCACGAAGGCGCGAAACTCTCGCACAGGGGCGCCAAAAAAGTCGGCAAACCAAGCGTTCGCCACGGCGACATCTCAGCGGGGACGCAAGCCATCATACGACAGTCTTGCATGCGCCCAGGTCATCTCGCGCGGGCGGCCTCGCGGATTCGTTCCGGATTCGTAACGACTTCTACATAGGGGGCGCAGGTTGGCTTGGCAAGTTTTTTCCCATTGGCGCGGCCGGCTGCGGACTGCGACCAAGAACCGCCGCGAAGCGGGATATGAGATTTACCAATCGGAAACCTTCCGCGCGCTCAATCCGGCGGTTTCCTTGGCGGCGGATGACCCGCCTCCGGGCGCGTTTGCCAAGTCCTGGCGAGTGGCGCTATGGACCAGAAGGAAGGACGGGCAGGAGAGCGCATGGGGCCGGCAAGACCCTTCGCCGCCGCGGCTGTTTTCGCGTTGCTGGCCGCGACGCCGAAGCCCTCGGCGGCCGAGGGGGCCGCACGACCCGTCGCGGTCGGGGTGAAGCTGGTTCAGGATGCGGGCGCCGCGGTGCTGACGTTCGACCTTTCGCGGCCGGTCGACGCCCGCGCACATACCCTTGCCTCGCCCGACCGGATCGTCGTCGACCTGCCCGAGGTCGGATTCCAGCTCGATCCCGGCGTTGCACAGCCGGATGCGGCGAGCGCGCCCGCGCTCATCAAGGCGTTCCGTTTCGGTCTGCTGGCGCCGGGCAAGTCACGGATCGTCATCGATCTTTCTCGTCGGGCCTGTCCCGTCGGAGTCACGACGAAGCCGATCGTCGCCAGCGCGGAGCCATCCCGGCTGACGATCGACGTCAAGCCCTGCGACGATGCCGCCTTCGCGGCGTCGGCCGCAGCGACTCCGGACGCCCCCGCGGCCAGCCCTGGCGGCGCGATGGGGTCCGCGGCGCCGGTCATCGTGCTGGACCCGGGGCACGGCGGGATCGACGGCGGCGCTCACGGCGTCGGCGGGGCCATGGAAAAAACGCTCGCTTTCGCGTTCTGCGTCGAACTGAAGCGCCAACTCGAGGCGACCGGGCGATACAAGGTGCTGATGACGCGCGACGGCGACCAATATGTCGACCTCGACAGTCGCGTGGATTTCGCGCGGGACGCCGACGCTGCCCTTTTCGTGTCGATCCACGCCGACACGCTGAGCGACGTCGCGGGCGTCAGCGGCTCGACCGTCTATACGGTTGCGGACCGGGCGTCCGACGCCGAAGCGGCGAGGATCGCCGCGCACGAGAACGCTGCCGATCGGGACCCGACCAAGGCCAAGGCTGCTGAGGATGATCCCGGCGTCGCGGACATCCTGTTCGACCTGAAGCGCCGCGAGACGCGCGCTTATTCCCATCTCTTTTCGCGCACTCTGGTGGAGGATTTGCGCGACGCGACCCGGCTCAACCACAATCCCGAACGGTCGGCGGGTTTCGTCGTGCTGAAGGCGCCGGAATTTCCCTCGGTCCTGATCGAACTCGGCTACCTCTCCAACGCTCAGGATGTCGCCGCGCTGGAATCTCCTGAGTGGCGAACCCGGACCGCCGCTGCCATGACCAAGGCCATCGATGCGTTTTTCGCCGGCTCCGGCGCAACGGAGGACGCTGCCGGGACGCCCGGCGTGGCGTTCGGCGCGGACCACGCCGCACCCACCCGGTGATGAAACTTGGCGTCCGTGCATACCAAGCCCAGCAGCCGTTCAGGCCGGCGGCGGGACGCGCCATCATAGATTCGCCGCACTCGCGAAGGATTGGGGGCCTGCTCGAATTCGGAGCATAAGGCGTCCGATGGCGCGGCTGGGGCAAGCGGTGGGCGCGCCGGAAGATCGATGCGCCGCCGCCGCCGGCGCAGAGTCCGTTCGTCTCGGGGCATGCGCGCTCGCCAGCGGGCGCTAGGAAGGTTATGTTGGCACGATGCGCGGGATAGTTCGCCTACTCGGCTTTATTTTCGCGACCGGGGCGATCGTCTTCGTCGTCGCGGCCGCGACGCTCGCGGCGGTCATCTGGAAGTACGAGCAGGACCTGCCGGACTACAGCCAGCTCAAGAATTACGAGCCGCCGGTCATGACCCGCGTTCATGCCGCCGACGGCAGCCTGCTGGCGGAATATTCGCGCGAGCGCCGGCTCTACCTCCCATCCTCAGCGATTCCCGACCTCGTCAAGGAAGCCTTCATCTCCGCCGAGGACAAGAACTTCTACTCGCACGGCGGCTTCGATCCGGAGGGTATCCTGCGCGCCGGAATCGTCTTCCTGCAGGGCTCGCGCCGTGTCCAGGGCGCCTCGACCATCACCCAGCAGGTGGCGAAGAACTTCCTGTTGAACTCCGACCGCACCTTCGACCGCAAGATCCGAGAGATCCTGCTCAGCGTGCGCATCGAGTCCGCCTATCCCAAAGAAAAGATCCTCGAACTCTATCTCAACGAGATCTACCTCGGCCTGTCGAACTACGGCGTCGCGGCGGCCGCGCTCAACTATTTCGACAAGTCGGTCCATGAGCTGACCATCGCCGAGGCCGCCTATCTGGCGGCGCTGCCGAAAGAGCCGAGCGCCCTCAATCCGTTCCGCAATCACGACCGCGCCGTGGAGCGCCGCAATTACGTCATCGGCCGCATGGCGGAAGATGGCTACATCACTGCCGAGCAGGCCCGTCAGGCGCGGGAGGAGCCGCTCAACGTCAATCCGCGCGTGCTGACGCCCAACACCATTGCGGCCGGCTTCTTCGCCGAGGAAGTGCGGCGGGAGCTCTCCGAGCGCTACGGCGAACAGAAGCTGTACGAGGGCGGCCTTTCGGTGCGCACGACCCTCGATCCGAAGATCCAGCTGATGGCGCGCAAGGCCCTGGTCGACGGGCTCGTGCGCTACGACGAGGCGCACGGCTGGCACGGGGAGCTGAAGAGCATCGATCTCGGCCAGGACTGGGGCATGCCGCTGGCGGACATTCCGGCCTACGGCGACATCAAGCCGTGGCAGCTCGCGGTCGCCCTCGACGTCAGCGGCCCGTCGATCCGCATCGGGCTCCAGCCCGAGCATGACAAGTCCGGCGCGGTCGTGCAGGACCGGCAGACGGGCTCGGTGACGCCCGACGGCTATCGCTGGACCGGCCGCTCGCCGAAGTCGCTCGTCAAGGCGGGCGACGTCTTCTACGTCGAGCCGATCGCCGGTCGCGCCGGCGAATATCGCTTGCGCCAGATTCCGGAGGTCAGCGGCGCCTGCGTGGCGATGGATCCGTTCACCGGCCGGGTGCTGGCGATGGTCGGCGGCTTCTCGTTCGACGAATCGGAGTTCAACCGCGCCACCCAGGCGCAGCGGCAGCCCGGCTCGTCGTTCAAGCCGCTCGTCTACGCCACGGCGCTCGACCACGGCTATACGCCCTCGTCGCAGATCCTCGACGCGCCGGTGCAGATCGACGACGGCAGCGGCGAACTTTGGGAGCCGGCGAACTTCGAAGGCACGTCCGGCGGCACGCACACCCTGCGGTTCGGCGTCGAGCACTCTATCAACCTGATGACCGTCCGTCTCGCCCGCGACCTCGGCATGCCGCTGATCGTCGAATACGCCAAGCGCTTCGGCATCTACGACAATTTGCCGCCCTTCCTGTCGATGTCGATCGGCGCCGGCGAGACGACCGTGCTGCGCATGGTCACGGCCTATTCGATGTTCGACAACGGCGGCAAGCGGATCAAGGCGACGCTGATCGACCGCATCCAGGACCGCTGGGGCAACACGATCTACAAGCACGACGAACGCATCTGCGAGGGCTGCGACGCGGCGAAGTGGGAGAACCAGGCCGAGCCGACGCTGATCGACAAGCGCGAGCAGGTGATCGATCCCTTAAGCGCCTACCAGATCACCTCGATCATGGAGGGCGTGATCCAGCGCGGCACCGGCATCGCGATCAAGGAGGTCGGCAAGACCCTGGCCGGCAAGACCGGCACGACCAACGACGCCAAGGACCTCTGGTTCGTCGGCTTTTCGCCCAATCTCGCCTTCGGCGTGTTCATGGGCTACGACAAGCCGCGCTCGCTCGGCGACAGCGCGCAGGCGGCGCTTTACACCGCGCCGATCTTCCGCGACTTCATGAAGCTGGCGCTGAAGGACACGCCCGACACGCCGTTCCGCATCCCGCCCGGGATCAAGCTGATTTCGGTCGACGTTCATTCCGGCATGCGGTCGAGCGGAGCGGGCTCGATCCTCGAAGCGTTCAAGCCTGGGACCGGGCCGCCGGACAGCTACGCGTCGGGCGGAGGCGGCGGCGCCGCTCAGGCCAAGGCCGAGGGCGGAGGCGACGAGTCCGTGGGATCGGGAACGGGCGGTCTCTACTGAGACTTGTTGCTCGACGCGGCCGCAACGGCTAGACGACGGGGCTTCGCGCGGCGGATTCGCGCGAAGCCCGTTCATTTTCTTTTCCCGGAATCAGGTTTGCACCATGCGCGCGGAAGCGGAACAGTTGGTCGAAGACATCAAGCAGTCCGTGGGACTGCTGAGGAGGCATCTTTGACGTCGAGACTGCGACACGACGGCTAGCCGAGCTCAACGCGAAATCCGAGGACCCCAACCTCTGGAACGACGCCGAGGCCGCACAGAAGGTGATGCGCGAGCGCACGATGCTCGAGGACAGGCTCGGCTCGCTCGCAAGACTTGAGCGCGACCTCGAGGACGCGACGACGCTCGTCGAGCTCGGCGAGGCCGAGGGCGACGAAGCGACCGAGGCCGAGGGCGTAGCCGCGCTGAGGGCGCTGAAGGCCGAATGCGAGCGCCGCCAGCTCGAGGCGCTCCTGTCAGGCGAGGCGGACGGCAACGACTCCTATGTCGAAGTCCATTCCGGCGCCGGCGGCACCGAGAGCGCCGACTGGGCGCGCATGCTCTTGCGCATGTACGTGCGCTGGGCGGAGCGGCGGAAGTTCGACGTCGAGGTGATCGAGGAGACGGCTGGCGACGAGGCGGGCATCAAGTCGGCGACCATCATGATCAAGGGCCATAACGCCCACGGCTGGCTCAAGACCGAGTCGGGCGTCCATCGCCTGGTGCGCATCTCCCCGTTCGACTCGAACGCGCGCCGCCACACGAGCTTCGCCTCCGTCTGGGTCTATCCGGTGGTCGACGACCGGATTCAGATCGACGTCAACGAGGGCGACTGCCGCATCGACACGTACCGGGCCTCGGGGGCGGGCGGCCAGCACGTCAACAAGACCGAGTCGGCAGTGCGCATCACCCACATCCCGACCGGCATTGTGGTCGCATGCCAGTCGGAGCGCTCGCAGCACAAGAACCGGGCGACGGCGTGGAACATGCTTCGCGCCAGGCTCTACGAGCGCGAGCTCGAGGCGCGCGAGGCCAAGGTCAACGCCGACGCGGCGTCCAAGACCGACATCGGCTGGGGCCACCAGATCCGCTCCTACGTGCTGCAGCCCTACCAGATGGTGAAGGACCTCAGGACCGGCCACGTCTCCGGCACGCCGTCAGAAGTGCTCGACGGCGACCTCGATCCGTTCATGGAGGCCTCGCTCGCCCAGCGCCTGTCGGGGCGGACGGTGGTGGTCGAGGACGTGGACTAGGCGCGAGCAGCGCCATTCGGACCGCGTTCGGCGCCCCTTCGGACCCCCTTCGGCATGCGTTCACCATGCGTTCGGGTGCCGAAAACGGCCCCTTATTCACCCGTGAATCGAGCATTCTCAAGGGGTTGCGACCGAGTTTGCGAAAAAATGCAACAACCAAGGCGCCGCCTCGCGAAACGCCGTCATCGCGAGCCCCAAAGGGGGCGTGGCGACCCAGAGGCCCCTAAGGCGCCCGACGTTCCCCTGGATCGCCACGCCGCGAGTGCCCGGCGAAAGACGGACGTCCTGTCGGACGCCCTGTGGCGGCTTGCGATGACCGGGGGGAGGCGCGCAGCAAGCAGGGGCCAGGGGCCAGGACGGACAAAGACTCGTTCATCCCTCTCTTGTACCGTGATTTCCTATTTTCGTAAACAACAATCCCGTGCCCCACGGATTCCGAAATTCTGCGGGGCTCAACGGTCGCGCCAGGCGCAGGTGCGACTGACGATCCGAAGGCGTTTCAAGTGTTCAATTCGGCAAGCGCAACAAGGGTATTCAATATTTCTGCGTTCGGACAGTCGGCTTCCCAAACGAAAGTGCTTGGATCATTCTGCAAATCCAGCACGCAGGTCTGCCGGTCGCCGCAAAGCGGGCAGTTTGTCTTGATCTTGCTGAAGACTTCGGGAAACTCGCGTCCGATCGCATCGACATCAAGCCTCAGGAGTTTCATGCGACCCCTGAGCAGGTGATCGACGTCTTCGGACATCTTGGTTCCTTGTCAGTCGGCGAACGCCGCCGTTCCCAACTGAGATTGCGTCCGTCGCAGGCGCCTGACAAGGGAAAAAGTGGGCGGACAATCGCAACTTCGGTTGGAGCTTCAGAGCCGCATGGCTCGCGTGGGGTGACACTCAAGTCCAGCCTCACGCGCGACCGTTCGCGGCAGGCGAAAAAGCCCTTGACGCTCGCGCGGCCGCTTGCCACAAAATACATTGAAGGCTCGGGACTTTGCACGCGCCTTGACCGAACATTTCTTATCGAAGCGGGAGGGTACGCATGGTGCAACCCTATACGGCCGTTGGCCTGATCCCGACGGTTCGCGGCGTCCGCAAGCGGGCGGAGATCGAGCGCAATCTCGATCACATCGCCCACCTGATCGCCGCCGCCTCCTGGCTCTCGAGTCTCGACTTGCCGGTGCGGCTCGTCGCCGTGCCGGAAGGCGCGCTCCAGGGCTTCACCGACGAGGTGTTCGATCTCGATCACGTGACCTACGCCCGCGAGACGGCGATCGATATCCCGGGCCCCGAGACGCGGTTTCTAGGCGACCTCGCCCGGCAGTGGAACGTGTTCATCATGGGCCAGGCCAAGGCGCGCCACGAGGCCTTCCCGGACCGCTTCTTCAACGTCGGCTTCGCCATCGACCCGAAGGGCGAGGTGGTGCTCAAGCACTACAAGCTCGCGACGCTCTATCCGGTCGAGCATTCGGTGACCCCGCACGACGTGTGGGACCGCTGGGTCGAGCTTTACGGGAAAACGCTCGGCGCCTTCTATCCGGTCGCGGACACCGAGATCGGGCGGCTCGGCGTGCTGATGGCGAACGAGGGATCGTACCCGGAGAACGCCCGGGGCCTCGCGATGAACGGCGCGGAGGTGGTCTATCGCGCCTCGTACCCGCACCCGCACACCGGCAACGAGTTCTTCGAGATCCAGAACCGCGCCCGCGCGCTCGACAACAATTTCTTTGTCGTCGCCCCGAACATGGGGACCTACTATCTCGACGCCAACGCAGACCTTCCGATCGACACGTTCGGCGGCCGCTCGATGATCGTCGACTACAAGGGCCGCATCGTCGGCCGGCACGACTACGGCGCAGGCTCGTCCTACGTCGCAGGCGCGATCGACATCGAGGCCTTGCGGGACCACCGCACGCGGGCGCAGTGGGACAACTGGATGAAAGACCTGCGCACCGAGGTCTATCAGACGATCTACGAGCAGCCGATCTATCCGAAGAACCTCTATCTCGACCGCGCCCCCTACAATCACGCCGACTTCCGGCGCGAGGTGATCGACCGGCAGATTGCGAAAATGGTCGAGCGCGACATCTGGGCGAAGCCGTCCGCTTACGGGCCTGAAGGGCCCAAGGGGCGGTGACCCATTGAGTACCGAGCTGCATAGTGGCGGCCGCGTTTAATTTGATCGCTCTTTGACCGCCCGGGGCAGAACTACGGAACTACGGGGAATTAAGGGAATTACGGTGACGCTTTTGGACTGCACCCCTCGGCTGAGACAGGCTTAACTCGGTGACAGGGCTTTGTCCTGGTTTGGTGGGTTGCGGGTTTGCTAGTGGAATTCGGTTTCGAACTCGGCCGGGGGTTTGGCGCCGGACATGACGGTGACGGGATTACGGCGGATTACGGTCACATTTTATTCAATCCCATATCTCCCGATATCTCCCGGCCTCCGCAATCGCTTATTTGCGCAACGGCGCGCAGCTATCGCCCACGACAAGGGCCGGCGGAAACACGACGTTGCGAGGTTCGCCCCTGGCGCTGTGATTGATCCGATCCATCAGCAGGCGGACCGACTCGTTCACCATCTCGACGATCGGGTGCTCCGCTCGCGTCAACTGGGGTTTCAGGCCGCGAATTCCGGGGATGTTGTCGGTTGAGGCCACAGAAATGTCTTCCGGACACTTCATCCCTGCGTCTTGAACCGCGCGCAGGACGCCGAGCGCCATGGCGCCGTTCGCCACATACAGCGCGGTCGGCCGATCGGGCTGCTCGAACATGCCGCGCGCGACTGAATAGGCGACCTCCTCGCGAAACTCACCCGATCGCACGAAGCGAGGATCGAGGGCGAGACCCTTGGCGTTCATTGCCGCCTTCATGCCTTCGAAGCGGTCTCGCCCGGTGCTCAAATGAAGGGGTCCCGTTATGGCGCCGATCCGAACATGGCCGAGGTCGATCAGATAGTTGGTGACTTGATAGCTCGCCGAGAAATTGTCGATCGTCACCGTATCCGACCCAACGTCGTCGACCGTGCGCCCGAAAAGCACGGTCGGAACGCGCCGCCCTTCGAACTCGCGCAGCGACGGATTCGACGCGCCGCTGACAGGGACGAGAATCAAGCCTTCGCAACGCAGCCTCCAAACGCGATTGAGGACCTGCTTCTCCGCCTCCGGCTTCTCGTCGCTGTTGAACACGACCAGCGAGCGGCCCCAGGCGGCGACAGCCGTCTCCGCAGCGCAGACGACGCGCGAAAAGAAGAGGTTGGACAAGTCGGCGGCGGCGAAGGCGATCAGTTCGCTGCGGCCGCGGCGAAAATTCCGTGCGAGTTGCGAAGGCGCATACCCCAGCTGGCCGATGGCCTCGAGCACGCGCGCCTTGAGTCCGGGACTGACGTAAGCGGAGCCGTTGACGACCGCCGACACGGTGGCCGGCGAAACTCCGGCCGCGTTGGCGACGTCCTTGATCGTTGCCATGGACCTGCAGCAAATCGTTTCGCCAGTTATCGACAAAATTCCGCCGCATGTCTAGCGGCCTATTTCCCCTGCAAATGTAGTGTGTGCGACAATCGGCGTCGCCTTTTTTACTTGCCCAAGCGGCGCCCTTGGATTAATCGCAGCAAAACGGTTCGCCAGTTTCGCCGGCGCGGGACGGCGATCGGTTGGGAGGGAAAAGATGAGAAGACTCATAGTCAGCGTCGCAGTCGCGATGGCCGCGCTCCCGGTTGGCACCGCCCTGGCGGAACCGCCGCTTGTCGGCATCGTCTCCATCAGCGCGGCCGAGGCGAACAACGCCCGGTACATCTCGGGCGCCCAGGCCGCCGCCAAGGAGATCGGCTGGAACGTGTCCGTGATCGACGCCTCCGGCAATGCGGATCAGGCCAACGCCGCAATCCAGAATTTCGCGCAGCGCGGCGCGACGGCCATTGTCGACATGGTGTTCCCGTATTCCTCGATCGGAGCGGGGCTGGCCGCCGCCAAGAGCGCCAACATGCCGGTTGTAACCTGGGGCGGCGGGCTCGGAAGCACGGTCGCCGCAACGAATGGTTCCGGCGGGCCGATGGTCGTCCCGGTCGACGATCTCATGATCAAGACGATGGGCGGCAAGGGATCCGTGCTCGAACTCACCTACCACACCGGCGAGGTTTGCCGGAACCGCGAGGTCGAGCTCGACAAGACGCTCGTCGACCATCCCGACATCAAGTTCGTCAAGAACGAAGTGCGCATTCCCGGCTATTTCGAGGACGGCGCCCAGTACGCGAACGCGTGGCTTGCGTCGCATCCGGCAGGCAAGGAAAATCTGGCGATTTGGGGCTGCTGGGACGATCCTTCGATCGGCGCCATCGGGTCGCTGCGCGCGCAAGGCCGTTCGGACGTGAAGGTCTACGGCGTCAACGGCAATGCGCAGGCGCTGGAGAACATTCAGAAGGGCTTCATGACGGCGACGGCCTTTCAGGACAGCTACACCGAAGGCTACAACATGATCAAATTGCTGCCCGAAATCGTCAAGGCTGGCGCGAGTTGGCAGCCGAAGGCGATCGAGGTGCCGGCAATCCTGGTCACGAAGGACAATATCGAGAAGTTCCTTGCCGACCATCCCTCCGCGCTGAAGTAATCCGCCGGCGCCAGCAGCCATGGACGACGCCCCACAACCGGGGACGCCAACGGCGTCCCCCCTCGTTTCCGTCAAAGCCATCAGCAAAGCTTTCGGCGGCGCGCAGGCGTTGAGGGAGGTGTCGCTGTCGATTCTTCCCGGCGAGGTTCATGGCCTCGTCGGGGCGAACGGCGCGGGAAAATCCACCCTGATCCGGATCGTCGCGGGCTTGACGCAACCCGACAGCGGAGATGTCGTCATTGACGGACGGCGCGTCACAATCAACTCTCCGCACCTGGCGAATGAACTCGGCATGAGTTTCATCCACCAGGAGCTCGCGTTCGTCCCCGGCATGACGGTATTGGAAAACATCATGCTGGGTCTGCCGAAGAAGACCCGGTTCGGCGTCGTCGATTGGCCCGCCATCGCCCGCGACGTCGCCCCGATCGCCAAGCGCGTCGGAGTTCGCGCGCCGCTGTCCGTCAACGTCAACGGGCTTTCGACCGCGGAAAACTGGCTGATCAGCATCACGCGCGCGCTTGTGCGCAACGCGCGCCTCATCGTCATGGACGAGCCCACCGCCGCCCTGTCGACGGCGGAAAGCGAGCGGCTGTTCGGCATCATTCGCGAACTCAGCAGATCGGGCGTCGCGGTGCTGTACGTCTCCCATCGGCTCGACGAAATCCTCGAGCTTTGCCGTCGCGTCACGGTTCTTCGGGACGGAAGGATGGTCGTCGAATTGACAGGCCCGGCTCTAACCCGCCAGGCGCTGGTCGAGGCGATCGTCGGCGGCGCGGTCGAGTCGCAGCCGAACCACGCGGGCGCCTGCGCGCTCGACGAGATCGCGATCTCCGTGCGAGGCGTTTCGCGGGCGCCGAAAGTCAAGAATGTCAGCTTCGACCTCAAGAAGGGCGAAGTGCTTGGGCTTGGCGGCCTCGTCGACGCAGGCCGCAGCGAGCTCGCGCGCATGCTCTTCGGCGCCGACCGGCCCGACACGGGGGAGATGAGGCTCGAAGGGAAACGCTTTGCGCCAAGAAGCCCGTCCCAGGCCGTGAAAGCGGGGATCGGATTTGTGCCGGAGGAACGTCGCGCCGAAGGCCTCATTCTCAGCAAGAGCGTTGGGCTCAACCTCTGCCTTGCAAATCTGAATTCGATTATCGTCAGCCCAATGCTGCCGCTGATCAGCGGCCGCCGACGCGACGCGCTGGTCTCGCGGACGATCCAGGCGTTGGCGATCAAAGGCGCCAGCGCGGACGCTCCGGTCGGACGATTGAGCGGCGGCAATCAGCAGAAGGTCGTCATCGGGCGATGGCTGCAGGCGGAGCCGAAAGTGCTCATCCTCGACGAGCCCACGCGCGGCGTCGACGTCGGCGCGCGCGCTGAGATCCATAAGCTGATACGGGGATTGGCGCGACAGGGTATGGCCGTCCTCGTCATATCCTCCGACCCAGAAGAACTGCCGGATCTTTGCGACCGCGCCTTGATCATGGCGGAGGGCCGCATCGTCGGCGAACTCGCCGGCGGCGCGCTTACGCGCCACGCCATCATCTCGGCGAGTTACGCCGGGATCACAGAGCAAAGCGTCGCATGAGCGAAGGTCTGATCTCCACACGCCGTCTCACGCCCGCCGTCAAGGCGGGCCTCGCGGTATTCGCCCGCTACGCGACGATCATTGGGCTCGCGCTCATGATTGTCGTCTTCTCCATCCTCTCGCCGGACGCGTTTCCGACCTTCAGCAATTTCATCAACGTTCTCGACCAAGCGTCGCTCGCGATGATCATCTCGGGCGGATTGACGCTCGCGCTCATCGTCGGCGAAATGGACCTCTCGGTCGGCTACGCGGCGAGCCTGCACGGGGTGCTCGTCACCGGACTGATCGTGCACGACGAGCTGCCGATTTCGTTGGCGATGGCGATCGTCATTGCGCTGGGCGCTCTGGTCGGCGCCGCCAATGGCCTCATCGTCACGAAGCTCAGGGTGAATTCCGTTATCGCGACGCTCGGTGTGGGCACGATCATCGTGGGCCTGGCGTACGCCTATTCGTCCGGCGTGCCGATCGTGGCCGGCGTTCCGGAAGCCTTCCTGCAATTGACCCTCGGCCGTTGGTTCTTCGGCATACCAAATCCGATCATCTTCATGGCGCTCGTCGTCGTGACGCTATGGGCGCTTGTCGAACGGACTGCGATCGGCCAGGAGATTCAGGCCGTCGGCGGCAACGAGGCGGCGGCGCGCATGGCGGGCATCAGCGTCGACCGCATCAAGGTTCTGGGCTTCGTCATCTCGGGCATGTGCGCCGCGCTCACCGGCGCGCTTCTCGCTTCGCGCCTCGGCAGCGGCACAACAAGCGCGGCCGACTCCTATCTGCTGACCGCATTCGCCGCCGTCTTCCTCGGATCGGCCACGCTGCGGGACGGCGAATTCCACGTTCTGGGAACACTTGTGGGCACGCTGATCATCGTCTTCGGGTTCAACGGCCTCAACATATTCGGAGCGCCGACCTTCTCCCAGTATGTGTTTCAAGGGGCAATCTTGATCATAGCGGTCGGGCTCTCCAGCCTGGGCCGCATGTTGGCGGAAAGCTGAAAGGAGAGAGGGATGGCTCAGTCAGCGATCTGGGACTTTTACGTCATGGAGTACGCGCGCTCCAAGGATCAGCCTTGGGTCGATCTTGTCGCGGGGATGTACGCCGAAGGAGTCATGGACCTTCCATTTTCCTTCGTTCTATTGCAGCGCGACGGCGGCAACGTTCTTGTCGATACCGGCTTCATGCGGGACGAGCATGGTCCAGGTTTCTCCGGCAAATTCGGGGTCCCGACCTGGATCTCGCCGCTCCGACTGCTCGCAGCGATGAACCTCCGCCCCGACGACATCTCCGACATCGTCATCACGCACGCCCATTTCGACCACATGGGCTCGATCGCCGAGTTTCCCAAAGCGCACATCCACATCCAGAAGAGGGAGCTGCTCTCCTGTTACGAGCTTTTCGCGCTGCCGAAGCGATTCAGCCATCTCACCGCAATCGTCGATCCCGACACGATGCGCGCGGCGCTGGGCGCGTCGATCGAGCACCGCGTGACTTTGATTGACGGCGACAAGGACGATGTGCTGCCTGGCATTCACGTCCGGCTCGGCGGCGGGCACACGTTTGGCCACCAGATCGTGATCGTCGAAACGGCGGCGGGTCGGCGGGTCATCTCGGGCGACTGCATCTATTCGCGCAGCCAGATCACCGGTCGCGGCGGCGACGGAGTTTATGTTCCGCTCAACAATGCGGTCGGCAGCGCATGGGATCAGCTGAAGACGATCGACAAGATGAACGACGAACTCGGCGGCGACATGAGCCGCCTCGTCGTCCTGCATGATATCGAGCGCTGGAAGGGACTGCCCATCGTGAAAGAGGTGGACGGGTTTCGAATTGTGAAAGTCGCGTGAAGGCGCAGGGAGCGCCCTGGGACGGGCGTCTTGCGACGCAAGAAGTGGCGACGAGGGGCCCAAGGGCTGCAGGCGAAACCCCTAGGGCGGGAAGGCGGCCGCGTCAGCGGCCGGAGAGGGCGACGGCGCGCGATCAGTGTGAGCGTCGAGAAACCGAGACCCCGAGAGAGGCGCATGCGCTTCCAGGGCGGGTTACGGTGATCTCGTCCCGCTTCACAGGGCCCGCATGAACGCCACCAGGTCCTGCTTCTCCTGCGCGCTCAGCTTGTCGCCCAGGACCAGATTGAAGAATTCGACGCTGTCATCCAGCGTCAGCAGCCGCTGGTCATGAAGGTAAGGCGGGTTGTCCTTGATGCCGCGCAGCGGGAAGGTCTTGACGTTCCCGTCCCCGACCTCTGCCGCGTAGTTGATCATATCCGGCTTGAAGAAGCGCTCCGGGTGGAGGTCGTGCATCAAGTTGTCGGTGTAGTAGGGCGGCTGGTGGCAGCTGGCGCATTGTCCCTTGCCGAAGAAAACCTCCTGCCCACGCATTTCAGCCGGCGTCGCTTTGGCGGGATCCAGCTTGCCAAACAAGTCGAGTTTGGGCGCAGGCGGGAAGTCCAGCATTTCCTCGAAGTCGGCCATGAAATCGACCTGGCTGCCGCGCTCCAGCGGGTTCACGCCCTTCTTCGTCGCCGTCACGATGTCGCCGTCGAAATAGGCGGTGCGCTGCTCGAATTCGGTGAAATCCTCGACCGTTTTCAAGGCGCGCTGCGAACCGAACAACCGCTGGATGTTCACGCCGCGCAGCGACACCGTGCCGACGCGGTGGCGGAACCACTCCGGTCGGTTGTCCGGGGCGAGGTGTACGGCGCCATTCTGATGTCCGTTCGAGTGGCAGTCGAAGCAGGCCACGCCAAGACAAGGCGTCGCCGATTTGCGATCTTCGGTCGCATTGAATTGTTGCTCCGGAAAGGGCGTCAGCAACAGGCGCAACCCTTCCAATTGCCGGGGCGTGAGAACGCCATTGAACATCTCGAAGAAGTTGGTGATGGAGACCAGCTTGCCCTGCGAGACGTCGCCAAGATCGGGGCGCGAGGTCAGGTACATCGCCGGAGGAAATGCCGGCAGAAAACGTTCGGGGAGGTCGAAATCGATGTCGAAGCGGGTCAGGTCTCGCCCGTCCTGCGTCTTGATCGCGTCGATCTCCTCGTGCGGAAAAACCTGTCCGCCAGTGGGATGGAATGGATGTGGCAGCGGGAGAAAACCTTTCGGCCATAGACCCTGCTCGCGGATCGCCTCAGGGGTCATGGCGCCGAGCTGTTCCCACGTCACTCCCGGGGGCAGCTTGACGCGTACGCCTTCCTGCAGCGGCTTCCCGTGCTCCATCGTAACGCCCTGGGCAGGGTGATCGCCGAGGTCGTAACGCTCCTCGAGCATCGCCTGGTGATCGCGTTCGATGGCTGGCTTCGCCGCCTCGTCCGCGGCCATCCGGGCGGCAAAAGGCTGGTCGATGGCAATCGCTTGGTAGCTCGTCAGGCCGCGCGGCCCCTTATAGTAGCCCTCGCTCCCCATCAGGTAGGGGTTTTGAGGCGCCGTCGTCTGCGGTTCCTGCTGGGAGTCGGCGCGACTGAGCCATAGCACGAGGCTAGCCGCCAACAGAAACGTCCAACTCCGCGTGCCTGACTTTAGCATCTTCGCCTCCCGGAGAATGTCGTTGGATCGACCAAAACCGTTGTGCGGGCGGAAAAACGCTTCTGTGCGCCTCCAACAGCAATCGCTTAGATGCGATTATATGCGACTGCACGAATGGAAAGAGTTGATGCGAGCCAAACGCAAGTGCGCCGCCCCCAAGAACGAAGCCCATCGCAACCTTGCGCGGCGGCTTCGCACCATGGACGGCCCAGTACTTAATGGTCTTGAGTCTGTAGCCTTGGATGATGGCGCGGTTAGGGCGAGTGCTTACCAACCGCGCGGGGGAATTCGGGGATTACAGGGAGATGACGGATTACGGCGACACTTTCCGAATTGCCCAATTGTTCGCCCACCGCGGGAGTATGCGCGTCAAAACATCATCCCGGTTGATCCAGTGGTGCTTGAGCGCGCCCAAGATATGAAGCGCGACCAGGGCGGCCATCGCATAAGCCGCAAGCCGGTGGGCGAGCGCTGTCCATCCGAACAGCGCGACGTCGGGCGCAGCGACGTTCGGGATCACGAACAGGCCGAAGAAACGCGTCGGGATCGGCAGCGGCGAGGTGGAGACGACGAGCCAGCCCGCGCCGATCGCGATGAGCGTCAGGACATAGAACGCCGTCTGCACGGCGCGCGCGGGGCGCCCCTCCCAGCCCGGAACGGAATCCGGCGCAGGACGCCGCAACCGGGCGGCGATGCGCAACGCGGTCAGAGCGAGCGCCGAGAAGCCGAGCGACTTGTGCCACTGATAGAGATTGAAGGTCGCCGCGGCGCCGAACACGGCGTGGGTCATGAGCCAACCTACAGCGAGGAGCCCGATGATCAGCGCCGCATTGATCCAGTGCAGGACGACGACGGAAGGGCTCCAGCGCCGCGGCGGCAGCGTCAAAGCTCGGCCGCCTCGCTCCGGATGGTCAGATCGACGTCGCGCGAGACCAGCGGGAAGCCCGAGTTCATGCCGAACTCCAGCCGGTCGATCCGGGTCTGGGCGCGGAACTCGAACCGCTCCTTGCCGCCGGGCGGACGCTCGACCGCGACCTCGACGGTCAGCGGCTTCGTTACCCCGAGCAGCGTCAGTTCGCCCGAAACGCGCACCGCGCGGTCGCTGAGCTTCTCGACGGACGTCGAGACGAAATCGATCGACGGATGCCGGTTGGCGTCGAGGAAAGCCGGCGAGCGCAAATAGTCGCCAAACGAGGTCGAGCCGACGTCGACAGACCCCGCCCGGACGTGGAAGGCGACGCTGCTTTTCTCCGGCCGGTCGAAGTCGATGGCGATCCGGCCCTCGAATGCGTCGAACCGCCCCTGGGTGCGCGGGAAGCCGACGGCGTCGATCGCAAAGGCGATCTCGGTACGCGCCGGGTCGATGCGCCAGTTCGCCGCGCCGGCCGCCGGCGCGGGGCCGCTGGCGAACGGGAATGACGCCGCTGCGGCGGCGACCGTGATCAGCAGGGAATGCTTCAAGGGAATCATCTCGCTCCATCCATCCGGGTTTCGCGGCGTGAACATTCGATGCGGCCGCCCTATTCATTCATGTTTTCGTGAGGCGCTGCGTGTCGGACGCGCGTGACGGCGCGAGCGTAGCCGGCGATTGGGGCGCCGGGTGGGCTCCCGCCCGGCTTCACGTCAGGGCGGCGACGGCGCAAGCCGCTTCGTCCGCGCTGACCCCGCGCCCGCGACTGAACTATTCCGGGACGGCCGGTCACCCATAGCTGGCAGTTCGCCTGTGTCCCCGCTCATCGCCTTTCAACGGCGACGATCAGCGCGCCCGGGCCCTTGTCGCTCATCCGGCGGCTCGCGTCTCGCGCCCGGCCCCTCGCATCCGCACGTTCGCCCGGTACTCCCGAGGCGTCATGCCCTTCTCCCGC
>Ga0074045_10001714_pt1 | contig 20835 bp, 17 predicted proteins | sample BogForMeECP23OM2_FD_94442 | JGI IMG/M metagenome (GOLD analysis project Ga0074045, IMG submission 94442) | Bog forest soil microbial communities from Calvert Island, British Columbia, Canada - Bog Forest MetaG ECP23OM2 | ecosystem: Environmental > Terrestrial > Soil > Wetlands ...
GACTGAAGCGAATGGCGTTCTCCAGCAGGTTTGACCAAACCAGTTCCAGATCATCCGGGTCCGCAGCTAGGCGGACAGGGCCGTTGGTTGCGAAGTCGATTTTCACCCCGCGTAGTCGCGCCACAGCATGCATGCGCTCAATGGCAGCTTCGCACGTCGTGCCGAGATCAATGGGCGTGAGCTCGCGACTCTGATTTCCCGGGGCCCACTGTTCCGCACGCGCCAGCCGCAGCATGGAGTGGAGCAGCTTCTCCAGACGGGCCATGTCGTCGAGCGCTTCTTCGAGTCCGATCCGGTATTCCTCGGCGTTTCGTGGACGCTGCAAAAGAGACTGCAGAGTCGACTTGAGGATGGCCACCGGTGTTTTCAGTTCATGGGCGGCATTGGCCAGGAAATCACGTTGCTGGTTGAAGGACCGGTGGAGTCCGTTGAGCATCGACGCCATGGCCCGGGTCAGCGGCGCCAGTTCCTGCGTATCCAGCGCTTCTTCGGGCGGATTCAACTCCCAGTTGGAGGTCGAAACCACGCTCGCGCTGGTGGCTAAGGCGGCCAGCGGACGCAAACTTCGCCGCAGGGCCCAGATTGCAAAGCCACCGGATATCCCAAGCAAGACGACGCTTCCGACCGCGATATACAGAAACACTTCACTGACCGCGCGCAGGACCGGATCAGCCGGAGACGCATACGTGATGGTCAGTAGATCTTTTGCGGGCTCATCGCCTTCGCGATCCAGGATTGGAATGTGCACCAGGCGCCGCGCCCGATAAGCAACCCCGTTGACTACGTAGGTCGCAATCCATCGCTCCCCTTTTGGCGGCAGGACGCCTTGCTTTTCGGGCCAATTCGGCGACCGCGCGATCAGGGTGTGATCGTTCGCGAGCACCTCGTACAGGTCCGGCACTCCCGGCTCGAGCGGTGGAGGGACAAGATCGCTTTCGAACACCAGTTTGTGCGACTCGTCTTCGGGATAGCGCACCAGCGCGGCAATACTCATCGCGCGTCCATGCAGGGCAACGTCAAACGCCTTGCGCAGCTGCGCCCGGGTGACAAAGACAGCCACGTCGATCAGCCCAACCGCCAGCAGCAGTTGCGAAACGACTATGGTGACCATCAGCCGGCGCTGAATTGAAGTTTTCGCCATATCAGCTACGCAGCATGTACCCCTGGCCGCGCAAAGTGTGGATGAGCCTCGAGTCGTCGTCCTCCAGCTTGCGCCGCAGTCCCGAAATATAAACTTCGATTACGTTGCTGAAACGCTCCCAGTTAAAGTCGTAAAGGTGTTCGAGCAGCTCGGTTTTGGAAACCACAGCTCCGGGCCGGTGCGCGAGGTACTCCAACACTCGGTATTCCATCGCCGTCAGGACCACGATCTTTCCCTTGCGTCGCACCGTGAGGTCCGCGGTACTGATCTCGATGTCTCCCACGCTCAGTACGGGGGCACTCTGGCCCTTGCCACGCCGGATCAGCGCCTTGGACCGCGCCAGCAATTCACCCAGGTCAAACGGCTTGGAGACGTAATCGTCAGCCCCAGCGTTCAGCAGGGCGACGATCGACTCCTTTTCGTCGCGCGCGGTAAGAACCAGCACAGGAACTTCGGCGCCTCCCTCTCGCAAGCGCTTTAGCACAGTCAGCCCGTCAAGCTTCGGCAGCATCAGGTCCAGGATCAACAAATCGTAGGGGTTGGTCTGCGCCATGTACAGGCCGTCTTCGCCTTCGACCGCCACGTCCACGGCGTAGCCGGCGCTTTCGCGCAGGCTTCGGGCGACATTTTCCGCTAGCCGGCGCTCGTCCTCGACAATGAGCACGCGCATTGCCTACCTCGTCAACCTGCAGCCACGGCGCCTATCACAAGTTGAATTCATATCATAGTTAAGGTGTCGAAGCTGAAGCTCTGCTTAATTCGCGTGGCCAGGCCGGCTGGAGCCCTTACCGCAACCGAATCCGCAAATAGACATTCACTCCCAGAGGGTGGTCGCCATAGTACGGCTTGATCGCATTCGGGATGCCGTACAGCGACACGTTCGCACCCAATCCGGTCTCGACGCCGTGAAACGTTCCGATATCACGGGTGTATCCCATGGTGTAGGCGCTGATGTCGAACCATCGCGTGCCGGTGTTCATCGATAGTTGCGCGGCGAGCACGGGATTGTCGCTGAATAACTCGTCGCGTTGCGACCACTCGTAACGCCCAGTGAGAAAGTTCTTGTCGCGGAACGGAAACACCGTTTCTGCAAGCACTGCGTTCGATCCATACTTGGGAGCGGTCTTCCAGTTGCGGCCCCAGATCAAGCTGGTCGCCCAAGAATTGTCGCGCGAACGCGGAACCACATACTCCACTGAGGCAGTAGTGCGGACCACATCTCCGGGCTCAAGCGCCTCCGGCAGCGTCAGGTGTCCGGCAGAGACCTGCGCCGCCCAACGTGGCGTGGGAGTGAACGTGATGCGGCCGGAATAAGAGTTCATCGGCCCGAAGTCGAAATTCCAGCGATTTTCGTCAGGCTCTGCTCCATGAAAGCCCGAAGCCTCGAATCGGACGGCCTTGAACGCCAGCACCGCCGTCAACACATTGTTGGCGATGTGAGTGGAGTCTTCCCAGTGGTGGCCGAGCGTGGCCTGCGGGATTTCCGCTGCCGAAGCGCGGTGCGGGTACGCCACTGGCCCCAGCGCAGGATCTCCGATCACGCCGTAATACAAGTCGAAAGTTGCCCGTTCTCCCATGCTGTGGGAGTACTGCACACTTAGCTCCATGACAAAGTCATGCGGATGCTGGGCATTGGTGATGGGATTGCCGAAGGCAGTCTCGCCCGTTTGGAAAAGAAGCGGATAGCGGCGCTCGGTGATGGTGGCCGGCTCCAGGCTGAGCATTGTGCGCAGCATGACGGCCCCGTCGACGAGGCGGTGCACCGCGCTCAGCATGCCCCAATTGGTGGAGTAAAACTTGTCGGCCCCCAGCGGGCCCGTCTGTTGCGTGTCCACCAGGAAGGCTTGCCCCATCCACATCAGCCGCCACGAGCCAGGATTGGTCATCACCATCGGCATCGGCCAGGCGGAGGGCTGGACCGCCGTGCCCGACGACTCGGCCATGAAGAAATCGTCGTCGCCGCCCATGCCGCTCTCCATGTTCATTCCGGGCATGGCATGGTCCGTATGGGACGGTTCGCCTGAACTGGATTGCGAGAGAGCGCAGGGGGCGAGACACGCAAGCAGGGCAGCCAGCGCGATGGCACGGAGGTTCCATCGCAACTTGCCGGCCGAGATTACGTTCCAGAGGGACACTTAGGGTCACCGGTGCGACAGCTCACCACGCATCGGCCCTCAAGAGTATTGTATTGGACGGAGCCAGCAGCGCAGGATTGGCAGTCGGCGACCTTCCCGCAATCTGGCCTGGGTTTTCCGGAAATCCAGCAAATTTGTGACATTCGGCACAGAACGTCCCCGGACTCGGTTGCTAGCATCGTTAACTATGGCAGCGAATGAAACGGTAATAACGGCGCCAGTGAATCTGGAACGCTTCGTGGCGGCAGCAACCGCCGCTGTTGCGACGGTGGAAGTCATCGACCGCACACCCTTTGTCTTGGCTGCCGCCATCTTAAGTGTTGCCGGAGACGCGAACCGCATACTGTTCGCTCCCCCGCAGGATCTTCCGGCGGAACTCTTCGCCGAGTTCGCGCGCGATCCCCGCGTTCGCACGGATCCAACTCCCGACGAAATGGTGAACTCTCCCGCGGGCGTGACCGAGGCGTTCGCGGGAGTGGCGCGCACCGGGTCGGTCTGCGTCGACGTCGGCTACCAGAAGACCGGCATGGCCAGCCTGCTGGCGCCTTTGCACATAGCCGTTGTCGCTGCCGACACTATCGTGCCTCAACCGCGCGACCTGTTTCGCGACGATGTCCTGGACGGTAAAGGCCTGTCGCGCAGCTTCGTGTTCCTTACCGGCCCTAGCGCAACTGCCGACATGGGTCCGCTGGTCCGGGGGGTTCACGGCCCCCATCGTTTGCACATCGTCGTTTTGAGATGAAGTTTTCAGATGAAGCGTTGAGGTGAGCATGGCAGCCACAGTGAATCCCGTCGAAATCACTCCCCGTCAGGTGGCCAACAAGAGCGATAAGCAGGCGCTGCGCGACGCCCTCCGCATGACTCTCGACGTGCAGAGCGCCGCCATACGGCGCAACACTCAGACCTTCAACCGCAATCGCTACACCGCCATTGCGCGCATCGCCGACTACGATGCCATGAAGGACCGCGCCCGTCGCATCAAAGAGAACGCCATCGCCAACTCGCCGGCCTTGCTGCAGCAGCTTGAAGCCAGTGTCCGCTCCAACGGCGGCCACTTTTTCCTGGCCAAGACCGCTGCCGACGCCAACAACTACATCCGCGATGTCCTGGTGCAGCACGAAGTCAAGCTGGTAGTGAAAGGCAAGAGCATCACTTCTGAAGAGACGCGTCTCAACCACTCGCTCGAAGCCGTCGGCATCACGGTCGCCGAGAGCGATCTCGCGGAGTTCATCCTCCAGGTAGCTGACGAACAGCCCTCGCACATCATTGCTCCGGCCCTGCATTACTCGCGCGAGCGCATCACGGCGCTGTTCAAGCGCAAGTTCCAGACCGACCTGCCGCTCGATACCGGCGAGGAGTTGACCCGTTTTGCCCGCGAGATCCTGCGCCAGCAATTCATTGCCGCCGACGCGGGAATCTCCGGCGCCAACCTCATTGCCGCCGACAGCGGTTCGCTCATGCTGGTTGAGAGCGAAGGCAACATCCGCATGACTACCACGCTGCCGCCTTTGCACATCGCGATCGCGGGCATCGAGAAGGTCGTGCCCTCGCGCAAAGACTTTCAGTCCTTCATTGAATTACTGCCCGCCAGCGCCACCGGCCAGCCGCTGACCTCGTATGTCAGCATCCTCCGGCCTCCGTTGTCGGCGCTGCCGTTTGTCGCTCCCGGGAAAACTTCCAAGCCGCGTGAGTTCCACCTGGTCTTGATCGACAACGGACGCTCGACCATGCGGGAAGATCCCGTCCTGCATGAGGCGTTGTATTGTATTCGTTGCAGCGCGTGCCTCAACGTCTGCGCCAACTTCGAGACCGTTGGCGGCCATGCCTTCGGCGGCGAGACGTACTCTGGAGGCATCGGCGGTTCCTGGGAGGCCGGCACTGGCAAGCTGATGAACGCGCGCTTCAGCGAGCTTTGCACCGGATGCTCGCGCTGCATTCCGCAATGTCCGGTTCGCATCGATATTCCCTGGCTCAATCAGAACCTGCGCCGGCGCATCAATCAGGCCGATGGCGGTTCGGTCGCGCAGTCAATCTTCGGCAGTCTTACGGGCAGTGCGCCCGAAGATAAGGTCGCGCCCCTGCAAAAGCAGTTCTTCGCCAACTACCACGCAGTTGGAAAGTTGGGCTCTGATTTCGCGTCACTCGCCAACGGATCGACTCATATGCCAATGGCACGGCAGCTCATGGAGAGTGTCTTCGGCGTCGACCGCCGGCGTGAGCTGCCGGCATTTCCCGCCAGGACCTGGGAACAACTCTTCCACGAGGAGCCGCGCCCGTCCGATGCCGCTACGGTCATCCCCGGTGTGGCAATGCTGGCCGACACATTCACCAACTACGGTTCGCCGGAGCGCGGCATGGCAGCCGTTCGCGTGTTGCGAGCCATCGGCGTTGACGTGGTGCTCACGCCCTCGATCCCCGATGGCCGTGCTGCCATGTCGCAAGGCATGATCGCCACCGCGCGCCAACAGGCTCGCGCCATGGCAGCCATGCTGCAACCTTTCTTGCGCCAAGGCCGCAAGATCGTCGTCGTCGAACCCAGTGTGCTGGCCATGCTGCGGTTCGATAACAAGCACCTCCTGGACGATGCCCCGACCATCGCCGCGCTCGCCGCCAACAGCTTCGAGCCGCTTCAGGCTCTGTGGGACGTCGCCCAGGCAAACGGTATCGATCTTGCGAAGCTCTTTCCGGCAGCTAAGTCCCGTTTCGGTATCCGCCTCTTTTATCACTCGCACTGCCAGCAACGGACCTGCAACGCCGCATCGCAGACCATCGACGTGCTCCGCGCTGCGGGATTCGACGTCGTCACCTCCTCGGTCGAGTGCTGCGGGATGGCCGGCAGCTTCGGCTACAAGCACGACTACTACGAACTCAGCATGGCGGTAGGTGCCGATCTGTTTGCCCAAGTGCGGCAGGCGGACGAGGACGGTATGCGCGTTCTGGTAGCCAGCGGGATCTCCTGTCACGAGCAGCTTATGGCCGGAATGGGACGTACTGTTGCTCATCCGGCGGAGGTGCTGGCCAGCACTCTATGAAGGTGACCATCGAACAACTTAGTAACTGCCCAAAACAGGCCATATCTCAAGCAGTTGATTAGGCTGTTCCCCAAAAATCCAATATTTTGTATAAGATACGTCACATCAGCTTGGTTACTTTTTGTTACCAGTTAATTACTTAAGGTGTATTTACATCGCGCCGCTTCGAACGCACAATCGCAGGCGTAGTTAGGCAGTTCTGGGGGAGGGCTGCCTTCTAGGGCGCTCTGCGATTCATCGCAGAGCGCTTTTGATTTTGGGTCATTTCCCAAAGTTCCCTCGGATCTGTATTGCGACCAGCGGTCAACTTGAGTTGCGACTCGCCATATCCATCCGCGCAACGCTTTGGTAAAAGATGCATCTAACCACATGGCCCTTTCCCCAACTACCCGGATGGTACGATGGAAAATGCGGCTCGGCTCGTGCCGAGTTGCTTGGCGGCGACCCCTCAGGAGGAATACATGGCAAGTGAAGCAATCTTGGAAGTGACCGACGCGAACTTCGACCAGGCGGTGCTGAAGTCCGACCAGCCGGTGTTGATCGATTTTTGGGCGACTTGGTGCGGCCCGTGTCGGGCCTTGGCGCCTATCGTAGACGAAGTGGCGCAGAGCTACAGCGGCCGGGTCAAGATCGGCAAGATGGATGTAGACAAGAATATTTCGACTCCCCAGCGCTACAATGTGCGCGGCATCCCCACACTTTTGATTTTCAAGGGTGGAGAGGTAAAGGAGCAGATTGTCGGCTACGTCTCGCGCGATGTCATCGAGAAGGCCCTCGACAAGAACCTGTAAAGCGGCCCACAGATTTGCTAGGCGCGGTCGACTCCGCGCCTTTTTGTTTGCGAAAGACCCGCAGTAGGCCTCGCAACCAACATCCGGTCAGTACTTGCGCAACACTCCGATAACGCGGCCCTGGATCTGTATGCTCGCCGCAGCAACTACGATCGGCGCCATCGCTGCATTCGAAGGCTGCAGCCGGATATTCGCGCCCTCCCGGAACATGCGCTTCAGGGTAGCGTCGGAGCCGTTCAGCAAGGCGACCACGATCTCGCCATCCCCCGCGGTGTTCGTCCTCTCTACCAGCACGTAGTCGCCGTTAACGATATGTTCGTCCTGCATGCTCTCGCCGGTGACTTGCAGCACGTAAACATCCTTCGAGCGCGTGAAGTCGGCCAGAGAAATGGTCTCGGGGTTCTCCATCGCCTCAAGCGGACGGCCGGCGGCAATGCGTCCCATGAGGGGCAACGTCAGCCCATTCGCGGCAATCGCAGCGGCCGATCCCGCGAGCGACTGCTTCATCCGCCCACGCGGTTTCAGTACGTCTATCGACCGGCTGCGGTTATAGTCGCGCTTGAGCAGCCCTTTCTCTTCCAGATTGCTGACGTGCTTGTGCACGGTCGCCAGCGAACTCAAGCCGAGTCCGTCGCCGATTTCTTCAAACGACGGCGAATAGCCATGTTCCTCGACGAAGTGAGCGAGAAAGTCATACACCTGTTTTTGGCGGCGGGTAAGAGCCATACGCGGACTGGGCCTCCGCAGATATTGTTAGCGAAGAAAAGGCGAATGTCAAACTTTAGCCGTTAACCAATACGGTACGTACGCGAAGTTTTGCCTCGGACCGGAACAACTCCCGTCTGCCAAGGGCTGCGCTGATCATGTGTTTCTCCGGGGTAGAAGAATTGGACAGAACAGTGCCCTACGCCCTGGCCGTCCCTTGGCTCTTACCCGCTCGGGTAGTTGCACCTGAAGCGCTAATCGAATCGTCGGGGAATCACTGACTTACTGGCGCAATCGAGATTCACGCAAGGAAAGAATTGCACTGAGTGTGTCATGTTTCGCACCCTGAAAAATGACCGCCAGATGCCGCGAGAGTCGATGTACTTCTATTCGGCGGCGCACGAGTTCAGTTTAGCGACAGCCCGCTCGGATCGGCGTCGAACCTTGCTACGAGCCCGGCAGCGGCGGCAACCCGATCTGCGACAGAAGATTGCGGAACGCCAGATTGCCGTAGAGACTCTTCATCGTGGGATCCGCGCGCAGATTCATTAGCAGGGTCTCGTGCCGCTCGCGAGAAAGTCCGAGGTACTTCAGCGCCTCTTCTTTATCTCCAAGCTGCGCGTAGGTCGACGCCAGAGAGTAGGCGGCCAGGCCTCCGTCGGGATACATCGACTTCTGAAGCTGCAAAATGTTTTCGAGCATACCGTGGGCGCCGCCAGCAGCCAGACCCTTCTCGCCTGCGTGAACAATCGCCAGCGCGTTTTTGTCTTGCGTCAGAAGCGCGGCCTTTCTTGCCTCGCCGAGATAACCCGCATAGTCCCCACTCACCAGGTAGATGGTCGACAAATAGCGATGCGGCGAGAGAAACGACGGCTCCGTGTCTTCGATCTGCTTCAGCAGCGCAAGGGCTTCCTGTTTTTGACCTGCGGCGTAGAGCAGTACGCCTTTGTCGGCCAGCACCGTCGTCGAAGTGGGATCGAGCTCCTGAGCCCGGTTGATTTCCCGCAAGGCCTCATCGTGGCGGCCGAGTGCATATAGAAAGGTCGCATACCAGTGGTGGGCCAGAACGTAGTTGGGATCTAGCGTTAAAGCGCGGCGGAACTCCTGCTCCGCGGTGGTGGCGTCCCACATCCAGTAGAACGAATCGAAAGCCAGCGAATTATGTGCCTCCGCCAGGGAAGGATCCAGTTCGATCGACTTCTTTGCGGCCGCCATGGCCCGGGGATACGCCTCGTCCGGCGGCATGACCGTGTATTCCCGCAACAGGTTGTAACAGTCCGACAGTCCGACGTAGGCCTTCGCATAATTAGGGTCGCGAACAATCGCTTGGGTGAAATAATCAACCGCTTTGTTGAGGTCGGCAGGCGTGCGCTTGTTCCAGTAGTAGCGACCTTTCAAATACAGGTCTTCTGCTTCTGCCCTGCCCGCAAGTGAAGCCGGCGCCGGAGCTGATGTAGTCACGCGTGCGGCTGAGGAATCGGCGCGCTGGCGCCGGACTGCTACCGTGGTCACAATTAAAGACAAAATTAAGACGCCTGCAGCGATCACCCATCCCGACCGTGAACGCCTAGGCCCAGGGACGGTTGCCAGAGGCGGTGATCTTCGATCGGGAATTGGCCCAAACGGCGAAGCCTCAGGGCGCGCGGCCATGACAGCCGTGGCAGTGCCGGTCTCCTCACCCCCCGACTCGACCTCGACGGTAACATCGGTTTGGGTACCAGATGGAGTGGAGTTATTGGCATTCATCCACTCCGCAAGATCTTCCGTGAAGGCGTAAACTCCCCCGCGCAGGCCGGGAAGTCGTCGCACTGGGAGGTCGCGCTCTTTCTCCCAGCGTCTGACTGTCCGTTCGTCGCGCCCGAAGTAGGAAGCGATCTCCTTCCATGAATCCAAGCGGCGATTGCCTGTTGGTCTGTTACGATCCTGCGGCATAGCCTGAAATGTCCTGAATTGTCCGGTCTTGTCTCTTGCGGGGAAAGCCCTATCAACCCAGAGTATATCTCGACAGCGCAACTGGGGATTGCGCCACTCGACGCGGAGAACTCCGCACGCGGAGTTCTCCATCCGTCTTCTTCCTTAACCCGTCATCCGGTTTCGTTGCCACATTTCTCAGACGTCAATCGACCCAACGTCATATTGGTTAGTCTCACTAGACACCGTCGGGACCCGTACCGCACTCAGGTGCGGTAGCCGGTTACCATAATGGTGGGGTACTATATGTTACCTTCACCGCTGATGCCAGCCAGAATTTGTTCAACCACTTCGATGGCGGTCCGCAGTTCTTCGTCCGTATTGTAGAAGTGCGGGGAGAAGCGCACTCCTGCCTTGGGACGAAAGTCCACCAGCACGTCGCGCTTCAACAATTCTTCGCAGACCCGCTGGGCGTGCGGCATGTCGATTGAGACCGTCCCGCCTCGCCGTTCCGGATCGCGTGGCGTGTTCACGCGCCAACCGCGTTGGTCCGCCATTTCCACCAATAGCACGGTCTGCCTTTTCGACTTTTCGCGGATGTTGTCGATGCCGGCTTCAGCGACAAGTTTTAGGCCTGGCCGCGCCACGTGCAGTGCGGGAACGTTAGGAGTGCCTTGCGTGAAGCGATAGATCGAATCCGCGTAGCGGTTCGCGCCAATCTCGAATGAAAAGGGACTCGCGTGTCCCGTCCAACCTGTGAAACTGGGTTGCAGCTTCCTCGCCAAGTCGGGACGCACGTAGAGATACCCAGTCCCTGGGCCGCCGCATAGCCACTTGAGCACGCCGCCGGTGCAGAAGTCCACGTTGAGCGCTTGCACGTCGAAGGGCACCGTGCCCAGCGCCTGAAACGAATCCAGCAACACGCAGGCGCCGACGCGATGCGCCTTCTCCACGATGGCTGCAACTTCTTGAATGAAGGCGCTGCGGAAAATTACGTGCGAAATCGGAACGATGAGTGTCTCCTCATCGATGGCGTCAAGCAGGCGCCCCGTATTTACGTGGACGGCATCGTCATTGTGAACCATCACCACGCGCGCTCCGCGCACCCGCTGCGCCTCCCAGAAATACATGATCGAGGGGAAATTCAGGTCCGTGTAAACCACTTTGTTGCGGCGTCCACTGAAATCGAAGCACGACGCGACCGTCGCCTCGCACGTGGTGACGTTTTGCAGGCACGCCACGGAGCCGCTGGGAGCGTTCATCAGAGCCCCAATTTCGTCGCCCACCTGCGCCGCCAACCTCCACCACTCTTCTTCCCAGGCGCGCACTCCGCGCGTGTTCCAGGTGTCGGTGTAGTGGCGCAACGAGTCTTCCACGCCGCGCGGCATCGCCCCCAGCGAATTGCTGATCATGTAGGTCGTGTGTTCCAGGATGGGGAATTCCGGGCGCCAGCGCAGCAGGTCGTCGAACATGGCCGCTATTGTAGTGGACGGCAATCTCCATACTTGGAACGCACCCTCGCGGCCGCTGAATTCATCTAAAATGGCAGTAACCCCGGGTGAGGAGTTTTCCCATGCGCAAATCTGTATTTCTGTCCGCCGCCTTCGCATTGTCTCTCGCCACCTCGCTGCCGGCTCAGCAACTACGCGGTGACTACATCGAATCGCGCTCTACCGACGTCTACGTCGCGCAATGTTTCGCCAACGGAGAGGTCGGTTTGACTGGTAACTACGCTCTTATGGCGTGGCACGTTGAAGAGGGCGCATGGAACGGCGTTAAGCTCGACGGTCTGACGATCGCCGCCGCGGTGCGGGCGCGCGCCACGCTCGGCGATCCCTACGGTGATCCCTATCCGGCGCAGGCTGTGCTCATGGTGGACAACGCCGCCAACCCCGCGCAACGTCAGGCGCTGATCGCGCTGGCCCAACACGAAGGCGGACGCCTCCTGGAGAACGTTGTGCGAGTCGATTACGTGCCCGTTGTTCTCGATGTTCCCGCCGACCTTCACCAGGGCGGCGCAATATTGCGTGCCGGACACCTTGCCACCATCGCAACCCGTCCGCTGAATCACCACGACCACATCTGCGGTAACGAGACCAACTACTACCCGCCGCTGGCCAACGTTGACCATGCCATGTCGGCAGTTGCGTTGACCGACGAATTCCAGGGCGAGGGTCTCGATTCACATTGGACCAGTCACGGCCGTCGCAGCGCATACATCGCCCGCTTTGGCGAAGGGCATCCGGCGGTTGCGGCCTCTCCCGATTCTCCAGCGTTGCACGCGGCGGGAGAATAGCGACCGGCAGCCCTGTGGCGCATGTACTTGCGACGTTGTCCGTCACGAGATATGTTCGCCTCGGGGAGACTTCATGCATCCGCTGGTCAGCTATGCTCGTAAGCTCTGCATCCTAATAATCCGTTTGCTCCTGGCCTGCGGCTTGGTAATTTCCGCTCGTGCCGCCGCTCCCACGGTTGAACGAACGGCCGCGTTCTCTGCCTCTGAGGCTTCCGCGGAAATAAAGAAAGCGGTGGAAGACAAGGGCTATCGCACTGCACTTGACGATGGATGGAACGCAGAGTTCTGGTTCGCACGCGCGCTCGCCACCTCGGCCAAGGATGCTCCGGGCGCACTCTATCCGGAGCTAACCGATGGCGAGTTCGTCGGGGTGGTGAATTTTCCCAAGGGCAGCATTGATTATCGTGGACAGCCAATTCCCGCCGGGAGCTACACCCTGCGTTATCAGTACCTACCGCAGGACGCCAACCACATGGGTGTTTCGCCCAATCCAGATTTCGTGCTTGCTATCCCGTTGGCGGCCGACCCCGATCCAGCGCCACAGCTTCCCTTCAAGACCCTGGTCAGCCTGAGCGCAAAAACAACTGGCACGGCCCATCCCGCCGTGATCGCTATGGCGCCCGCCGAAGCCCCGGGCACTGTCGAAAAAGATGATCAGGGCCTGACCGTTCTTACGATTGAAGTGTCCGCCACCGCATCGGGCAAGACCGAAAAGCTCGGGATTGTGCTCAAAGGGCAGGCATCCCAGTAGTCCCGCCGGAACCCCAGTGGCCAGCAAGACACGTCGAACGCCGACCAAACGAAAATATTGTTTGCTAACTTGACCAATTCTCCAACGCACTTGCTTCGGACTGTTGCAGACCGCATCAGCGTTGATGAAAAACGCAGCAATCTGAAATTAGCGCCCATTCACAACTCAACTTGTTGATTCGGCACACCGTAACCCCGCAGCTCAATTCATTTTGTATCTCAAACTATGTTTCGCCGATGCAGAACGCAACAATCCGGCGCGTTGCAATCCGCAACTACCACAATGTGGGATTTCGCAACACGCCCCAGTAAGCGCTGGAAAACGCACCACGTTGCGCCAAGTCGTAAGCCCTCGTCAGGCGGTTTCAGGATTTGGCACGCCGCATGCCTTAGAGAAAGGTGGAAAGCGTCGAAGTAAAGGCGCGAACACAAAACAGGAGGCTCGTCATGACAGTCCTATTGGTTCTTGCTACCTTCGCCGTCTTTCTAACCATCGACTACTTCTACTCCAAGGCCAAACACCCGGTTCTGCAAGTGGCTCCGGCCATGAGCAAGGTGGAAAGTGCGGCTCTCCCGCGCTTGCGGCCGAGCCTGGTGGGCGGCTTCTCGGTGCCTGACAACCTGCGTTATCACCCCGGCCATACGTGGGCGCTGAGTGAGAGTCCCAACCTGGTTCGCATCGGCATCGACGACTTCGCCTCGAAACTGACGGGCAAAATCGAACACGTTACCCTGCCGCAACGCGGCCAATGGATCCGCCAGGGACAAAAGGTGTGGAGTATCGTGCGCAACGGTGTCAAGGTCGACATGGTTTCGCCCATAGAAGGCAGCGTGGCCGATATCAACGAAGCAGTCCTGAGCGATCCTTCTCTGGCGAGCCATGACCCTTACGGCGACGGCTGGATGGTGACCGTGCAGTCCCCCGATGCCAAGACGAACTTCCGCAACCTGCTCGGCGGGGCGATGGCGCGCTGGTGGACCGAAGAATCTTCGATGCGCCTGCAGCGCCTGATGCCCAGCGCTCTTGGCGCGCTGGCGCAAGACGGCGGCGTGGCCTTGGACGATGTCGCCGCCACCCTGCCCGACGAGCAATGGGTGAAAGTCACCCGCGAGTTCTTCCTCACCTAGCACAACGGCCCCGGGGCAAAGCCTCCCGCTCCGGGGTCTGCCGTTCGAGTGTCCAAGGCCGCGCCGCTTCCTGGCATCCGGTAAACCTGCCGGAGCCTCGATGCCCGCGGCCGAATTCGTTTGTGTTAGGGGCTTGTCGAAGGGTAACTACTTGTTAAACTGCAATCGCATCTCGCCCTCACAGCGGCTCCTCGACGCAGACCTAAATTGTCCCCTGGGGGAGACGGAATGAAACGTTGGCTGCTGGCGTTTCTGGTGTTGGGTGTCGGTTTTCTTGTGGGTTGCGGTGGTAGCGCTGGCTCCTCCAGCGCGCCCCCGCCAACCGTGACGCTGCTTGCCATTGCGATCACCCGGGCGAGTCCGTCGATCATCGTAAGTGCTACGCAGCAGTTCAAGGCTACAGGTTCCTACAGCGACGGCACGACAAAAGACCTCACAGCCACAGCCAATTGGCTCTCGGTAACTTCCTCGGTTGCGACTATGAATACATCCGGCTTGGCAACCGGAGTGGCTGCCGGTACCAGCAACATCACCGCCACCTCCAGCGGCGTCGTCGGTTCCACCGCGCTTACGGTTGCGAACCCGCTGGTTTCCATTACGGTGGCTCCGCCGACCGCCGCGCTTACTCCTCCTTCTCAACAGCAATTCACCGCCGCCGGCAAATACGCTGACGGAACCACTCAGAACATTACGTCGGGAAACTCCGGATACCTATCCACCGGCAATGGCGCCGATGATCAGCAGAGGCTCAGCTCCCGACGCGACTGCGTCGGGCAGCAGCGCGTCCGGTGATTCGTGCGACAAGTCTTCCTGGCAGGCGAAAAAGCGCAGGAATGGCCGCCGCAGCTGTGTCACGTGATCGCGGATTGTGCCTTGCAGCACTGGATAACGCGCCTCGAGAGCATCGAGCACCGAGCGCTGCGTTACCGGACCAGCCACTTCGAGATTCACTTCGCCAGTGATTTTCGCCAGCGTTCGCAGATGCTGCGGCAGCTCAACCCGGATCATGGCAACGTCTGCGCTTCCACCGATAGCACGGCCGGAAGATCGCGCACGATGGGAGCCCAATTGTCTCCGGCATCCGACGACGCATACACCTGGCCGCCGGTAGTGCCGAAATACACGCCGCAGGAATCGAGCGAATCCACTGCCATGGCGTCACGCAACACGTTCACGTAGCAATTGCTTTGCGGCAAGCCGTTAGTGAGCGCTTCCCACTCGTTTCCGCCGCTGCGGCTGCGATAGACACGGAGCTTGCCCTCGGGCGGATAGTGTTCGCCATCGCTCTTAATGGGCACGACGTAAATGGTCTCGGGCTCGTGCGCGTGCACATCGATCACGAAGCCGAAGTCGGTGGGCAGATTCCCGCTGACCTCGTGCCAGGAATCGCCGGCATCGTCGCTGCGCATAACGTCCCAGTGCTTCTGCATGAACAGCACACCTGGACGCGAGGAATTCATGGCGACGTGATGCACGCAGTGTCCGACCTCTGCGGTCGGCTCGGGTATGTATTGCGAATACAGACCCTTGTTGATCGGCTTCCACGTCGCTCCGCCGTCGTCGGTGCGGAATGCGCCCGCCGCCGAGATGGCGATGTAAATCCGCTGGGGATCGCTGGGATCGAGAATGATGGTGTGCAGGCACATTCCACCGGCGCCGGGCTGCCAGTGCGGGCCAGTGCCGTGCCCGCGCAATCCGGCGAGTTCGTGCCAGCTCGTTCCGCCATCGGTGGAACGGAATAAAGCGGCGTCTTCGATGCCCGCGTAAACCGTGTCGGGATCGGTGAGCGACGGTTCCAGATGCCACACCCGTTTAAACTCCCAGGGATGAGGCTTGCCATCGTAAAACTGGTGCGTGGTGAGGGGTTTGCCGGTTTCTGGAGAAGTGTCGTAGACGAACTTGTTGCTCGTGCCCTTCATGGCTTCGGGGCCGGGCGTGATGTCGCCTCCGGGCGCCTCCCAGGTTTTGCCTCCGTCATTGGAGCGCTGAATGACCTGCCCGAACCAGCCGCTGCATTGCGACGCATAAATTCGATTGGGATCCGCGGGAGACCCTTTGAGATGGTAGAGTTCCCAGCCCGCGAAGTGCGGACCGCTGACATCCCAGCTCTCGCGCTTGCCGTCCGATGTCAGGACAAATGCGCCTTTGCGTGTTCCCACCAGTACCCGTACCTTGCTCATCTGCGCCTCCTCACCTGGTCGATACTTGTGCCGTTTTGCTACCGCCGACAAAGGAGTCAAGCCATCCTCGCGGCCGCGGCAATGCGAAATATTCTGAACGATGGAGCGCTATTGTGGCAAATCTCCGATCGACCTATCTTCTGCAAGCGCCTTGCACTCCTGCCGGCCACTTGGTCCGCGGGTTTTGGTAACTTAGCTCGCAGCGGGATAGAATCGGCGGGTGCGTGGATGGGAGAAAAACTGATGACGAGGACTGCGGCCCAAAAAGCGGAACTGAAGCAGAAAGCCAAGCACGAGGGCAGGGAACTGCTCGTCATTTTCCTGTACCTGGCGTTTTTCTTCTGCGCGCTCACGACCTACAATATGCTTCTGCTGCGCGAGTACAGCATTCAATATTGGAACTATACTTTTGCGCTGATCAATGCCCTCGTGGTCGCCAAGGTCATTCTCATCGGAGAATACGCTCACGTCGGCAGGAGGCACGAAGACAAGTCATTGTTTGTGTCGGCAATTTGGAAAGCGTTTGTCTTCAGCTTGCTTGTCTTCGTCTTTCACGTGGTCGAGGAAGTGATCAAACGGTTGATCCATGGGGCTGACGTGGCAACGGCTTCGCGCGACATACGCATCGATGAACTGCTGGCTCGCAGCCTGATCATATTCTGCACGTTCGTCCCGCTGTTTGCGTTCCGGGAATTCCGGCGCGTGATGGGCGAAGACGAATTTCAGACTCTGGTTTTCGGCTCCAGAACAAAAGGCAAATCGGACCTTGCCGCAGGCAACTGAGCCGCTGTGAAAACAAATTCCTACGGCGATTGCCGGACTGTCAGAACTGACAGTTGCGCTCTCACAACACTATGTAGTGCAATAAAAGGCGGACGCATGCCTGTGATTTCGTAAAGAGGTAAGCAACATGGATAAGACACGGCTGAAACGAGGTTTGTCGGTAATTCTCTCCTTTGCGCTGATCGCGGTTACGACGCCAATCGACGCCGGCGCCATGATGTTCTACCAGGGACAGGAGGCGGCCCCAGCCTCACCTTCGAACGACTACCCTGGACAGGGCGCGCCGCTGACCGCCGCGGAGTTGCAGGGACTGGTGGCACCGATTGCTCTATATCCTGACGCACTGGTGGCACAAATTCTCAGTGCGTCCACTTATCCCGACCAGGTGGCGATTGCCGACAACTGGTTGCAGCAGAACAAGAACCTGACCGGAAACCCGCTGATGCAGGCAGTCAACGGACAGACTTGGGACCCGAGCGTCAAGGCGCTGACACAATTTCCATCGGTGCTCGACAAGATGGCCCAGAGCCTGGCTTGGACTTCGCAACTCGGCGAGGCCTATCACAACCAACAGGCCGACGTGATGACCGCGATCCAGACCTTGCGCGCGCAGGCGAAGGCGGCTGGAAATCTCAAGTCGGGCTCCCAGATCACGGTAGTGCAACAGACGCCGCAGACGATCGTGATTCAGCCAACCAATCCGCAGGTGGTTTATGTTCCCATGTACAACCCGACCGTGGTTTACGGAACGCCCTACGTGACTCCTGGATACAGCACCGGAGACCTGGTGGCCACCGGCCTGCTTTCGTTCGGGGCTGGAATGGCGGTGGGCGCAATGATGAGCGGAGGCTGCTGCGGCTGGGGATACAGCAGTTGGAACTGCAACTGGCACGGCGGGTCCGTGTACTACCACGGCGGGGCCTATTACGGAAACAGCGCCTGGCACGGCGGGGCCTACGGCGATTCGTATAACAACGCGTACCACAACGCCTACAACAATAATTATAACCACGGTTACAACAGCAGTGGATACCACGCCAACAACTACAACAACAGCGGATACAACCGCACCGGCCAGAACAATTACAGCCACAACACCAATGTCAGCGGCAACAACGTCAACATGAATCGTCAGGGCACCGCCGGCTCCTACGGCCAAGGTGACAAATCAGGCGACTTTGGAAACTCGGCGGCCTCGCGCGGGTGGGGAGACAGTGGAAGCGGCCGCGGCTCCACGGCCTTCAGCGGCTTTGGGAGCCACTCCGGCTCGTCAGGCGGAGGTTGGGGCGACCGGTCCGCCAGCTCTCGCGGCTGGGGAAGCCGCGGCGGTGGCGGCGGCTGGGGTGGTGGAGGCCGCAGCTTTGGAGGTGGCGGCTTTGGGCGGAGATAAGACGAGCCGCGAGGTCGCGGCAGTGAGCCCATAAATTTTGCTTCGCTCTTCAACACGTCAATGACTGCGGGAAGAGCTACCAAGTTCGTCGACGAGAGGACAGCAATGTTGCAGAATCTCCGAAATCGCAAGTCGCTATTTTTCAGATGCTGGGCGCTTATGTTTCTTGTGGCGGTAATGGCCGCACTGGTTTCCTGCAGCAAGACGGCGGAAAAACCCGCGGCCACGGAAGCCGGGCCCAAGACCTTTGCGACACCTGAAGATGCAGGCACAGCTTTGGTTGCGGCGGTGAAGGCCGACGATCGCAACGCCTTGCTGGCAATCTTCGGCCAGGGATCGGGCGACCTGATCTTTTCCGGCGACGCCGCCCAGGACAAGCTGACCTTCGAGCACTTCACCGCAGCCTACGACGCCATGAACCGCTGGAGGAAACAAACTGATGGCAGCGAGGTGCTTTACGTCGGAGCCGACAACAACCCCTTCCCAATCCCGCTGAAGAAGAACGCGGGCGGACAATGGTATTTCGATACCACAGCCGGCAAAGACGAGATTCTCTCGCGGCGCATCGGCGATAACGAATTGGCGGCCATTGACGTTGTGGCTGCAATGGCCGACGCCCAAGCCGAATACTTGGCGCAACATCACGACGGCGCTAAACAATATGCGCAGAAATTCATTAGCGACGAGGGCAAGCAAAACGGCCTGTACTGGAAGTCACCCGAAGGACAGCCCAAGAGTCCGCTGGGACCGCTGGCGGCGTATGCTGCCGCCACCGAAGGATTCGATCCGATAGCGGGCAAGCAGCAACCTTTTCATGGCTACTTCTATCGCATTCTCACTAAACAGGGCGCCGACGCCAAGGGTGGCGCCAAAGACTACCTGGTAAACGGAAAGATGACCGGAGGATTCGCGATCGTTGCGTATCCGGAGAAGTACGGCGATACCGGAATTGCAACGCTCCTTATTAATCAGAACGGCGTCATATGCGAGAAGAACCTCGGCAAAGATACGACTGAACTGGCCAAGGCGATGAGCGAATTCAATCCCGACAAATCGTGGAATCCGGTGCAGTAGTCGGGCGTTACCTTGGTTGTTCTTACAGCAGCGTGAACCGTCTGAATCGGCAAAATGGACGGCAGTCGTCGATTCGACCAATTACAATCTAAAGAGAATATCGGGCCTCCAATCCGAGTTCAGCATTTCTGCATATTCTCTTGGCCCATACTCTAAGTCGCCCCGGTTTCGCTTGAAGCGAACCGTCCGCCACACGAAAGAGGTTAAGCATGTCGCAAAATCCGGAAGCAGCGAGACTTGAAGAGGCGAGCACGCTCGAGACCGTCAGATCAGGGCAACAGGTTGGCGCTGACAGAAAGCCGTGGAGAAAGTGGGGACCCTACCTAAGCGAGCGCCAGTGGGGGACCGTTCGTGAGGACTACAGCCAGGACGGCAATGCCTGGGATTACTTCACGCATGACCAGGCACGCTCCCGCGCCTATCACTGGGGCGAGGACGGCATGGCCGGTATCAGCGATTCAGCGCAGTTGCTGTGCTTCAGCGTGGCCCTGTGGAATGGCAAGGATCCCATCCTCAAGGAACGCATGTTCGGCCTGACGAACAGCGAGGCCAATCATGGCGAAGACGTAAAAGAATATTACTTCTACCTCGACAGCACTCCCACGCACTCGTACATGAAGTACCTGTACAAGTATCCGCAGGCGGCATTTCCTTACGGCGATCTCATCGAGAACAACAAGCGGCGGACGCGTAACGACATGGAGTACGAACTCCTCGACACGGGCGTCTTCAGCGAGGACCGGTATTTCGATGTTTTTGTGGAATACGCCAAGCAGAGTCCGGAAGACCTCCTCATCCAAATCAGCGTGAGTAACCGCGGACCCGAGGCGGCCAAGATCGATGTCCTTCCGACCCTGTGGTTCCGCAACACCTGGACTTGGTGGCCAGACACTGCCAAGCCGTCTTTGAAGCAGACCTCCGGACCGAAAGGTGTACAGGTTGTTGCCGCATCGCGTGCCGGCTTCGGTGAGCGGTATCTGTACTGCGAGGGAGATGTCCCGCTGCTATTCACAGAAAATGAGACCAACAACGAACGGATTTTCGGCACACCCAACACCTCGCCGTACGTGAAAGACGGCATAAACGAGTACGTTGTCCACGGAAATCACAACGCGGTCAATCCCGCGAACACCGGCACAAAATCTGCCGCGCATTGTCAGTTGAATGTACGCGCCGGGCAGACTGTGACCGTTCGTGTGCGACTCAGCGATGTGGCGCCTGACGCAATCGGCGATCCGTTCAAGACGTTCGATGCAACCATGCAAACCCGCCACAGCGAGGCCGATGAGTTCTACAAATCGATAACTCCGGAGCGTGTTAGCGCAGACGAAGCGCTGGTCATGCGCCAGGCGCTGGCCGGAATGCTCTGGTCGAAGCAGTACTTTTTCTTCGACGTGGACAAATGGCTCGATGAACACGGTGTCGATCCGTTTAAGCCGGGCGGACGCTTCATGCGGAACCGCGAATGGTTCCACATGATCAATCAGCACGTCATTTCGATGCCCGACAAGTGGGAATA
>Ga0074045_10001715_pt1 | contig 20829 bp, 19 predicted proteins | sample BogForMeECP23OM2_FD_94442 | JGI IMG/M metagenome (GOLD analysis project Ga0074045, IMG submission 94442) | Bog forest soil microbial communities from Calvert Island, British Columbia, Canada - Bog Forest MetaG ECP23OM2 | ecosystem: Environmental > Terrestrial > Soil > Wetlands ...
CACCAGCGACCGCGTGAAAGATAAGGAAGGCAACTGGCAGGACCGCACCGAGTGGCACAACCTGGTCGCCTTCCAGCGCACCGCCGAAATCGCCGCCGAATATCTGAAAAAGGGCAATAAGGTTTACATCGAAGGCCGTTTGCACAGTGACTCCTGGGACGACAAAGAGAGTGGCCAGAAGAAGTACAAAACCGAAATCATCATCAACGACCTGGTGCTGCTTGGAGGACGCGACGCCGGCGGCGAAGGCGGCAGCGGTCGCAGCGGAGCAGGAAAGTCTGGCGGCTTCGACCAGCGCATTGCCGAGCCTGAGCCCTCTCAGGCAGCGCCCTCTGGCGCGGAGATCACGGACGAAGATATACCGTTCTGAAGGAGTGGTGTCTCGCGACGTCACCATGCGGTTTACGCCGCTCTATTGCTGCAAGTGTATCAGCCTGTCTGGGACTTACTTTTCGCGGGACTTGTGCCGATCCCATGCCTGGCAAGCGTTGCAGCAATTGATCCATCGTTATAGATCCTGATCTGAATTAATCCCACCGCCATCGATAACGGGAACTAATACCCTCCATAAATAGTTTGAATTTCTCATTCGCCGCAAAAACAGATATCAAAGTTCATACAGCGAGATGCCAAAAGGACCGGCGCTCTGGTTCGTTGGAATAGCTTTCTCTCTCCGTTTCAGTTGCGCTTCGGAAGCTGTTTCCGCTGCGCTCGGTAGAAGCCCTTCAGGCGAGTTGCAGTTCGATCGAGATCAGCTTTCTTAACGGGAGTACTTCATGCGGTTGGTTCAGAAGCTTCTGCCACTGCTTCTCTTCATCCTCTTGGCTGGCACGCTGGCTGCGCAGTCAGTGTCATCGGGCGCGAACCCGGCGTCGCAAGCGGACCAGATTGCTCAGTTGCAGCAGCAGATCGCCGATGCGAAAGGCTCGGCCGACAACGCCTGGATGCTGGTCAGCTCGGCGCTGGTCTTGATGATGACCGGCCCCGGGCTGGCGCTTTTTTACGGCGGCTTGGTGCGCAAGAAGAACGTGCTGGCCACCATGATGCAGAGTTTCGCGATGATGGCCCTCATTACGGTGCTCTGGGCCATAGTGGTGTATAGCCTTTGTTTCGCGTCGGGGAGTGGTTTCATCGGTGGAATTAGCCACGCTTTTCTGCGCGGCGTGGGTGCGCAACCTGATCCCGATTACGCCGGCACGGTTCCGCAACAGACGTTCATGATCTATCAGTTGATGTTCGCCATCATCACCCCGGCGCTCATCAGCGGCGCCTTCGCCGAACGGATGAAGTTCAGCGCCATGGTGCTGTTTATGGGGCTGTGGTCGCTGTTTGTATATGCACCCATGGCGCACATGGTATGGGGCAAGGGAGGAATTCTGAATGCCAGCCTCGGCGGCCGATTCCCTACTCTTGACTTCGCGGGCGGCACGGTGGTGCATATCACGTCGGGAGTTTCCGCGCTGGTTTGCGCGACGTATCTTGGGCGGCGCATCGGATATCCGAAAGAGGCGATGATGCCGCATAGCGTGGTGTTAAGTTTTATTGGGGCCTGTTTGCTGTGGGTGGGCTGGTTCGGCTTCAACGCCGGTAGCGCTCTGAGCGCCGGCGCTTTAGCGACCAGCGCATTCGTCGCTACTCACTTCGCGGCTGCGACTGCAGCCATCGGCTGGGCAGGAGCGGAGTGGATTCGCAATGGCAAGCCCAGCGCTCTTGGCGCCATCTCCGGATGCGTGGCTGGACTGGTCGCGATCACGCCGGCTTCAGGGTTTGTCGGTCCGATGTCGGCGCTGTTGATCGGCCTGATCGCTGGAGTGGGCTGCTACTTGATGGTCGCGCGCGTGAAAGCTGCGTTGGGTTACGACGATTCGCTCGACGCCTTCGGCGTTCATGGCGTGGGCGGCACCATCGGAGCATTGCTGACGGGGGTATTCGCGACCAAGCTCATCAACCCTTTGCTCAAGGACGCACAGGGCAGTGCGCTGCCGTTGGGAATGATCGACGGCAACTTCCACCAGATACTAAACCAGGTTGTCGGCGTGGCGATGGCCATTGGGTTGGCGACAGTCGGCACGTACATCATTCTCCGGGTTGTCGACTTCGCAATCGGCGTGCGTGTCTCGGCGGAGCAGGAAGTGCAAGGTCTCGACCTCACGCAACACGGCGAAGAGGGTTATTACTGGGAGGTTTCACTGCCCTAGCCATTTGCGTCTGGCGGTGCGCATCATCACGAAGTTCCAATAGGCCAATTTTATGACGAAGCTGGAAGCGGTAATTCAACCCTCGAAGTTCGAAGACGTCAAAGATGCTCTGCTCGAGATCGGAGTGGAAGGCATGACGGTGATTGAAGTGCGCGGACACGGGCGGCAAAAGGGCCACACTGAGTTCTATCGCGGCCGCGAATACACAGTTGATGTTCTGCCTAAGGTGAAAATTGAAGCGGTGCTGCCTGACCGCCTCGTGGATTCAGCGATACAGGCGATTACAAATGCCGCGCGCACCGGGAAGATCGGTGACGGCAAAATTTTCCTGTCGCGCATCGACGATGCGATACGTATCCGCAACGATGAGCGCGGTGAAACGGCGCTATGAACGTATCAACCTGAATTGCCTTACAGAACCATGTCCAGCCCGACGACTGACTACACACTGCGCGCGTATTACCGGCAGGAGTTCGAGCGTCTGCGGGGAGAGTTCGAAGCCAATGGTTCGGGCGAAGCCTCGGTGCGCAACCGCACGGCAGTCGTCGATAAGCTTGCATTGCAGCTCTGGGAGCAGTACGCTTTCACCCACGCCAGCTCCGGCTTTGCGTTGGCGGCTTTGGGCGGGTTCGGCCGACGCGCACTTTTTCCCTATTCCGATGTTGACCTTCTTTTCCTAGCGGAGAATGAAGCGCTCCGCGGCAACATGAAGGAGCCGGTTCGCAGCATCTGCCAGGAAATGTGGGACATTGGTCTGCGCGTCAGTCCGACCACGCGCACGCTCGACGACTGCGCGCGCTTCGACCAGGACAACGTCGAGTTCACCATCTCGCTGCTCGACTGTCGCTTCCTCACTGGCGATGAGGCGCTTTTCAAGCGCCTCCGCGAAAAGGTCCTGCCGCAGTTGGTGGCGCGCGAATCCGACTTGCTCGTGCAACGGCTCGCAGAAGTCACACGAACGCGTCATCTCCGCTTCGCCAACACTACTTTCCATTTGGAGCCCAACCTGAAGGACGGTCCAGGAGGACTGCGAGATTCGCACGTATCGCAATGGCTGGGCGCAATCGCGGCGCTCGATCCCGGACGCAAGCGACCCGAGTCGCTGAGCTTGCAGCACGATTCTGAAGGCAAGGAGTTGTTGGATGCGATAGAGTTTCTGTCCGCAACCCGCTGCTATTTGCATTACCGCGCCAAGCGCGACGAGAACGTCATCTCCTGGGAAGCACAAGACGAACTGGCGGCCAAGGGGATCGCCACGAAGTCGGGAACCATTTCGTCTGCCGAATGGATGCGGCTTTATTTCCGTCATGCCAGGGCCAACCACCGCAACACGAATCAATTGCTGGAGCAGGTTCCTGGTGACCGCTCGTCGTTGTACCGTTCGTTCCTGCGCTGGCGCTCGCGTGTCTCCAACGAAGAATTTTCCGTGGTGGACGGCCGCGTTTATCTTCAACAGGCGGGCGGCGCACGCGACCCATTCGTCGTGCTGCGTCTTTTCACCTTTATGGCGCGGCATGGAGTTGCGCTGAGTCTCGAGACCGAGCGCCGGATCAAGAACGCTTCTCGGGCACTCACCGACGCGATGCCGCAGGACGCGCGTCTGTGGGAGCACTTGCGCGAGCTGCTCGCGCTGCCAAACGCGGCTGAGGCGCTGCGCGTGATGCATTCTCTCAACCTGCTGACGCGCGCCATTCCGGAGTTCGAGACCATCGATTCGCTCGTGCTGCGCGATCTCTACCATCGCTACACGGTGGATGAGCACAGTTTCCTCGCCATCGAAGTGCTGCATCGCCTGAAGAACAACGACGTCGAGTGGTTGCAGCCGTTCGGCGAGCTGCTCTCGGAATTGGAGCGTCCTGAGCTGCTCTTCCTTGCGCTGCTGTTGCACGATACTGGCAAAGGATTGGCGGGCACGGACCACGTGCACAACAGCCTGCAACTGGCAGCGGCAGCGGTGGAGCGCATGGGACTTCCGCAGGATGACGAGCAGACCGTGTGCTTTCTCATCGCGACTCACCTCGAGATGTCGTCCACGCTGCGCCGCCGCGACATCTACGATCCCGAAACCGTCCGTGAACTGGCGGGCAAAGTCGGCACGACTGAGCGGCTGAAGATGTTGACGCTGCTGACGCTCGCCGACATCAAGTCGGTAAATCCGGAAGCGCTCACGCCATGGAAGGCCGAGAACTTGTGGCGCTTGTACGCAGGGACAGCCAACTATTTCGACCGCAGCGTGGACGAAGAGCGTTTTCACGCCGAGGTCTGCACCGAACAGGTAGAGCGCGTTGCTGCGCTGCTGCCCAAACGCCGCTCGCAACTGCTGAAGTTCCTCGACGGATTGCCGCAACGCTACCTGATGTCGCATTCGCCCGACCAGGTAATCCTGCACTTCGAAATGGCGAGCCAACTTCGCAAGGAGCCGGTGCAACTCGGAGTGCGCCGCGTCAGCGGACAGCACGAACTCACTGTCGTGACTGCCGATCGCGCAGGCCTGTTCTCGACCTTGGCCGGAATCCTTTACGGATGGGGCATGGACATCACCAAGGCCAGCGCGTTTTCCAATCGCGGCGGAGTGATCGTTGACAGCTTTTACTTCAAAGACCGATTTCGCACCCTGGAGCTGAATCCTCCGGAGCGAGAGCGGTTCAAGAAATCGGTCGTCGAAATTCTGATGCATGAAGCACCCCTCGATCCGCTGCTGGAATCGCGTCTGAAGGCTGACACCAAGCCGGCAAAGCTGAAGGTCGAGACTAAGCTGCGGTACGACGACGAATCCTCTCCCAGCAGCACGCTGCTGGAAGTAATCACGCAGGACCGTCCCGGACTGCTGTACACCATCAGCTCAACCCTGGCCAACGAGAATTGCAGCATCGAGGTCGCGCTGATTGACACCGAAGGGGCCGTCGCGCATGACGTCTTTTATCTGACTCGCGACCGGATGAAACTGACTCGGGAGCAGCAGAGAGCCACCGAGTGGGCTCTGACGACCGAGCTAAGCGATTCGTTGCCGAGCAATTGGTAGGAAAGCCGCTTTCGCCATTTCGTTTTTCGCCGTCAGCTTCTCTTCGCTCAGCCGAACAAGCCTTGATTCCTGGCAAGCAGGGTGCGCTCCTCCCCCCTTGTCCATTGTTCTCTGGAATCTTCAAGTTGCGCTGATTTCAGAGGCAAGTTATTGATTCAAAATAAGTATCGCATGACCTTGATTCGCAAGGGCTTAGAGGAAAAATGGCCCGACCGAAAGGCACTGCGTTGGCATACCCTCCCCCTCCCCCCTGTTGCGCAGAATCATGCGAGTAAGCACCTCTTGGTGGCCAAGTCATATACGTATGTTATTATGCCACAATCACTTATTGATAAGCCGTGGCCTCAAGCAACCGCGATAAGCAAGCTAATCATGATAATCAAGTCTGCTAATCACGCTTAGCTTGATAATCATAGTTATCATGATTATCAACTTACCGCGAGCAAGAGCTACCACCCGGGAGCTGAGAGCTGATGGCTGAAGGCCCAAGGCTGACGGCTGCTTTTCAAAGAGCGTTCCGGCCTGCGCACTGGGCGCGGCGGTTGAAGACACAACAACCTCGTCCTGGTTGTCACTCATATCGTGCCTCGCTCGCCACTGTCAAGTTACGGAGGTACAGGTGGGGTAACTGTACTTTAGTCACATTTCGGCGGAGAGTAACCACCGAGTCCCGGACATCCCTTCGACTCGCGGTATGCGACATCACCTACCTGCAGCCTGCGCTGCGGTAACTCAGCAATCATCACAGCCGGATGTTATTTTCGCCGATGATCGCCAAGACTGATATGAGATGAGTGACGCCAAGAAGGTGCCGAACCGATCTGCCAATGTTGGTTAGTTCCAAATCGCAGCCTGTCGACTTGGCAGAAACATACAGACGAACCACTGTCCCAAGACCCATGCTGTCCATGTGAGAAAGATCCTTTAAGTCCAGCACAATTCGTTTGCAGTCCGGAATCAGTTGCTTGACCTGGTGGTAGAGAAGGTCGTTCACCCCCGACACCAACTTGCCGCTGCATCGCACCACGGCGGCGTCGCCGGTGCGATCAACTGCAAGCGTCAGGGGGCTCGCGGCTGTTTTGTTAGGCATCAGAATCGACCTTGTGGAAACCTATGGAAGGGCTGAGATCGCCATCGGGCGATTGTCACACATCGAGGTCCGGAATGGAATACGGCATCGGATTTGCAAGGGCAGTGCTGTAGCTGAGCGAAGGCCTGCTCCACCCGGCGTGGTACTCGTGGGACGCAGCCTCGGAAAGCCAGTGCAGCCCATATTGTCCGGGCTCAGACTTCTGCCCGCGCGATCGCCAGCGCCGCAATCGCGGCGGTTTCGGCGCGAAGGATGGTCTCGCCCAACGAGGTGGCGATCCATTGCGATTGTTCGAAGCTCTGCAATTCATCGGCGGTCCAGCCGCCTTCAGGACCGACCGCGAGCGTTAGCGACTTCACGTTGTCCTGTGAGCGGAGGATTTCGCTAAGCGTGGCTTCGCGTTCCGTTTCGGCGAGAACGATCCGCAAATCGCCTAAGACACCGCTTCCCGTCTGCAACGCTTTAGAGTCCTTCAGAGCGTTCCTGAGGGCCTCTGCCGTCCCTACGGGACTCGGGCGCATTTCCTGCCTTACCCAGGGCTCACGCCCTGGGCTAAAACCAATTTCGCCCCGGTGGGGCTGGCTTTTCCGCGACTCGTCGTGCGGTGGCAACTCAATCGAGCGCTCAAGAACGCCCTTCAGTCCAAGCGCCTCCGTCAGCTTCAACGGATCGCTGATTTCGGGAGGCAACGCCCGGCGCGACTGCTCGGCGGCTTCGAGCGCGATGCGCCGCCAGCGCTCTACGCGTTTAGCGGCAGCCAGCGCCAGATGCTTTTCGGTGCGGCGCGCCACGACGGGAATGATTCTGTTCACGTTTAGTTCAGTGCATTTTTCGATGGCCCACTCCATGCGATCGAACTTAAAAATGGCCAACAGCAGTGTGATCGGTACAACCGCGCTCGCCGTGACTTCCTCGCCCAGCGCGAACTCCACGCGATCGTCACTCACGCTGGCGACGGTCGCTGTTCGCACTCGCTCGCCGCATGCTACCTCGAACTCCTGGCCAACACGCGCCCGCAGGGTGCGCGACAAATGCGCGGCGTGCTCGCCGGTCAGGGCAGCGCGGTCGTCGGAAAACTCGTCGGCAATCCAGCGGCGTCGGGTCATCGGGTCAAGAGTAGCAGGGCGACGGCAATCGCAATCGCAGCATAGATGCCGCCGAATACGCGGTTCTGGCGCGTGAGATCATCTTCGCTGAACAGGCGGCTGTTCAGCAGGAATTCCAGCGCCGAAACCATGCCCACCAGTACCGCCATAACGAGCCAACGCTCCTGGCGCATCTCGGCGCGCAGCAGAAACGGAATGGCGAACAGGGACAGCCCCAAGTAGATGAGCCCGCCAATGCGGGCACGCTTGCGGCGCTGCGGATTCTGATAACGCACCAGCAGGATGCGCGCCAGCTCTCTTGGTTTCGCCAGCCGCGCAGCCGCCGGTAACGCGGTCACGATCAGCAGAAAGAAGGCGTAGATGCGGAGGGCGTTGTCCAAGGGGAGTTCGCAACTTACTTCTCGCCGTGCGCTCCTAGGCGTTGCTAACTGGATGGGAGGCGAACTTCAGAGGGATATAAGTCCTCGAGGATTTTTCTGGTGTCTATTAAGGATTTCTCAATTTGCGAATCGCTGTGTCTTGAGAGCTTCCTGCTGTCATGTGCCGCCAGATTGCCCATTTTAATGATAGCTCTGGCACATTCTGTCCGTTCGTCATCTAGCAAGCCTCTCAGCTTCGCCTCTTCCAGTCGGTCATCCAACGTTTTCTTGTACCCATCAATCGTCAAGTTGCCTGGCACTTTGTCCTTCAACGCCTCTTCGAGCAATGCCCTGCATATGATCGTCACCGCTGTACGGTTTCCCAAGAGATAATTAAAATGTGCTTCCGAGAACATCGTTTGAAGATTCTTTAAGTGTGTCGGCAGCGCTATAGATAGTATATCTAGTCGTGAAATTCGATCGCTTCCACTCTCCAGTCGATTCAGGACAAGATGCATTATGCCGATCTCAATGAGATCGGACTTGGTGGGTACGGATGCCTGTAGTTCAGGAACAATTCCTGCCCAGATATCGCCGACCGATTTAACATTCTCCTCCAGCTGCGCAATCAGAGATTCTTCCGTTTGAGGATCAAGGGGGTCAGGCTCAAGGTTCAAGCGACCGCCTGCAAGCAATTGTGCGATTGCAGTAGCTTGCTCTTCTATGGTGGTGACTAGAGCGTGAAGCATTTCGTCATCAGGAGTGGGGTAGGAGCCGATGTCCGTAACTAGAGACCGGGACAAGTAATCCTGATCACCGCCGGCATACATCTCCAAAACCTTCCTGATGTAAGTCAAAACTCTCATTACCGACCCGTGACGCCTCCTGCACCGTCTCTTGACAAAGAGCTAAAATGCCTCGCAGCTAAGCCACTTTAGAGATGCCCTCACTGGAAAATCTCTCTCACCTTGTTCAGTAGCGAGCGGCTGACGGGCTTGTTCTCCACAGAGGTGGTGGCGCGCAGCTCCTCGAGCAGTTCGCGCTGCCGCTGGCTCAGCCTAGCCGGGGTCTGCACTTTCACCTCGATTATCAGATCGCCGCGTCCCCGGCCGTTAAGGACCGGGACGCCTTTGCCTCGTGCTTTGAACGTTGTCCCAGTCTGTGTGCCCTCGGGGACCTTCAGCGTGTAGTCGCCGTCGAGAGTCGGCACCTGGATCTCCGTACCCAGCGCCGCCTGCGGGAACGAGATCGGCACCACGCAGTACAGGTGCTTGCCTTCGCGTTCGAAGAATGAGTGCTCTTTGGGGTGCAATACAACGTAGAGATCGCCGGGAGGTCCGCCGTAGAGCCCGGCCTCGCCTTCGCCGGAGTACAGAATGCGCGCGCCTTCCTCAACACCCGCGGGGACGTTGACCTTGACCGTGCGCCCGCGTGTGATGCGTCCCTGGCCTCGGCATTGATTGCAGGGATCGACGATCAGCTTGCCCGAGCCCTGGCAGGTGCTGCACGGGCGCGTAATGGCGAAGAAGCCCTGCTGATAGCGCATCTGTCCGCGGCCACCGCAAGTGGTGCAGTTGATGGGCGCCTTGCCAGGAGCGGCTCCGGTTCCCTTGCACTGGTCGCACTCTTCCATCCGCCGGACCTGCACCTGCTTGCTGACGCCGAAGACAGCTTCCTCGAATTCGAGGGTCAGGTCTTCGCGTAGATCGGCGCCACGTTGTGCGCGCGAGCGCCGGCGTCCGCCTCCCTGCCCGCCGAACATGTCGCCGAATCCGAAGAGATCGCCGAAAATATCCTGAAAATCGTTGAATACTGTGGCGTCGAATCCGCCGTAGCCCGCGCCTGGTCCGGTGGAAACTCCGGCATGACCGAAACGGTCATAACGAGCGCGTTTCTCCGAGTCAGCAAGGATCGCGTAGGCTTCGCTGCACTCCTTGAAGCGCTCTTCCGCGCCAGGATTGTCGGGGTTCCGGTCAGGGTGGTACTGGAGCGCGAGCTTGCGATAGGCGCTCTTGATCTCCTGATCGTTTGCGGTGCGGGAAACACCCAGCACCTCGTAGTAATCGCGTTTTGTGTTAGTGGCCAGAAGTATTTACCTAGTGTTTGGGATTGCGCGCCACACGCACCATCGCCGGACGCAATAGGCGGTCTTTTAACCTATAGCCGCGCTGCAACTCGTCGAGCACGTGATTGTCCTCGGCCTTGTCGGTATCAACCATTTGAATGGCCTGGTGGACATTGGGATCGAACGGCTCGCCCTCTGTAGGCACGGGTTGCACGCCGAGCTTGGCCAACATGTCATGAAACTGCTTGTCGATGAGCTCGATGCCAGAGTGAAAATCTTCCAGCGATGCAGCGTTGGTCTTCAGCGCGTTGTCAAGGCTGTCGAGAATGGGCAGCAACGTCTTAAGCGCGTCGGCGAGAGCGTAGTCCCGGTATTCCTGTTGCGCCTTGGCATTGCGCTTGCGAAAGTTGTCAAACTCAGCTTGCAGCCGGGCCAAGCGGTCCAGATAAGCCGCCCGTTCCGCTTTCACCTGCTCCAGTTCGGACTGCGGCTCTCCCGGCGCGGCAGCCGCCACGCTCCCCTGCGCAACAGGATCGTCATCGCTTTCGGCGGGCGGAAGTTCGTGGTCCAGTTCCAACTCAGCCTCGCCGGAACCTCCATTGTGCTTCTTTGTTTGCATAGATTCTCTCTGCCCCAAGCTCGCCGCGGCGGCGGGGCATGACTGTTCCTACGTCGATTCGTTCCAGAGTTGATCGAATAGGCGCGCGATATACGACACTGCGGTGATGGTGTGCTCGTAATCCATGCGAGTAGGGCCAATCACGGCGAGCGATCCCATTACTTCGTCGCCCAAGCGCGCCGGTGTTCCAATGAGCACGAAATTACTTAGATGCGGCATGGCTTTTTCGAGACCCACAACCACACGCACCGCCTCCTGGCGGACGTCCAGATAAGCCGAAAGCAGGTCGACAACGCGCTGCTTTTCTTCCAGGGTGGCCAGCAACTGGCGCAGCCGCTCCTTGTCCTGCTCGGTGATCACCAGATTGGATGCGCCTTCCACAAACACGGCCTGCGCCGCACCCTCTGTAGTAAGCGCACCCTGGGAGTAGAGTTGCTCGACCGACCGCATCAGGCGATCGTACTCGCTGCGCTCCTGCTGAATTCGTTTGGCAATCTCGTTGCGCAGCGACTCCATCTCCCAACCCCGGAAGTTCTGGTTGATGTAGGCGGCAGCGGCTTCCAGGTCGGCCACGGGAAGATCGTTGCTCAGCCGCAGCACGCGGTCGCGAACCAGACCGTTGCGCATGACCACGACGGCCAGGACTTTCTTGTCGCCGAGGCGCTGGAAGTACACATGTTCCAGTGCGTTGTGATGCCCTGGGCCGGGAGTCACGGTCACGCCCACGCCGTGCGAAATCAACGACAACACATGCGACGTCCGCTCCATGAACTCCTGCACATCCTGGAGACCTTGCAGATTTCCCTGGATCAGGCTTTCGTCGGCGGGTGACAGACGCGCTTCTCCGGTCAGCTGCTTCACGTAATAGCGATAAGCCTTGGTGGTAGGCACGCGACCGGCGGAAGTGTGTGGCTGCTCCAGAAATCCAGCGTCGGCCAAGTCGGCCATGACGTTGCGGATGGAGGCGGCGCTGAGGCTCTCGCGATTGCCGCGCGTCAGCGTGCGCGAGCCCACAGGCTCTCCGGTGGAGATGTATGTCTCCACGATTGCCGTGAGGATCTCACGTTCCCGCCGTCCAATGCCTTCAGGTATACTCATGAGTACTTCGTGAAGCCTAACTCTATTGTTTACAATTATTTAAGTGAAAAATCGAATTACACTGTCCCACATTCATTCTAGGAACCAAGCGCCGCGCTGTCAAGATTGGCAATCCATCTTATGGAGTGCCAGAGATGTTCAGGGTTGCTGTGTCGTAATAGCCTCCTCCGCCGGATCACTTCGGGGCGCGAAGAAGTTAAGCTCGGGTTTCTGCGGAAGACCACGGGTTTCTTTAACTCCTGAATATTGACTCGCGAGAATCCGCGTAAATCCGTGGCTGCTTTTCTCTGCCGACGGGAATTCCGCATCCAGTTACGGTCACCGAATACTGGCTGCCGTCCTGCTACAATGCAGGCGAATTAGGGCGGACTGCAGACTGCGTCAAACACTATAAAACCGTTCCGCCTCGATCGAACTTCTGGCCTCGTAACGCGTATAAGTGACCAGCAGTGAATGGGATTTGGGCCAGGAGTCACGCCCTTGGGAGCGCTGATTGGACGACATCCAAGCGGTAAATGCCCTTGTCCGTCGCTGTGTTGCTGGCGACGCTGCGGCCTGGCAGGACATCGTCCAGCAGTATCATCGGCGGATCTACAACATCTGCTATCGCTTTTCCGGCTCGGCAGAGGACTCGGCTGACCTGACCCAGGAAGTGTTCATCAAGATGTATCGCACGCTTAGCACCTACGACACCTCGCGGGCCTCATTCATGACCTGGGTAACCACGGTCACCCGCAATCTGCTGGTTGACCACTTCCGTAAGGGCAAGTACGACCGGGTTACCGACTCCCTAGACGCCGCCCCCGGCAGCCAGGAAGACGGCCTGACCCTGGCGGAGAAGCTGGAGGATCCGTCGGCCGGGCCTGAAGCGCGGGTCCGGAGCCAGCAGGCGCAAAAGATTGTACACGAGGCCTTGGGGAAGCTTTCGCCGGAGCTGCGGGAGGCGGTCATCCTGCGGGATTTGCAGGATATGGACTACAAGGATATTGCCATAGTGCTTAGAGTGCCCGAGGGAACTGTGAAAAGTCGCATAAATCGGGGACGCACGGAACTTGCAAGGCTCCTCCAACGTAATTACAGGCAGGTAAGTTGATGGCGGACCCTATCCAACCCGGAATGCAATGCGTCGAGGTCGAGTCCCTGCTGGCCGAAGCCATCGATGGCACATTGCACGGCTCGACCCTGGCCGCCTTTGAGGCACACCGGGAGTCTTGCCCGGTATGCCGCACGATGGTCGAAGAGGTCAGCGTGGGCATGCACTGGCTGAAGGGGCTGGACGAGGTGGAACCGCCGCGCAACCTGGTGCACAACATCCTGGCGCAGACCATCGGACAAATTCCCGAGCCACGGGCCGCACAGGCCCCGAAAGGCGAGAACTGGCTGGAGCGGCTGAAAGGTAAGTTGTCTCCCGTATTCGCTCCGGTGGTAACGCCGCGCTTTGCAATGTCGTTTGGCATGGCGTTCTTCTCCATCACCATGCTGCTCAGCATCGCCGGGTTCCACGTCGCCGATTTGCGGCACGTTGACCTGAGCGCAAAGAGCATCACCAAAACTTACTACTCCACTCAGGCGCGCGTGGTCCGTTACTACGAGAACATTCGCCTAGTGTACGAGATTGAAACGCGAGTGCGTGATCTGCGCCGGGTCGCTACGCCCCAGAACAAGCAGGAGGAGCCTACGCAGCAAAAGAACCAACCCAAGGGCGATTACCAGCAAGACAAAGATCGCCGCAACCAGAACTACAACCGCGAGGTCGGCCAGCCCGTTCTGGCCTCATCTCCGACTTCCAGCAATCAAGCGATGAATGAAGTGATGGATCAGGCCCGGCTGAACAGGAGAACCGCATGAACTGCGCCAATCATGCCGGCGTTCCCGCAACCGCATACTGCCGCACCTGTGGCAAGCCACTGTGCAGCACCTGCGCGCGAGACGTCCGTGGCGTTATTTACTGCGAGGAATGTTTGGCCTCGCACTTGAGCGGCACTATGCCGCCACCCGGCCCCACTGCCGTGCCTCCGGGTGCTCAACCTGCAACCGGCCTGCCGAGTCCCGGCTTGGCCGCAATCCTGGGTTTCATTCCCGGGGTCGGTGCCATGTACAACGGCGAATACGCCAAGGGCTTCGTCCACGTGCTGATCTTCGCCACCTTGATCTGGATGGCCAATAACGTAAACGGTCTGTTCGGTATTGCGATCGCCGCGTTCGTGATCTATATGCCCATCGAGGCCTACAAGACGGCGCGTGCAAAAGAAATGGGGCTGCCAGCGCCCGATCCGTTCGGGCTCAACAACCTGTTGTCGCCCGCTGGTTCTGCCAAACCCGCTCCCGGCGTAGCTGCAAGCGTTGTTCCCGCAGCCAGCAATCCGGCGGAAGTGCCGGAGAGCCAGCCCGCAGATGCTGAATACTGTCCGCCGTCGCGAGTGCCGATTGGCGCCTTCATCCTGATTGGACTGGGTGTGTTGTTCCTGCTCGACGAAATAGGAGTGTTGCACTTCCACAGCCTCTGGCGCTTCTGGCCACTGGTGCTGATCGCTATCGGGATTCGCGTCCTGATGCGCAGAACCGGAAGGGGCTGGTGAGGAGGTCATCATGAGATACCGCTATAACCCTTACTGTTCCTGCACCCGTTGCCGCGCTCATGGGTTTATGGGCCCTGCCGTCCTGATCACGCTGGGCGTGCTGTTCCTTCTCGACCAAATAACCCGCGTGCACTGGCTGGATTTCGGCAGCACCTGGCCGGCGCTCTTGATCGTGATCGGTCTAGTGATGTTCCTGCAGCACAGTGCGTCCGCCGCCGGCCACGTTCCGCGCGAGTACGGCGCCATGCCACCGGCAGGCCCCGGCGCGCCAGGTTATTACCCGGCACCGCCGCAGCCTCCCGTGGCGACGCCGCCTCCGGTTCCTCCGGCAGGCTCAATCACGCCGGGTGCGAATTGGAACAAACCTGACGATCCCGAGGTGCGCAATGGCTAGCACAGGTCAATATCCTCCGCCGCCCGTATCGGCGCAGTATCCGCCGCCATATCGTTATCGCCGCTCGATTGCCGGCCCCCTGGTGCTGATCATCATCGGCCTGGTTTTCCTGCTGCGGAACATGGGAGTTCGCGTTCCGGTCTGGCACTGGTTTGGACACTGGTGGCCGCTTCTACTCATTCTGTTCGGCGTTATTCGGCTCGTCGAACACTACACGGCTGACCGCCAGGGCTATCGCAGAACCGGACTGGGAGCAGGTACGATCTTTCTGCTGGTCCTGATCGTCGCGGTCGGGCTCTCGGCGCACTACAGCTCCGACATTGATTGGGGCGGGGTTCGCGATCAGATCCAGATGGACGATAACCTCGGCGGCATCTTCGGCACGGCGTACACCTTCGACGACACGGTGCAACAGCCGTTTCCTGAGCACGGGAATTTGCGCGTGGTCTGCGATCATGGCAGCCTGAACATCTCGCCCGCCGACGACAATACCTTGCGCGTCGTCGTCCACAAAAAGGTTTATGCGCAGAACCAGAACGATGCCAACAAGTACAACGAGGGCACCCGGCCTCAGATCACCGTCACCGGCAGCGCCGTGCTGCTGAACGCCAACACCAACGGCGCGGGCGAGCACGGAGTGGAAAGTGACATGGACATCTTCGTGCCGCGCGATGCCGTGCTCGATGTCGCCAGCAAGCGTGGCGACGTGACCATTAACGGCCGCAAAGCCGATGTTAAGGTGGCGTTGCAGCATGGCGACGTCGCGCTGGACGATATTACCGGAGCGGCGAAGCTAAACCTTGAAAAGGGCTCAGTCCGCGCTTCCAAGATCAGCGGTGATCTCGACGTCACGGGCCATATTGATAACGCGAGCGTGGAGGAATGCGGCGGTGCAGTTCATCTCAGCGGCGACTTCTTCCAGGACATCCGCCTCAGCAAGGTCGCCAAGACGGTTACCTTCAATTCCTCACGCTCCGATATGGAAATCGCTTCGGTGCCGGGCGACATTGAGATCGCGACCGATTCGGTACGTGGCAACGATCTCAGCGGGCCGGTCCGGGTGGTTACGCGCTCCAAGGACATTCACCTGGAAGACATCTCCGGCGACTTGCAGGTCGAAACCAACAACGGGGACGTTGAGGTTCATGCTGCCAGCAAATTGCCGATGGGCAGGATGACGATCACCGGAAAGCACGGCGACATCACGCTGGTACTGCCGTCCAACGCGGGCTTCCAGTTGGAAGCGACGACGCGCAAGGGCGACATTACCTCCGATTTCGGCGCGATAAAGGTCAGCGAGACCAATGGCACATCGCACGCGAGCGGGACGGTCGGTAATGGGGTGAGCAAGCTGCAAATCACCGCCGACACCGGCGACATCCGGATATCGAAGGGATAGTTTCGCTACCGGGCGCATAGGCACGGAGAAGGATCCGTGCCTTTTGTCTTAGGCTCTATCCACTATCCACTTTCTTCACGATCCCCTCCACTTCTTTCACCACTTCATCAATGCTTTTGTGTGTGGTGTCGATGATTACCGCATCCGGCGCGGGCACAAGTGGCGACGCTGAACGCGTGCGGTCTCTCTCATCGCGCGCAACTAGCTCGGCCAGTACCTGTTGCTTCTGTTCCGCGGAGAGCGATCCGTTCTGCAGCACGCGCCTCTCGGCCCGAATGTTCGCATCGGCGTCGAGGAAAATCTTCACCTCTGCGTCGGGGAACACGGCGGTCCCAATGTCGCGGCCCTCCATCACGATGCCGCCGCTGACGCCGAGTTCGCGCTGGCGCATGACCATGAACCGCCGCACCAGCGGGTGCATGGAAACGCGCGACGCTGCCGCCGTCACATCGGCCTCGCGAATTCGCTGCGAAACATCGCATCCGTCCAGCAGCACACGGTTGCCTTCACCGCGGGGTTCGAGGTGGATGACGGTATTTTCCGCCAGCTCTCGCAGCGTCTCGCCGTGGTCGAGCGAGATATTTTGCTCCACTGCCTTGAGCGCCAGCGCTCGATACATAGCGCCGCTCTCGAGATTGACGTACCCCAGCTTCTTCGCCAGGCGGGCTGCGATCGTGCTCTTGCCGGAGCCGGCCGGGCCGTCGATGGCGATGACCAACTTGCGAGTCGTGCTCATTCCTTGCTGGTGTCCTGGCTGGAAGCGAGTGGCTTCGACCGCGCTGCGGGTTTGCGGGGACGCCTCTCGACCAACGGCAGGCCCGGCCGCGGCGGAAGGGGTTCGAAGCGCGGCCTGGGCTTCGACTCGCCATCCGTTGCCTCCGGTTGCTGAAGTTGCAATGAGGAAATCTGCAGCATCACGCGCCCGGCCACGTGCACGTAGGTGAGTTCGCGCGCGGCCTGCAGCGCGTGTATGCCTTCGCGCACGCGCGCCCGGCCGACGATTTTCGAGAAGAACTGTTCGACCTCTTCCTGTTGCGCCGCCAGCACACAGTCAAGGTATTTCGAAACCAGCGCTGTCAGCGACTCTGCAAACGAAACGTGCATGCCTTGCTTCACCGCCTGAGGCGACCAGCGGAAGAGCACGTCCCAGAACACGCCTTCGTCATGCTTGTAATCCACTCGTGTGATGCGCAGCTTGGCCCACAGCTCGTCGAGCGCGCGGTCCAGCGCCGCCTCGGAGATGTCTCCGCCGAGCAACTCACGCACTCGTTGCTTCGAAATCGGTCCTTCTTTCTGGATAATGTGAAACGCATCGACAGCGAGCGGGGAATACTCTGAACGGGCGCCCGACTTCGGCGGCTGTCGCGGGTTCCGATCGCCGACCAGGCCGTAGAAGTACGGGAACACCGCCGCGGACACGATGAAATTGTTCTCGGGAAAAACATTCGCCTCGTAAGCGGATTTGTCGCGCAGCAGACGGACCATCAGTTCCTTCGCCTCGCGTGCGTCGCGATCGGCAAACGCCATGTGCGCAGTGGGCAGCTTTTCATTACTGCCCTTGTACGCGCCGACGAAGGTTGGCGCCAGCACCGGCGGCCGCTGCGGATAGAGCAAGCAGAACCCCACCGACTCGATGAATTCGCGCGCCTCCTCCAGCGTGCGGACGGGCTGCCCGTTCAAACGCCACTTCTCCCGGCGCAGCTCTTGTAGTTGCTGTTCCTGCATGGGGTTCTTGCGGAAGCGAAATCAGACGCGCTTAAACGCCCTCTGGATGTCCTTAACAGAATACCGCAGAACGACGGGCCGGCCATGAGGACAACTCATCGGGCAATCGGTCTTGGCCAGCTCGCTCAGCAGCCACTCCATTTTGTTCTGCTCCAGCGGCATGTTGATCTTAATGGCGGCGTGGCATGCGATGCTGGCAGCAATGCTGGTGCGAATCTTCTCCAAGTTCAGCGATTGCTCCTCGCGCTCAAACTGTTCGAGGATTTCGTGCAGCAGGTGTTCGACGGCGCCCGCCGCGATGCCGGCTGCTGTGGTCTTCACTGCGATAGTGCGCGAGCCGAACGGTTCGACCTCGAAGCCGTTGCAAGTCAGTTCATCAGAGATTTCCGCAAACACCGCCATCTGGCCGGGCGTCAGCTCGACGATCAGCGGCATCAGTAACTGCTGCTTTTCTGGCGATTCCGCCAGGCGCTGCTTGCAGAGCTTTTCGAACAGGATGCGCTCGTGCGCGACGTGCTGGTCAATGATCCACAACCCCTGCGGATTGACGGCGAGAATGAACGAGTCGCGAATCTGGCCGACAGGCTTCAGCGTCGCCAGCGACTCCAACCCAACGGGCATATCATCGTCGGCCAGAACACCGGAGCAGGCGCTTTCTCCGCGAGCCGTCGTCGCTCCAGTCGCCGCAGCTGGACCTCCGAACGTCTGCGGCCCGAAGCGCGCCACTGGGACGGCTGCGTTCCCTGCGACGGCGAATCCGCTACCTTCGAATTGCAGCGAAGCAGTAAAAGGTGGCATCTCGGGCGGATGAAGCGCAAATGCCGCATCGTTGGCCGTCACCTGCAGTTCGTCTGTCGCGAAATCGCGCGCTCCCGGCGTGAGCGAAGGCGACGCGGTCGGCTGCGCATGGATCTCGGTCATAAACGCCGGCACCGGACGCGTTTTCATCAGAACGGAGCGCACCGAATCGCGGATGAAATCATGCAGCACCGACGATTGCCGGAAGCGCACCTCGGTCTTCGAGGGATGCACGTTGACGTCGACCTCTGTGAACGGCATCTCCAGGAACAGCAGGACCACGGGGTAAACCGTTGGCGGGATCACGTTGCGATAGGCCTCGGTCAGCGCGTGCTGCACCACGCGATCGCGAATCAGGCGGCCATTCACGAAGATGAAAATCGAATTGCGGTTGAGCTTCTGGATTTCGGGACGCGATACGAAGCCGTGCAGCTTCACTTCGCCGGGCACGGATTCCTGCTGTTCATCTTCTCCGCTGCGCCGCCACGGCGGAGGTAGCGGCAGGCCAACACGCGACAGCGGCAGCAGCGCGCTCAGAGGAATCAACTGGTCGAGCGTCTCTTTGCCGAAGACCTGATAAATGCGCTGCGAATGGTCGGCAACCGGCGGCGCAATCAGCATTGCGTTGGTAGCGGAATGCAGCTCCCAGTGGATCTCGGGGTGCGCCAGCGCGTAGTGCGTCACCAGCGACGCGATGTGCGAGAGCTCGGTGGACTCGGCTTTCAGAAATTTTCGCCTCGCCGGGATGTTGAAGAACAGGTCGCGCACGGTAATCGAAGTTCCCAACGGCAGCCCGGCCTCTTCGACGGTCAGCATCTTGCCACCGGCGATCTCAACAACTATTCCCGCGGCGTCTTCCGTGGCGTGCGTCTCCAGTCTCAGGCGGCTCACAGACGCGATCGACGGCAGCGCCTCCCCGCGGAATCCCAGGGTTGCGATACTCAGCAGGTCATCGGTGTTGCGGATCTTCGAGGTGGCGTGGCGCTCGAAGGCCAGCATGGCGTCGTCGCGTACCATGCCGCAGCCATCGTCGGTCACCTGGATCAGCTTCTTGCCGCCGGCCTCGACGTTGACACGTATCCGGCGAGCACCGGCATCAAGAGCGTTCTCCAGCAGTTCTTTGACCACCGAGGCAGGCCGCTCCACCACCTCGCCCGCGGCGATCTTGTTGGCTACGTTTTCCGAGAGAACGTGGATGCGACCCATGGCTTCAAAAGTAATTCACCGCAGAGGCACAGAGACAACTGCTTCACTGCTTGGGCGCGTAATATCCCTTGCGCGCGCGCACCTTGTATTTCTTGTTGTCGGCGAGTACCTCGATTTTGCGGTACTTGCCGTCCGAAGCGAAGTTCGCCGGTTTATACGAAATGTCGTACTGGCTGCGCAGTTCGTCCTGGATCTGCATGAACGCGTCGGAGACGTCCTGAATCTTGAAGGGGAAGAAGGCCTTGCCGCCGGTTTCATCGGCGAAATGCTCGAGGATCTTGTCTCCGCGTAGCTTCGTTCCGCTGACATTGGTCGAGATGGTGTAGATGATGACCTCTGCACGTTGCGCCATCTCCACCGCTTCATCGCGCGAGACGCGGCTCTGGTTGTCGTCGCCATCGCTGAGCAGGATGATGGCGCGCCGCGTCGCCCCGCTGCTCTTGTCCTGCATCAGCTTGTCGCGGCATGCGTAATAAATAGCATCGTACATGGCAGTGCCGCCGCCAGGCCGCAGCATGCGCACTCCGTGGGAGAGAGCCTCGGTGTCGTCGGTGAAGTCCTGCGTTACTTCGGGCGTGGTATCAAAACCGATGACGAAGGCCTTGTCGAACTTTTGCCGGATGATTTGGCTCAGGAACTCAATGGCCGACTCCTGCTCGAACTTAAAGCGGTCACGCACCGAGTTGCTGGCGTCAATCAGCAGCCCGACGCGCAGCGGCAGGTTGGTTTCGCGGCTGAAAGAGCGGATACTTTCGGCAGGTTTGTTGTCGTCGTAAACGCGGAAGTCGCTCTCCGTAAGGTCCTTCACGAAGTGGCCGCGCTTGTCGGTCACAGTGAAGACCACGTTCACCTCGTCCACGCGTTTGCGGATGGTGGTGAGGGTGTCGTCAACGTTTTCGCCGGTTTCATTTTTCTCGCCAGGCATCGCGGTTGCGGCCGGAGGCGTGGATTTTGCCGACTCATCCTTGGCTGCCGTGCCGGTTGAGCTGGAGCCTGGCTGCGCGCTGGTCGGTGACGAGGCTGAACTGCTCTGCGGCGAGGAACCCGCGCTTCCATTGTTTTGCGAATCCGGATTGGAGTTCGGGCTGGCCGGTTGCGAAGGCGCGCCGGTGTCAGCCGCTGCAGGTGGCGGCGCGGGAGCGGTTTGTTGCGGAGGAAACTTCGTCGCCGA
>Ga0074045_10001717_pt1 | contig 20820 bp, 18 predicted proteins | sample BogForMeECP23OM2_FD_94442 | JGI IMG/M metagenome (GOLD analysis project Ga0074045, IMG submission 94442) | Bog forest soil microbial communities from Calvert Island, British Columbia, Canada - Bog Forest MetaG ECP23OM2 | ecosystem: Environmental > Terrestrial > Soil > Wetlands ...
GCGGCGGGGCGTTCTCGTTCGGCAAGAGCAAGGCGCGCATGCTCGACGAGTCGAACAACACGGTCACCTTTGCCGACGTCGCCGGCTGCGACGAGGCCAAGGAAGAGGTCTCCGAGCTGGTCGAATTCCTGCGCGATCCGTCCAAGTTCCAGAAGCTCGGCGGGCGCATCCCGCGCGGCGTGCTGATGGTGGGCAATCCGGGCACCGGCAAGACGCTGCTCGCCAAGGCGATCGCCGGCGAAGCGAAGGTGCCGTTCTTCTCGATCTCCGGCTCCGACTTCGTCGAGATGTTCGTCGGCGTGGGCGCGGCGCGGGTGCGCGACATGTTCGAGCAGGCGAAGAAGAACGCGCCGTGCATCGTGTTCATCGACGAGATCGACGCCGTGGGGCGGCAGCGCGGCGCGGGCTTGGGCGGCGGCAACGACGAGCGCGAGCAGACGCTCAACCAGCTGTTGGTCGAGATGGACGGCTTCGAGGGCAACTCGGGAGTGATCGTCATCGCCGCCACCAACCGGCCCGACGTGCTCGACCCGGCGCTGATGCGCCCGGGGCGCTTCGACCGCCAGGTCGTCGTGCCGCTGCCCGACATTCGCGGCCGCGAGCAGATCCTGCTCGTGCACATGCGCAAGGTGCCGCTGGCTGCCGACGTCAAGGCCGAGATCATCGCCCGCGGCACGCCGGGTTTCTCCGGCGCGGACCTGGCGAACCTGGTCAACGAGGCGGCGCTGTTTGCCGCGCGCAAGAGCAAGCGCCTGGTCGACATGGAGGACTTCGAGCTGGCCAAGGACAAGATCATGATGGGCGCCGAGCGCAAGTCGATGGTCATGTCCGACGAGGAGCGCAAGAACACCGCCTACCACGAGTCCGGGCACACGGTGGTGGCGAAGCTGCTGCCGAAATCCGATCCGGTGCACAAGGTGACCATCATTCCGCGCGGGCGGGCGCTGGGCGTGACCATGCAGCTGCCCGAGCAGGATCGCTACTCCTACGATCGCGACTACCTGCTGCAGCGCATCTCGGTGCTCTTCGGCGGCCGCATCGCCGAAGAGATCTTCATGCACCAGATGACCACCGGCGCGAGCAACGACTTCGAACGCGCCACGCAGATGGCGCGCGACATGGTCACCCGCTACGGCATGTCCGACACGCTCGGCCCCATGGTCTACGGCGAGAACGAAGGCGAGGTGTTCCTCGGGCGCTCGATCACCACCCAGAAGAACGTTTCCGAGGCGACCATGCAGAAGGTCGATTCCGAGATCAAGCGCATCATCGACGAGCAATACGCCCTGGCGCGCAAGCTCATCGAAGAGAGCCGCGACAAGGTCGAGGCGATGGCGCGGGCGCTGCTGGAGTGGGAAACGCTCGACACCGACCAGGTCGAGGACATCATGCAGGGCCGGCCGCCGCGGCCTCCCAAGCCGAGCTCGACGCCGGCCAACCCCACCTTCGGCCCCAACGCCGGCCCGGACGCGGCGCCCTCCGCCAATCCCGCCTAGAGGCCCGGCGCCTCCGGCCGGGCATGACCGGCGGGCCGCCGGGGGCCTTGGGGTCGGGCGCCGCTCGCGGCTCGTGCCGCCACCGCGACTTTGAATCCCTCCCGTTTCCTGCTTTGCGGCCGCCACCGCCTCGCCCTCGACCGGCCGCTGGTCATGGGCGTGCTCAACGTCACTGCCGATTCGTTCTCCGACGGCGGCCGGCATCTGGATCCTGCCGCCGCGCTGGACCGCGCCCAGCAGATGATCGACGCCGGCGCGGACCTGATCGACATCGGCGGCGAATCGACCCGGCCGGGTGCCGCGCCGACGCCGGAGCGCCTCGAACTGGAGCGTGTGATCCCGCTCATCGAGGCGATCGCCGCCTCGGGCACGCCGGTTTCCGCCGACACGCGCAAGAGCGGCGTGATGCGGGCGGCGATCGGCGCCGGGGCGGGCATGATCAACGACGTCTCGGCGCTGCGCGATGCGGGCGCCCTGGAGGCGGTCGCCGGCGCCCCGGCGCCGGTAGCCGTCTGCCTGATGCACATGCGCGGCGAGCCGGAGACGATGCAGCGCGCTCCGGCCTATGCCGACGTGGTGGGCGAGGTCGGGGCCTTTCTGGGACGGCGCGCGGCCGCCTGCGAGGCGGCCGGCATCGCCCGCGAGCGCATCGTCGTCGACCCGGGCTTTGGCTTCGGCAAGACGCTGGAACATAATCTCGACTTGCTGCGGCGCCTGCCCGAGATCGTCGCGCTCGGCTACCCTGTGCTCGTCGGCCTGTCGCGCAAGTCGACCATCGGCGTATTGACCGGTCGCGACGTCGAAGAGCGCGCGGTGGGGAGCGTGGCGGCGGCGCTGGCGGCCGTGGCGCGCGGAGCCTCAATCGTCCGCGCGCACGATGTGCGCGAGACCGTCGATGCGCTCAAGGTGTGGAGCGCGGTGAATGCATACAGTGCGTGATGCCCGAGACATGACCGAGCGCCGTTACTTCGGCACCGACGGCGTGCGTGGCCGCGTCGGCGAGCCGCCGATCACCCCCGAGCTGGTCCTCAAGCTGGGCTACGCCGCCGGCCGGGTGCTGGCCGCCGAATCGGCGCGGCGGCCGGGAGAGACCCCGGCCGTGCTGATCGGCAAGGACACGCGCATCTCCGGCTACCTGCTCGAAGCCGCGCTCGAATCGGGGCTTTCGGCGGCCGGTGTCGACGTCTACCTGAGCGGGCCGCTGCCGACGCCGGCGGTGGCCTATCTCACCCGCGCGCTGCGCCTTTCGGCGGGCATCGTCATCAGCGCCTCACACAACGCCTTCGAGGACAACGGCATCAAGTTTTTCTCCGCCGCCGGCAGCAAGCTTCCCGACGCAGTCGAGCAGGCGATCGAGCGCGGCATCGACGCGCCGCTGGTGTGCGTGCCTTCGGCGCGCCTGGGCAAGGCGCGTCGGGTCAGCGACGCGCCGGGGCGCTACATCGAATTCTGCAAGGGCACCTTTCCCAACGAGCTCGACTTGAAGGGCCTCAAGCTCGTCGTCGACTGCGCCCACGGCGCGGCCTACCACGTCGCACCGCCGGTGTTTCACGAACTCGGCGCCGAGGTGATCGCGATCGGCAGCGAACCGGACGGGGTGAACATCAACGCCAAGGTGGGGGCTATGCATCCGGAGCATCTGCAGGCGGCCGTGGTCGAGCACGGCGCCGACCTCGGCCTCGCGCTCGACGGCGACGGCGACCGGGCGATCATGGTCGACGCCGGCGGTCGCGCTTACGACGGCGACCAGCTGCTGTACGTGATCGCTCTCGACTACTGGCGGCGCGGCGCCATGGCGGGCGGCGTGGTGGGCACGCAGATGACCAACCTCGGCCTCGAGCAGGCACTCTCGCGCCGCGGCATTCCGCTGGAGCGCACGCCGGTGGGCGACCGCTACGTGCTGGAGAGGATGCAGCAGAAGGGCTGGATCCTCGGCGGCGAGAACTCCGGCCACATCATCTGCCTCGACAAGCACACAACCGGCGATGCGATCGTCGCCGCGCTGGCGGTCATGCGCGCGTTGCGCGAGCAGGAAACGACGCTCTCCGCGGCCACGGCCGATGCGCCGCTGTTCCCGCAGCGCCTGATCAACGTCCCGGTCCGGCGCGGCTTCGACTGGCGCGCGAGCGACGCCATCCAGCGCGCCGAGCGCGATGCGATCGCGGCGCTCGACGGGGGAGGCCGGGTGCTGCTGCGGCCGTCGGGTACCGAGCCGGTGCTGCGGGTGATGGTCGAAGCGCGCGAAGCCGACGCCGCCGATCGCTGCGCCCGCGACCTCGCCGCCGTGGTGGCCAAAGCGGCGGCTTGAGCGCATGGCCGCGCAGATCGGCGCAGCGGCCGACGGATCGCTGAAGGGCGCGAGGCCGGAGGATTTCGCCGCCTGGGTGGGGCAGGTCGGCGCCGGGTACGCAGCCGCCGAGCGGGCAGCCATCGCCGCGGCGCTCGCCGCGGCGCGCTCCTGCTACGGCGCGACCCGCACGGCCGACGGCGAGCCCTGGCTCGACCGCGCGCTCGGCACGGCGACGATCGTCGCGGGAATGAAGCTCGACGCCGAGTCGGTGTGCGCCGCCGTGCTGCTCGGCATCCCTTCGCTGCCCGGTTTCGACGCCGCCGCATTCGCCGAATCGTTCGGTGCCGAGGTCGCGCAGATCGTCGTCGGCGCCGCGCGCATGGACGCGATCCGCGCCGTGGCGGATATCGGCGCGAAGGAGGAGCGCGCGCTGCAGGCGGAAAACCTGCGCAAGATGCTGCTGGCGATGGTCGCGGACATCCGCGTCGTGCTCCTCAAGCTCGCCGAGCGCACCCAGGCGCTGCGTTTCGAAGTCGGCGCCGAAGCGCTGCCCGGCGCAATGCGCGAGCACAGCGCCCGCGAGACCCTCGACCTGTTCGCGCCGCTGGCCAACCGCCTCGGGGTCTGGCAGCTCAAGTGGGAGCTCGAGGACCTTGCCCTGCGCGCGCTCGAGCCGGAGGCCTACCAGCGCATCGCCCAGCTGCTCGACGAGCGCCGCCTCGACCGCCAGCACTACATCGAGAGCGTGCAGGCGACGCTGCGCCGCGAGCTTGCCGCAGCCGGCATCAAGGCCGAGGTCAGCGGCCGCGCCAAGCACATCTACAGCATCTGGACCAAGATGCGGCGCAAGCAGGCGGGCATCGAGTCGCTCTATGACATCCGCGCCATGCGCATTCTCGTCGCCGAGGTCAAGGACTGCTACGCGGCGCTGGGCGTCGTGCACAACCTCTGGACGCCGGTGCCGCGCGAGTTCGACGATTACATCGCCAAGCCGAAGGCGAACGACTACCGGTCGTTGCACACGGCGGTCATCGGAGCGGAGGGCAAGCCGCTCGAAGTCCAGATCCGCACCTTCGACATGCACCGCCAGTCCGAGTATGGCGTGGCGGCGCATTGGCGCTACAAGGAGGGCGCGCACGCCGGCCGTCGCGATCCCGGGTACGAGGAAAAGATCGCCTGGTTGCGCCAGGTGCTCGACTGGAAGGACGCCGTCGCCGACGCGGGCGAGTGGCTGCAGCAGTTCAAGTCGAGCCTGTTCACCGAAACCATCTACGTGCTGACCCCGCAGGGCAGGGTGATCGACCTGCCGCGCGGGGCGACCCCGGTCGATTTCGCCTACGCCGTCCATACCAGTCTCGGGCATCGCTGTCGCGGCGCCCGGGTCGACGGCGCGATGGTGCCGCTCAACTTCGCGCTGTCGAGCGGACAGCAGGTGGAGATCGTGGCGGTGAAGCAGGGCGGCCCGTCGCGCGACTGGCTCAATGCGGAGCTCGGCTACGTGCACAGCCACCGGGCGCGGGCGAAGGTGCGGCAGTGGTTCAAGTCGCAGCAGGTCGGCGAGACCATCGCCCACGGGCGCGAGATCGTGCTGCGCGAACTCGGGCGCGCGGGCATGACGGCGCTCAATCTCGACAGCGTCGCCGCCGAGGCCGGCTTCGCCCGGGTCGACGACTTCTTTGCCGCCGTGGCGCGCGCCGAGATCAACCTGCGCGCCCTGCAGCACGCGATCCGCGCGGTCGGGGCGCCGGAGGCGGCACCGGTGGCCGAGGAACAACCGGTCGTGGCGCGGCAGAGCAGGTCGGCCGGCGCGGGCAGCGGCATACTCATCGTCGGCGTCGATCGGCTCATGACCGGGCTTGCGCGCTGCTGCAAACCGGCACCACCGGACCCGATCGTCGGCTTCGTCACCCACGGCAAGGGCATTTCCATCCATCGCCAGACCTGCAGCAACGTCGCGCGCATGCGCGAGCGACAGCCGGAGCGGCTGATCGGCGCCGACTGGGGCGCCGCGCGCGACGAGGTCTTCCCGGTCGACGTGATCGTCGACGCGATGGATCGCCAGGGATTGCTGCGCGACATTTCCGAGGTCTTTTCGCGCGAGAAGATCAACGTCACCGCGGTCAGGACGCTGACCCGGAATCTGCAGGCGCGCATGGGCTTTACGCTCGAGGTGCGCGGCCTCGAGGAGTTGCGGCGCGCGCTGTCGCTGGTGCGCGAGGTATCGGGCGTGCTCTCCGCGGCGCGGCGCTAGGGCCGATTCGCGCCGCCCGGCCCGGGCGTGCCTTTTTTCGCGATCGGCGAATCCGATCGCGTGCTTCGGCAAATACGATTGGACTTCGACCCCCCGCGGACCTAGATTGTCGGTGATGCGACGTGCATCGGCAAATGCGGCGCGCTTAGCCTACCGGCCATGCCGCCTGATGTGGAGTTGATCATGAAAGCGACAGGCTTTCTTGCGGATGACCCGGGGTTTTCCGGTGCCTGGGCGAGAGTATCTCAGGCCCTTCTGTTCAACCCGTTGCAGCGCGACGGCGCGCCGGCAAAGGCGCGCTCGCCGGGGTTGCTCGCTCGCCTGGATCGCTGGTTCTGGGAGCAGGAGCAGCGCGAGCGCGAGGCATACCTCGCGCGGTCGAGCGACATTTACGATCTCGAGCGGCGCATGCGCCTGCTCGAGCGCGACGGGCGCAACCGATTGTTCGCCTGACAGGCAGGAGAAGCGCAATGCGCAGACATGACGAGCACGCCCTGCCAGTTCGCGCCGCAGACGGCGTCGAGCGCGCGGCGTGGCGCTGGCTGGTTATCGGCGAGGCGTGGATGTTTGCCGCCTTCACCGGGATGTCGTTGCTGGTGATCGCGGCGTTGTCGGCGTTGCACGGCGGCGCCGGACACGGGCCGGTTGCGCTGCTCTCCACGGCATGCACAGGCGCGTTGCTGGTGCTGGCCTCGTGGCATGGCGTGCTGTGGATGCTGGAGGGTCTCGAGCACGAACCGCCGCGCCGGCCGGGGTCCGGGGTCTTGGCGGCCGGGCGAGGCAAGCAGGGCAGGCGCGCGTCTGCGGCAGCGCGCCCTATGGCCGCGATCACGCCGGCCTGGTAGCGGCGCGGGAGCTTGCGGCGCCTGGGTCCACGCGCCTTTAGGCGAGAGCTTCGAGCAGCTGCACGTCGACTGATTCTCCCGCCGCGACATTGCCGGTGTCGCTGTCGAGGACGATGAAGCAGTTGGCCTGCGACATCGACGACAGGATGCCGGAGCCCTGGTCGCCGGTGCTGCGCACGGTCCATCCGCCCGCGCCGTCGGGCGAGAGAATGCCGCGCTGGAACTCGGTTCGCCCCGGTGCTTTCCTGATCGCGGCGGAGAGCCGGACCTTGAACGTCGGCACCGGCTGGATCTGGCGCTGACCCTGGAGCAGCAGCAGCGCGTCGCGCACGAACTGGTAGAAGGTCACCATGACCGACACCGGATTTCCGGGCAGGCCGAAAAAGTGCGCGCTGCCGATCCTGCCGTAGGCCAGCGGCCGGCCGGGCTTCATGGCGATCTTCCAGAACAGCACCTCGCCCAGCTTGTCGAGTAGCGCCCGGACGTAGTCGGCCTCGCCCACCGACACGCCGCCGGAGGTGATGACGACGTCCGCGGCCGCGGCGGCGCTCGCGAATGCACGCTCGAGCGCGGCGGGAACGTCCGCGACCACGCCCATGTCGATGACCTCGCAGCCGAGCCGGGTGAGCATGGCGTGGAGGGTGTAGCGGTTGCTGTCGTAGACCTCGCCCGGGCTAAGCGGCGTGCCGATCGACTTGAGCTCGTCGCCGGTCGAAAAGAACGCGACGCGCAGCCTCCGGTACACGCCGACCTCGCCGATGCCGAGCGATGCGATCATGCCGAGCTCGGAGGGCCCCAGGCGCTGTCCGGCGCCGAACACGCGCTGGCCCTCTTTGAGGTCCTCGCCGGCGAAGCGGCGGTTGGTGCCCGCCTTGCCGATCGCGCCCGGCGCGATCACGACCCCGGCTTCGTCTTCGCGGGTGCGTTCCTGCATGACCACGCTGTCGGCGCCCTGCGGCATGACGCCGCCGGTGAAGATGCGCACGCATTCGCCGACCCCGATCGCGCCGGGCCAGGGCCTGCCGGCGAACGACTCGCCGACCCGCCGCAGGACGGTCTCGCCAGCTGGGTTGAGGTCGGCGAAGCGCACCGCGTAGCCATCCATGGCCGAGTTGTCGTGGCCGGGCACGGACAGCGGCGAGACGACCTCCTCGGAGAGGACCCGACCGAGGGCGTTGCGCACGTGCACCCGCTCGATGGCCGTCACCGGGGAAAGATAGCCCGTGATGAGCTCGCGCGCCTTCGCCACCGGCATCGAGTTCGGATCGTAATCGTCGGCGCAGGAAGCTTCGCGCAGCGTCTTTGGCGACATGCCGTTCAGCTCCTGGCTTCTTCGAGCTCGGCTAAGGTGTTGATGTTGCGGAACGCGTCGGCCTGGTCGTCGAAGGCGACTTCGACTGCGTTCAGCGTAGCGTACCAGGCGTCGATCTTGCGCCCGCCCGCGGCGAGAAAGTGCTTGAGGTGCGGCAGCACGTCGCGGCGCATCAGCGCGAACACCGGATGCGGCTGGTCGTGGGTGCGGGCGACGGCGAGGTCGGCGTGCTGCGCCTCCAGGCCCTTGGACAGGCGAGCCACCAGGTCCAACGGAAGGAACGGCGAGTCGCAGGGCACGGTCGCGAGCAGCGGGCGCCGCGCGTGCAGAAGGCCGGCATGAAAACCGGCAAGGGGACCGGCGAAGCCTTCGAGCTCATCGCGGATCACCGGATGCCCGAGCGCTTCGTAGTCGGCGATGTTGCGATTGGCGTTGATCAGGATTTCATCGACCTGGGGTGCGAAGCGCTCGAGCACGTGTCGCACCATCGGCTGCCCGCGCAGCCGGACGAGTCCCTTGTCGGCGCTGCCCATGCGGGTGCCCTGGCCGCCGGCGAGGACGATCCCGGTGACGCCGCGCGTCGCTGTCGCCGGCGGGGGCTCGTGCGGCCAGGGGAGCCACTCCACGTGCTCCTCGTAGAACGCGTGGCCCGCGGGCGCGCGGTCGACCGCGGTGGTGAAGGCGGCGAGCGCGATGTGGATCTCGCCGGGCCAGCGCGACGATTCGAAGAACAGCTTGGTGCCGCAGACGCGACAGAACGTGCGCCGCGTGCCGGGCGAGGATTCGTAGGCGCAGAGCTCCTCGGCCCCGGAGACGACCGCCACCTGCTCCGACTTGAACCCGACCCAGGTGACGAATCCCGAGGAATGCGCCCGGCGACAGCTCTGGCAGTGGCAATGACTGCAGAAGCGCGACGGAAAACGCGCCACGAAACGCACCCGGCCGCAGTGGCACTGGCCGCGTGCCTCGCCGGATGCGTGGTTCGGGCTCGTCGCCGGGGTGGGCTCGGCAGCCGAGCCTGTCGTGGGTTCAGGCATCGGCGCGGAATCGCTCGCCGCCGGTGAACAGCAGGTAATGCCTGCCGGTGGCGCGCCCGATCATGGTCATGCCGACCTGGCGCGCGATCTCGTAGCCCATCTGGGTGAGACCGGAACGCGAGACCAAGAACGGGATCTCCATCTGCGCGGCCTTGATCACCATCTCCGAGGTCAGCCGGCCGGTGGTGTAGAAGATCTTGTCGCCGCCCTCGACCCGATCGAGCCACATCATGCCGGCGATCGCGTCGACGGCGTTGTGGCGGCCGACGTCTTCGATGAAGTACAGGATCTCGCTCGTCGCACCGGCGTTGCTCGCCAGTGCGCAGCCGTGCACGGCGCCGGCCTGCTTGTAGATCGTCTCGTGCGCTCGCACCCGCTCGAGCAGGGCGTAGAGCGCGGCGCGCGACAGCGTCGCGCCCGGCGGCAGGCGCGTGGCGTCGATCTCCTGCATGAGGTCGCCGAACACCGTTCCCTGTCCGCAGCCGGTGGTCTTGGTGCGTCGCGCGGTCTTCGCTTCCAGGTCCGAAAGGCCGTGGCGCGTGGTGATCGCCACCGCGTTGACCTCCCAGTCGACCTGCACCGAAACCACGTCCTCGATGCGCTCGAGCAGGCGCTGGTTGCGCAGGTAGCCGATGGCCAGTGCCTCCGGCGCCGCGCCCAGGGTCATGAGGGTGAGGAGCTCGCGCTTGTCGATGTAGAGCGTCAGGGGATGCTCGCCGGCGATCGCCGTCTCGCGCGGCTCGCCGTTCTCGTCGACCGCGCGCACGGCGAAGGTTGCCGGTCGGGCCGCCGCGGTCAGCACCGGGCGATACGGCGCGTTGGGCGCGTTCACGGGCGTTCGGCCGCGCTCGCCCGGCGCAGCCAGCGCAGCAACGGCAGCAGGTCGCGGAAGTAGCCGGCGATCGCCCCGGCGAGGTGCTTCGGCGGCCGCTTCAGGATATCGACTTCGACCATGGCGAAATAGTGCCTGAGCTTGATGGCGTCGATGTGCGGGGAGTCGGCGGCAAAGCCCTTGGGCGGTCGGGACAGCGCATCTTCCTGCGACAGTCCGCCGTAGACCTTGGCGAAGCGCGCCTCGCCCAGCACCCGGGTGAGCGACGCCGGATGCCGCGCGATGTGGCGGCGGATGCGCGCCAGGGCCGCAGGGTCGGGGTTGTAGATGCCGCCGCCGGCCAGGAGCACGCCGTGTCGGTCGATGTGAAAGTAGTAGCCCGGTTCCAGGCCCTTCTTGGCGCGGTCGCGGAGCGCGGCGCTGAAATGCGTCTTGTAAGGCGTCTTGTCCTTCGAGAAGCGGGTGTCGCGGTAGATGCGGAACATCGCCTTCTTCGCGTCGACCGCGCCCAGGTCGGGGTCGAACTCGCGCACCCGGGCGACGAGCTCGGCGACCAGCGCCTCGAATTCCTCCCGCAGCACGTCATAGGCCGGCTTGTGCCAGACGAAATAGGGCCGGTTGTTGTTCTGCTCGAGGCCGCTTAAGAACTCGGCGAGCGCTTGGACGTGCATGCGGGAAGCGGACAGCGTGGGCGCGGGCTAGCCGCCGATGTAGCTCATCTCGATCTTGGGCAGCGCTACCGTGTGCTCCGAGCGGATCGCCGAGTATCGGTCTCCGCGTTGCAGCCAGATCGCCGCGACGTAGTCGGAGATCCGCTCGTCGCTGCTGCCATCGCGCAGCAGCGCGCGCAGGTCGAAGCCCTGGGTCGCGAACAGGCAGGTGTAGAGCCTGCCCTCGGTCGACAGCCGGGCGCGGGTGCACTCGCCGCAGAAGGCGTGCGTGACCGAGGAGACCACGCCGATCTCGCCCGAGCCGTCGGCATAACGCCAGCGCGTGGCGACTTCGCCCTCGTAGTTGGCGTCGACGGCTAACAGCGGCAGCGCCCCACCGACGATGCGCAGCACCTCGGCGGAGGGCACGACGTCGTCCATGCGCCAGCCGTTGGTGTGGCCGACGTCCATGTATTCGATGAAGCGCAGGATGTGTCCGCTGCCCTTGAAGTGGCGCGCCATGGGCAGGATCTCGTGCTCGTTCATGCCGCGCTTGACGACCATGTTGACCTTGACCGGAGCCAAGCCCGCCGCGGCCGCCGCGTCGATGCCTTCGAGCACCTTCGCCACCGGGAAATCGACGTCGTTCATGGCCCGGAAGATGCCGTCGTCGAGGGCGTCGAGGCTTACCGTGACGCGGTTCAATCCGGCGTCCTTGAGCGCTCGCGCGTGCCTTGCGAGCAGGGCCCCGTTGGTGGTCAGCGTCAGGTCCAGCTCGCCGATCTCGGAGAGCATGGCGATCAGCCGCTCCAGGTGCTTGCGCAAAAGCGGCTCCCCGCCGGTGAGCCGGATCTTCTCGACACCGTGCGCCTTGAACACGCGCGCCAGGCGCGTGATCTCCTCGAAGGTAAGCAGGTCCGCATGGGGCAGGAACGGATAGTCGCGGCCGAAGGCGTCCTTCGGCATGCAATACACGCAGCGGAAGTTGCAGCGGTCGGTTACCGAGATGCGCAGGTCGCGCAGGTTGCGGCCGTGCGCGTCGCCGAGCAGGCCCGTCGGCGTGACCCGCGGCGCGGCGGCGTGCTGCAGCGTGGTCCGCGCGTCGGCGAGAGGAATGACTCGAGGCATGACGATTCGAAACGATGCGAGAGGAACATGTTAGCAGAGTGAGTTGTCGACTGGTGTATCATCGCGCCGCGGGTCGGAGGCACGCGCACGCCGCACCGAGTCAAAATCCATGCTGCCCTTGCGGTTTCCCGTCGCCGTAATCATGCACCGCATCCCGCTCGCCAACCGGTGGGCGAGCGAGCGCTGGGAGGCTGCCGCGATCGAGGTCGAGGTCGACGGCGCGCCCGGATGCGCGCTGCTCGTCGACGACGCGCAAGGCACGCGCTGGCGCTGCGGCGGATATGCGATCGAGATGCATCCGGCCGAGGCCGAAGGCTACTATCTCAACGCCTCCGCCCGGGAACCGAAGGCGTTCGTGCTCTGGCGCATGGCCGAGGCCGAGGACGCGGCCGAGCCGCGCGCCCGGCCGCTGATCGTGACCGTCAGCTATGGCGAGGCGGCGCGATTTCTCGATGCCGGCGAGCAGGTCGACGCGGTGCCGATGCCGGCATCGATCCACGCCGCGCTCGATGCATTCGTCGTCGCCCATTACAAGCCCGAGCCGCGCAAGAAGGTGCGGCGCAACGAGCTCTACGAGGATGCCAAGGCGCGGGGCGGCGAGACCGGTGCCGGACGGCGGCGATGAGCGCTTCGCGCGGAACGGGTCAACGCTTTTCGCTCGCCCGCTGGTCGCGGCGCAAGCTGCAGGCGGCAGCCCAGGCGGCGCCGGCGACGCCGCCCGTTGCAACCCCGACCGCGGCGCCATCGCCGGCGTCGGCTGCGCCGGAATTGCCGGCGGTGGAGTCGCTCACCTTGTCGTCCGACTTCACTGCCTTCCTGCGCCCGGAAGTCGACGACAATCTCAGGCGCGCGGCGTTGAAGCAGCTGTTCCGCGATCCGCGCTTCAACATCATGGACGGGCTCGATACCTATATCGACGACTACACCCGGGCCGATCCGATCGCGCCGGACGTGATCGCCGACCTGCTCTCTCGCGGCTTTCCTGCCGCCCCGGAAGAAAGCGCGCCGCCGCCGGTTGGCGCAGCACCGATCGAGCCCGCCCCGACGGCGTTGCCTTCCGCGCCGTTGCCCGTGGCGCAGCCCGGCTCAGGCGCGCCGGCCGTGGAGGCGGCGCCCGCCGAGACTGAGCATCCGGCGATCGCGTCCGACTGCAAACAAGCGGGCGACGCCAAGCGATGACGCTGCGCGACAAGGAAGTGCGGCTGTGCAACTGCAACGGCACCGTGCCCTTTGACGCCGAGGCCATCGCGCGCGTGCTCGAGCTTGCCGGCCCGCTGCCGGTGCACTCCCAGCTCTGCCGGAAGGAGCTCGCCGTCTTTGCCCAGGATGCCCACGGCGATGTCGTTGTCGCCTGCACCCAGGAGGCGCGACGCATCGGCGAGGCTGCCGACGAAGGCGGCAGGACGCAGCAACTGGTGTTCGTCAACATCCGCGAGGCGGCGGGCTGGTCGGCCGAGGGGCGGGCGGCGACGCCCAAGATCGCGGCGCTGCTCGCCGCCGCAGCGTTGCCCGAGCCGGAGCCGGTGCCGCGGGTGACGTTCCGCTCCGAGGGCAGGCTGCTCGTCGTGGGCCAGGCGGACGCAGCACTGCACTGGGCCGAGACGCTCAAGGAGCAGTTCGATGTCACGGCACTTCTGACCGGGCGTGCGGCGGGCAGCGAGTTGCCCTCCGAGCGCAGCTATCCGGCCTATTCGGGAAGGCTCTCGCGTCTTTCCGGCTGGCTTGGCGCGTTCGAGGCGCAGTGGGCCCAGGAAAACCCGATCGATCTCGAGCTGTGCACGCGCTGCAACGCCTGCATCCGGGTCTGCCCCGAGCAGGCGATCGACTTCAGCTACCAGATCGACCTCGACCGCTGCCGCGATCACCGCAAGTGCGTCGCCGCCTGCGCCGCGATCGGGGCGATCGACTTCGAGCGCTCCGATACCGCGCGCGGCGAGACCTTCGACCTGGTGCTCGACGTGTCGCGCGAGCCGTACTTCCGCATGCACCAGCCGCCGCAGGGATACTGGCGCCCCGGCAGCGACGCCACCGCGCAGGCGGTCGCGGTGGCGGAGATCGCCGGCGCGATCGGCAGCTTCGAGAAGCCGAAATTCTTTCACTACAAGGAGTCGCTGTGCGCGCATTCGCGCTCGCAGCAGCCCGGTTGCAACCGCTGTCTGGATGTCTGCTCGACCGAGGCGATTCGCGCCGCCGGCGATCACGTCTTCGTCGAGCCGCACCTGTGCATGGGCTGCGGCGCCTGCGCCACCGTCTGCCCCTCGGGGGCGATGACCTACGCCTATCCTGCGCAGCCGTCGCTGGGCGCCGAAGTGCGCACCTTGCTCGCAACCTACCGCGCTGCCGGTGGGCGTGACCCTTGCCTGCTGTTTCACGACGCGGCCGGGCGGGAGCTGATCCTTCGCCTCGGCCGCAGGGGCAGGGGACTGCCGGCGCGGGTGATCCCGGTCGAGATCCACCACGTGGCCGCGACAGGCATCGACACCTGGCTGGGCGCGCTCGCCTATGGAGCCTGCGAGATCGCGGTGCTCGCCACCGGCGCCGAGGCGCCGCAATACGCGGCGGCGCTGCAGCAGCAGATGGCTTTTGCCGAGGCGATCGTGCAGGCATTGGGCTACCAGGGCACGCACGTGCAGCTCATTCGCGCGCCCGACAGCGCGGCGCTGGAGGCGGCGCTTTGGGCGATTCGACCGGCGCTCGCGGTGCGCACCCCGGCGACGTTTCACTGGACCGCCGACAAGCGCGCGACCATCGCGCTCGCCGTCGAGCACCTGCTCTTGCACGCGCCGACGCCGCGCTCGGAGGTCGCGCTCGGTGCGGGTGCGCCGTTCGGGACGCTCGCGGTCGATCGCGACGCCTGCACCATGTGCCTCGCCTGCGTCGGCTCGTGTCCGGTGGGGGCCCTCCTCGACCACCCGGAGACGCCGCAGCTGCGCTTCATCGAAGCGAAATGCGTGCAGTGCGGCATATGCGCGGCGACCTGTCCGGAACACGCCATCGCCCTCGAGCCCCGGCTGCTGCTCACTGCCGCGGCGCGCGAGCCGCGGGTGTTGAACGAGGCGGCGGTGTTCGCCTGCATCCGCTGCGGCAAGCCGCTCGGGACCGAGAAGATGGTGCAGAGCATGCTCCTGAAGCTGTCGAGCCATTCGATGTTTGCCGCCCCGGGCGCGCTCGAGCAGCTCAAGATGTGCGCCGACTGCAGGGTGCTCGATCGGATGCGCACCGAGCTGCCGACCGGGCGAGGCCCGGGCGGGGACGCCGAGGCATGACCGACGCGGCAGGGCCGCTGCCAGGGCCCGACCCGGTTGCCGCCGAGGACCGGGCACGTGCCAACTTCTATGCCCTGCTCGCGCGCCTCTACGGCGCCGCGCCGGACGCATCGCTGCTCTCTACGATCGCCGCGGCGGACGAATTGCCGGCAGTCGGCGAGGGTGCCGCGCGCGACTTCGCCGCGTCGTGGCGCGCGCTCATCGCCCAGAGCGCGGCCACGGACGAACAGGCCGCGGCGGAGGAATACCAGCGCCTGTTCATCGGCGTGGGCAGGAGCGAGGTGAGCCTGCATGCCTCGGGCTACATCGGTGGCGCCGGCAGCAGTGCCTTGGCCGAGTTGCGCGGCGCGCTCTCGCGCCTGGGGCTCGGCCGCCGCGAGGGCGTCGGCGTCTACGAAGACCACCTGGCGGCGATTTGCGAGACCATGCGGGTGCTCATCGGCGGCGCGCCGGGGATCGAACCGCGCTCGATCGCGCAACAACGCGAGTTCTTCGCCACCTATCTCGCCCCCTGGGCGGAGTCATGCTGCAATGCAATAAGAAATTCTTCTGTTGCCAACTACTACCATCGGGTAGCAGAATTTACACAATTCTTCGTGGCGATTGAACGTGACTCCTTCGCCATCGACTGACGAGTCGTTGATCGGGGTGCGGCTCGACAAAGTCACGGCGGTTTCCATTTGCAGAGGCAGGCATGCGTTCAAATTCCCGCAGCACACGCGATGCACCACCGGCTCGTCCTGAATCCGACCGTCGCGCGAGCAAGCGGCGCGGATTCCTGCTGGCGCTCGGCGCCGGCGGAGTCGGCGCCGCCGCGGTTGCGGTGCGCTCGCTGACCGGCCGCGCGCCGGCCGCCGCGCCGGACGCGGCGGAAGCTCGCGAGGGCGAGGGTTATCGCCTGACCGAGCACGTCAAGCACTATTACCGGACTGCGAAGATCTAAGCCTTTCGCCGCTCGCGCCGGATGGCCGAAGGCGGGTTGGACCCCTAGGAACACTGCAGGTCATTGAACGGTTTTAGGAGGAGGACGGATCATGCTGCTCACTCGAATTGAAAGTGAAAGTGGCGCGCCACAAAGCGCCCCGGCAGCTCGTCCACGTTTCCGCCGCCACGCCGGAGCCAAGGTTCCGACGATGGATCGGCGGGCGTTTTTGCAGCGCTCGGGCCTGGTTGCCGGGGCCGGAGCGTTCGCCAGCCAGCTTCCTCTTGGCGTCATCGGCAAGGCCGACGCCGCCGCGGAGGCAGCGCCAAGCAACACCGAGGTCAAGCGCACCGTATGCACGCACTGCTCGGTTGGCTGCTCGGTCGACGCAATTGTCGAAAACGGCGTCTGGATCCGGCAGGAGCCGGTATTCAGCTCGCCGTTGAACCTCGGCGCGCACTGCGCCAAGGGCGCCGCGGTGCGCGAGCACGGCATCGTCGCGCATTCGCACCGGCTGAAGTCGCCGATGAAGCTTGTCAACGGCAAGTGGCAGAAGATGTCCTGGGATGACGCGCTCAAGGAAGTGAGCGAGCGCCTGCTCACGATCCGCAACGACAAGGTGAAAGGCGGGCCCGACGCGGTGTTCTGGATCGGCAGCTCCAAGCACAGCAACGAGCAGTCGTACCTGCTGCGCAAGTTCGTGTCCTTCTGGGGCACCAACAACTGCGACCACCAGGCGCGCATCTGCCACTCGACGACGGTCGCCGGCGTAGCCAATACCTGGGGCTACGGGGCGATGACCAATTCGTACAACGACATGCAGAACACCAAGTGTGCGCTCTACATCGGCTCCAACGCCGCCGAAGCGCACCCGGTGTCGATGCTGCACATGCTGCACTCGAAGGAGACCGGGGCACGGATGATCGTGGTCGATCCGCGTTTCACGCGCACCGCGGCGAAGGCCGACGAGTACGTGCGCATTCGCTCCGGGACCGACATCGCGTTCCTGTTCGGCATGCTCTACCACATCTTCAAGAACGGCTGGGAGGACAAGCAGTACATCCACGACCGCGTCTACGGCATGGACAAGGTGAAAGAGGAGGTGCTGGCCAAGTGGACGCCGGACAAGGTCGAGGAGGTCTGCGGCGTGCCCGAGGCGCGGGTGTACCAGATCGCCGAGATGATGGCCCAGAACCGGCCGTCGACGCTGGTCTGGTGCATGGGCCAGACTCAGCACACGACCGGCAACGCCATCGTGCGCGCCTCGTGCATCGTGCAGCTCGCGCTGGGCAACGTCGGTGTTTCCGGCGGCGGTGCGAACATCTTCCGCGGCCACGACAACGTGCAGGGAGCCACCGACGTCGGCCCCAACCCCGACTCGCTGCCCGGCTATTACGGCGTCATCACCGGTGCGTGGAAGCATTACGCTGCCGTCTGGGGCGTCGACTACGAATGGATCAAGGGCCGCTTCGTCTCGCAGGCGATGATGGAAAAGCCGGGCATGACGGTGTCGCGCTGGATCGACGGCGTGCTCGAGAAGAACGAGCTGATCGACCAGGACAACAACCTGCGCGCGGTCGTGTTCTGGGGCCACGCCCCCAACAGCCAGACCCGCGGCAAGGAGATGATCGAGGCGATGAAGCGCCTCGACACGCTGGTGGTCATCGACCCCTATCCGTCGGCCACGGCGGCGATGGCGGCGATGGTGCGTAGCGACGGCGTCTATCTGCTGCCGGCGTGCACGCAGTTCGAGACATCGGGCTCGGTCACCGCATCGAACCGTTCGCTGCAATGGCGCGAGCGCGTGATCACGCCGCTGTTCGAGTCGCAGACCGACCACGCGCTCATGTACCAGTTTGCAAAGAAGTTCGGTTTCGACAAGGAGTTCACCAAGAACTACGAGATCTGGAAGCCCGACGGCGAGACCAAGTTCGACGAGCCGACTCCGGAATCGATCCTCAGGGAGATCAATCGCGCCAACTGGACCATCGGCTACACGGGGCAGTCGCCGGAGCGGCTCAAGCTGCACATGAAGAACCAGGCCACCTTCGACGTGAAGACCTTGCGGGCGAAGGGCGGTCCCTGCGATGGCGACTATTACGGCATGCCCTGGCCGTGCTACGGGACGCCCCAGATCAAGCATCCGGGCTCGCCCAACCTGTACGACGAATCGAGGAACGTCATGGACGGCGGGGGCTGCTTCCGCGCCAACTTCGGCGTCGAGCGCGACGGGGTGAACCTGCTGGCCGAGGACGGTTCCTATCCGAAGGGGTCGGAGATCACCACCGGCTATCCGGAATTCGACCACCTGCTGCTCAAGAAGCTCGGCTGGTGGGACGACCTGACCGAGGATGAGAAAAAAGCCGCCGAGGGCAAGAACTGGAAGACCGATCTTTCCGGCGGCATCCAGCGGGTTACTCTGAAGCACGGCTGCTACCCTTTCGGCAACGCCAAGGCGCGGGCGGTCGTGTGGAACTTCCCCGACGGCGTTCCCCAGCACCGCGAGCCGCTGTATTCGCCGCGACCGGACCTGGTCGCCAAGTATCCGACCTATGACGACAAAAAGGCCTTCTGGCGGTTGCCGACGCTGTTCAAGTCGGTGCAGCAGAAGAACGTCCAGGACAAGGTCGCGGATCGCTTCCCGCTTATCCTCACCAGCGGCCGGCTGGTGGAATACGAAGGCGGCGGCGAGGAGACGCGGTCGAACCCGTGGCTGGCCGAATTGCAGCAGGAGAACTTCGTCGAGATCAATCCCCGGGACGCCAACGACCGCGGCGTGAAGGACGGCGAGTACGTCTGGGTGAAGACGCCCACCGGCGCGCAGATCAAGGTCAAGGCCCTGGTCACCGACCGGGTCGCATCCGGGACGACCTTCATACCCTTCCACTTCTCCGGCTGGTGGATGGGCAAGGACATGCTCGAGTACTACCCGGAGGACGCGCACCCGATCGTGCGCGCCGAAGCGGTCAACACCGCGACCACCTACGGCTACGACGCGGTGACGATGATGCAGGAAACCAAGACGACCCTGTGCCAGGTCGAGAAGCTCAAGGCCTGACGGCCTGACGTCGAGGAGGCAGATACCATGGCCCGAATGAAGTTCCTGTGCGATGCCGAGCGCTGCATCGAGTGCAACGGCTGCGTTACCGCCTGCAAGCAGGAGAACGACGTGCCGTGGGGCGTCAACCGCCGTCGGGTGGTCACGATCAACGACGGGGTGCCCGGCGAGCGCTCGATCTCGGTGGCGTGCATGCACTGCTCCGACGCGCCCTGCATGGCGGTGTGCCCGGTCGACTGCTTCTACCACACCGAGGAAGGAGTGGTGCTGCACGACAAGGACCTGTGCATCGGCTGCGGCTACTGCTTCTACGCCTGCCCGTTCGGCGCGCCGCAGTTTCCGCAGCAGGGCGCCTTCGGCGTGCGCGGCAAGATGGACAAGTGCACCTTCTGCGCCGGCGGCCCGGAGAAGGACAACTCGCCGGAGGAATTCGCCAAGTACGGGCGCAACCGGCTCGCCGAGGGAAAGCTTCCGGCCTGCGCCGAGATGTGTTCGACCAAGGCCTTGCTCGCCGGCGACGGCGAAGTCATCTCGGTCATTTATCGCCAGCGGGTGACCCTGCGCGCGGCCCGCGGCACGCGCAGCGGACCGCCCTGGGGCTGGGATTCGGCCTATGGACCGGCGACCCAGGCCGGTGCGCCGGCGCAGCCACCTGGTCCGGCGCCGGCGGCGCAAGGGGGCAAGTCATGATGCGCGCCATGGGGCTCATGCTCCTCTGCTCGCTTCTGTTCGCTCTTGCCGCCTGCGGGGAGCGGGCGCAGGTGGTCAACTACAAGCAGGGGACCTACCAGGGCAAGCCCGACACGCCGCCCTACCAGAACCCGCCCTTCAACGGCGACAAGGCGGCGTGGGAACGCGAGCTCGCCACGCGCGCCCAGGCGCAGAACGAATACAAGCGCACCCACTAGGAGCGGCGATGGCTGACTCAGCGAAGCTGCGGGTGGTGACGCTCCTCGCCGCGGCACTCTGGCTCGGCGCGACGGCCGGCACGTGCGCCCAGGACCAGTTGCCCACACCCGCGCCGAACGCGCAGAACGCATCGCCCGCCGCCGAGACGCAACGCGAGACCGCGCAGCCGCTCAACAACGCTCCGGTGTGGCGCGACGTGCGCTCGGGCGCGCCAGCGGTGACGCAGGTCCGCGGCAGGGAAACGAACGTGCTCATCCAGGCCCAGGGCGAGGTGTGGCGCAACCTGCGCGTGCCGATCGTCTTCTGGGGCGGGATGCTGGTCGCGCTGGCGATAGTGGGGCTGGCGCTCTTCTACTCGATCCGCGGCCCGCTCGACATCGCGGCCGATGACAAGCGCGGCGGGCGGATAATCGAGCGCTTCCGCCCCCTGGACCGCTATGCGCACTGGCTCCTGGCGATCGCCTGGGTCACGCTGGCGCTCACCGGCCTCATCCTTTCGCTGGGCAAGTCGCTGCTGCTGCCGGTAATCGGCTACACGCTGTTCTCGTGGCTCGCCATCGTGGCCAAGAACCTGCACAACTTCGTCGGCCCGGTGCTCATCGTCGCGGTGCCGCTGATGGTGGTGCGCTTCATCCGCGACAACGGAATCGGCATCGAGGACGTGAAGTGGTTCCTCAACATCTGGGGATACTTCACCGGTCACGAGTATCCCTCGGGCAAGTACAACGCCGGCGAGAAGCTGGTGTTCTGGTTCGTACTGGTCATCCTGTCGACCGTCCTCGTCGGCAGCGGGCTTGTGCTGGTGTTTCCGAATTTCGACCAGA
>Ga0074045_10001719_pt1 | contig 20809 bp, 17 predicted proteins | sample BogForMeECP23OM2_FD_94442 | JGI IMG/M metagenome (GOLD analysis project Ga0074045, IMG submission 94442) | Bog forest soil microbial communities from Calvert Island, British Columbia, Canada - Bog Forest MetaG ECP23OM2 | ecosystem: Environmental > Terrestrial > Soil > Wetlands ...
CAACTGCGCAGCCTCGGCTATCGGATCGAGCCGCCGAATCCACAACAACCCAGCCCAGCACAGGCGACGTGATTTTCGACCCAGCGGGAATCGATGTTCACAAGAAGATGCTGGCTGTAGTGGTGTCCGACGTCGAAATCGAAAGCGAGTACCAGTTCGAGCGGCGGATGTTTGGCAGCAACCCCGAACAACTGCGCTCGCTGGCGGCATGGCTTGTTGAGCAAGAGGCCGAGGAAGTAGTCATGGAATCGACGGCCCAATATTGGAAACCAGTGTGGGAAACGCTGGAACGGTATTGGAAGCCGATACGCGAGAAGCGGGAAGGCGCGGGCCAGAGGTCGGGAACGCTGCATTTGGCACAGGCGGAGTCCAATCGCGCACGACGGGGACGAAAGAAGGATTTCGCCGACGCCGAACGCCTGGTGAAGCGGCTGGTGGCCCGGGAATTGACTCTGCGCTTTGTGCCTGATGCCGAGCAACGTCTGTGGCGGACGGTAACGCGCAAGAAGTACCAGTTGAGGCGCGCTCGGGTACGACTGCAGAACCAATTGGAGTCTCTTCTGGAAGAGGCACATATCAAGTTGTCCAGCTTCGTCTCCGATCTGCTGGGTCTCAGTGCCCAGCGGATGCTGAAGGCGCTCGCTGACGGGGAAACCAACCCAGCGGCTCTGGCCGCTTTGGCTGATGTGCGCTTGCGCGCCACGCCGGAACAGTTGTGCGACGCGCTCGGCGCCTGTACGGAGTTGAACGCCGTCTACCGGCGGATGCTGAAGATGGCATTGGAGGAATTGCGATTGATCGATGAGCAGATCGGCAAGCTGGACCAGGAGATGGCCAGTCTGCTCAGCCAGTACCAGGATGCCGTCGAGCGACTGGCGGAGGTGCCCGGTCTGGGAGTGGACTCAGCGCAGCAGATCATCGCCGAAGTCGGCCCTACCGCAGCGACCTTTCCCTCCGAGAAATGTCTCTCCTCGTGGGTTGGGGCTTGCCCGGGCGACAACGAGAGCGCCGGCGTAAACTACAGCCACCGCTCTCCGAAGGGCAACCGTCACATGCGGCGGTTACTCAATCAGGCTGCTAACGCCGCGGCCAAAGCCAAAGGAAGCATCTTCGAGATTGTCTCTCGCAGAACCGGACGTGAACCTCTCGGCTCATCCGGCTCCCATCAAGCAAACGTGCCGATCATACCAAGGCGCCAATGTACGAAGAGATCCGTTCGCTCCGTGGCAAGCCGTTGTAGAAACTGGCTCGCCCGGATCTTATGGTCTGTAAAGCGCTTGAACTTTCGCATCGCCCAGGCTACAAGCATCTGATTGACGTGCCGCAGCAAGGGGTACAGCGCCGATGGGGCGTATCGTCCGTAGTACTCGATCCAACCCCGCAGGAGTGGATTGAGCTGCCGTGCGATGTCCTGCAACGATAGCTGTGTTTGATGGTGAAATTTCAATTCCCGAATCGTCGACCGCATGGCTTTCATCGCCGAGGAGCTAACTGCGGGATTAAATCCGCAGAACAGCGCGTTATCCCGGAAACGTCTCACCAGACGCTGCATTTCCCCCATTACGGATTGAGCATCGTTCGCGGCCTTCTGCACCGACCTCTCCAGAGGCACGAATGAGGCCGCGGCCAGTGTCGATGGGGCCGGGCGTTGACTTCGTCTTGAAACACGCGAATCGCGTCGTCGGCCAGGGATTCGAGCAGATCCACTCTTCGTTGTTGCGCCGCGTTATCGGCGGGCAGTTGACGCAGATCCTGAACCTTCGCCCGGAGTTCCTCGCTTGCTTGAGCGCAGGAAGCCAGGTCATCTCTGTCGCCGGTAATGACAAATCCTTTCGTGGATGCCTCCGCGCGGGTCAGCAGGGTTTCGGCGGACTCCAGGTCGCGAAGTACCTCGAGGCTATGCGAAGCCCACCGGCGGTCCTCTGTCAAACGGCGAGCGTTGCGATACTGCAGTCCACCGAGCGCAAGTATGCTGAGCAGGGCGAGACTTCACTCTTTACCGATGGTTACTCCAACCGCCTGCGCGCCGCCCCACTCGTAACTCGCTTCGCTGCGCCACTTATCCGCCAGGCGCCTCATTGCCACGTAACACTCGCACGAGGCCGCTTCCAGTCCGCAGCGATTGTCAATCCTCACGTCTCCGCGCCGGTAGGTAATCAATCCGGCTTTTTGCAGGATGCCCGCTGCTTCGGTCACGCTGGCGCGCCGCGTTCCCAGCATGTTCGCCAACGTCTCCTGCGTCAGTGGTACCACGTCGCCCGCGAGCCGGTCCTGGCTCATCAACAACCAGCGAGCCAGCCGCTGGTCCACTTCGTGCAGACGATTGCACGCCGCCACCTGCGTTGCTTGCATTCCCAGTACTTGCGAGAAACGCTGCAAGCTCCGGTTCAAGCTCGGACTCGCTTTCAACACATCCTGGAAATCCACAGTGCTGATTCGGAATCCGCTGCCGTCGACTTGCATGACCACTCGCGAGGGGCTGGTGCTGAATCCAGCCAGCAGCGGCACACCGACAAAACCTTCTTTGCCCGTCAGTCCCACTTCGACGCTCTTGCCATCGCCCATAACGTTCAAGAAGGAGGCCAAGCCGGAATTGATGAAATAGGCCCACTCGATGGCTTCCCCGATTTCATTCAGGAGCGTGTGCTTGGGAAGCTCGGCAAAGAACAACTTCGGGGATAATGTGTCGAACTCCCCCGGGGGAAGACTCAGTAGAATTGTGTTTTGGACCTTTTGACTACCGGAACCATTGGAGGAAGGGCCCACATTCTTCAAGCGTGAAACAGCTTTGGACCGAGTGATCAAAGGGGCCTCGGGAAAACAAGTCCGTCTTATTCGAAAGGAGCGATAAGCAACTCTACTCTCATCTAACGTCGCCGACTAGTTTAAAGCGGTAGGCCACCGCATACCGCATTTTTCATATTGCAAAGCCGTGTACGCTGGCGTACAGTCAAAGAGACGACGATTTTTTCCGCCATCAAGGCTCTGATTCAAGCATGCCCAAAGCCACCAAAAAATCGAAGCCTTCCCCTCCGGACTGGGCGAACTCCATTCGGGATTTACGAAATAAGCTGCGTTTGAATCAGGTGGAACTTGGCCAGCGACTGCACTACTCCGCGATGGCCATCTCCCGCTGGGAACGCGGTGAGCAGGAGCCCACGGATCGCGGGTACATTGAGCTGGGGAATCTCGCCGGCGATCCCGATTGTTGGTATTTCTGGGGCCGCGCCGGACTGCATAACGAGAATTTGCTGCGGGTCATGCCGGTGCTGCGGGAACGCTTGCAGAAAAGCAGATTCGCGGATTTCGAGATTGTCAAGGCGGGCGGCGGGGCTCGGAAACTGAACCCAGAAAAGCTGCAGCTTGTCGCTATTCCGGTGCTGAGGGCCGTTGCTGCCGCCCACGGCGAAAGAGGCGGGCACCCGTCCAGCTTGTTGGCGGGTCCGATCGAAAGCATGATTGCGGCGCCCAAGGACTGGTGCCCCAATCCGGCCGCAACTAGCTGCCTGCGTGTGCGTGGCAGTTCGATGATTCCGCTTATTCCCGACGGCGCCATCATCGCCGTGGATTCTTCGCAAGCCGATCACATGAGATTGGATGGAAAAATCGTAATTGCCTGGCACAAAGATCAGGGCCTAACGGTTTCCCGGTTCAAGCGCTACGATCACACGGAAATTCTCGAGCCGGAAAATCACGGATACGAGTCCATTGCTCTGAGTGCCAAACACCGTTGGAAGATCCTCGCCAAGGTGCTCTGGTGGATCGGGAAAGCGCCCTGATCGGCCGCACAGGACGTAGTTGTTTCGTTGACAATAATTCGATAGTTTTAGTGGGAAACCACGGGAAGTGACGGGGCGTCTCTTCCGCGCGAAGACGGCGCCCCGACCCTTATTTGCGTCACCTAATTCGTACCGCGTCCACATTGATTTCGTCTATCCGGCGTTTTCTGTAATGTCGGTTGGAATCGGCTACAGCGCGAAAAAGCTAACCAAAGAAGAAGCTAACGGAATAGATTTACAGGTCGGGGTGTCGCCCCCAGTCAGACGCCACCCCGGCCCCCCATGCTCAAGCGGCATCGTTTTGCCACGAAAATCCCCGGTTAGGAATCAGGAAAAGCTTGTATTTTAAAGACACAAATCCCGGATTTTGAATCTCTCCGAAAAAACTTATCGGCAGAATCCGGTGTTCGCCGTATAGACCATCGCGGCTTGCAATGCCAAGCTGCATCGCGATCGCCCGGGTTATGGAACGCTACCGTACATAACCCGCCGCGACTGGCGCGAAACCTGATGCGAGACCACGAACAAAAATGCCGAGCCAATCAAACAACAGCTCTGCTGGCCAGGATTGGAAGCCCCGCGCTGGCCCCTGGTTGATTGCTTCGGCTGTAATGTTGGCGACGTTCACATGGAGGTCCTGGATACTTCCATCGCTTCCGTTACTCTGCCGCACATTGCGGGTAGCCTCTCGGCCTCCACCAGCGAAGCCACCTGGGTCTTGACGAGCTATCTGGTAGCCAATGCGGTTGTCCTGCCTCCAGCAGCTGGTTCGCCCTTCGTTTCGGCCGCAACAATTTCCTGCTTGTTTGCATCGTCAAATTCACAGTCTCTTCTTTCCTTTGCGGCGCGGCCACAAGTCTCGGTTGGATCTTGGTTACTCGAACGCACAAAAGGCAATTGAGCAGCGCCGCGCTCAACTTGCTCAGGTGCAAGCGCGGTTAAACGATACAAAGCAGAATGCCCCGCGCAACGTTGCGATTCGCCAGGCAAGCACGGAAGCGCGCCAGGCTGCCGTACTTGCGGCGCGTGCGCAGGTGGACCAGGCCACACTCAACCTCTCGTACACAAAAATCTATGCGCCCGCCGCCGGCATTGTGACCAGCAAATCCGTGGAGGTCGGTGACAGAGTGGAGCCTGGCCAGCAACTGTTGATCGTCAGCCAGACCGAAGATATCTGGATCACCGCCAATTTCAAGGAAACGCAACTCCGGAAGATGCGTCCGGGCCAGCCCGCCGATGTTCACGTCGACACCTTTTCCCGGAAATACCACGGATACGTGCAAAGCATGCCCGGTGCCACCGGCGCGCGCACCAGTCTGCTTCCTCCCGAAAATGCCACGGGCAATTTTGTCAAAGTGGTGGAGCGGCTGCCCGTGCGAATCCGCTTGAAGGACGGGGAGAACCGCGACCAGTTGCTTCGCCCCGGAATGTCGGTTGAGCCGAAGGTATGGCTGAAATAGAGACCGCGAGCGTGAACCTGCGGCGTAGCATATTTCGTTTTGTTTCATCGGGTCTTAACCCTAGCGCAAGAGTTTCCGCCGAGACTTAGATTGGTGAATTGAGGAGGGTCGGCTACCCAGCTCGCAGGCCACGGCGCTGAAAACGTGGGAAACCAGGCAAGCGTACTCTCTTCTCCTTTCAATGGCTGTTAACCACACTCGGGATGCTGGAGGCTCAGCGGTCGGCGCAGGAAGTTGTGCAGCAACAACACTCGGATCACCAGGATGGAGGTCCGGCCGAAAGGGATCTGCTCGAGCCAGTCCTCAAAAAGAAAACTTATGAAGCCCGCGAAACGGAAGCCGCAAAAACGAAGCAAGCAGAACGGAGAAGCCGTCATTCGTCCGAGTAGCGAAACATCGAAAGCTCCCGCAAAAATAAGCGAACTGCCGCCCAACGAGAACTTGACGACATCCCGGATCGGGACTGCATTTTCCTGAATTATCCAGATACCACGCTGAATGAGTATGGCGCGCGTGGCATTGGCGAAATCGGTTTGACGGGCTGCGCGTCCGCTGTCGCCAGCACCGCCTACCATGCCACCGGGGTGCGCGTGCGCGAATTGCCGATCCGCGTCGAGAAACTGCTGTCAACGCAAACGCAAACCTATGAAAATAAATGAAAAAGGCTATACAGAAAAAACCTGATTCCTTTCGACCCACCCGGTGGTGTAACCGCTGCGGGCAAAGTTACGTTTTTCGGTCGCATCGCCGGCCGATGGAAAAGGTGTTTCTATTGCTAATGGGATGGAGACCCTACCGGTGTGGGACGTGTGATTTCCGCTTTTACCTCGAGGCTAAACCGGGCCGGGATCCAGTCGAACAGCTGTCCGGTAGTTCGCTCGTCCGTAACGAATCGACACGTTAGTGATCCGAACCAGATGTGCGTTTTCGTGCCGATCCGAAAAGGGCAGTGCCGCGCTGCTCATCCCGATTCTACTTCCCTGAAGAAGCCTGAACCGTCCTCTGCATTTCCCGGGCTTGCTGCAAATGCGACTGCAATGTTGGCAGTGTTTTCGAGGCGAAATCCTTCAGCGATGGATCTTTACCCCTCATTGCTTCCTTCTGAAATTCCGCTACGTCTTTCGCGTGGTCCTTCACCATCTCGTTCGCGTAGGCCTTACCGAATTCCGCTCCGGATAGTTTCGAAAGTTTGGCGTAGGTTTCCGCGTCGGACTTGGAGACATCCTCCGGCAAGGTGATTTTCGATTGAATCGCGATGCTCTTCAGCTCATCCCCTGCCTTCGAGTGGCCCGTAACCAGCCTCTGCCCAAACTGCTTCACGGACGGGTCGTTGCCTTTCTGCGCAGCCAGCGTTCCCAGTTTGACCTCGCTCATTCCTCCGGCTGCGGCGTTGAACGCAAATTGTGTGTCGGAATCTTCAGCCCGCGCTTGCTGGCGGCACCGCTTCGCGAGCGGCGACAAGTATCAAAGCAAATAGCGCCGCGAGCAACACCGCCGCTGCCGAGTGAAAGCGCGGCTGGCTCTCGGTTTTTCTCATTCGATCCCACGAGTCGCAAACGGGATCGGTCGCGACAGCCTTACCACTGGACTCGCCTCTGTGATCGCTGGGAGCTCTCTCACGTCGTGCGCGCGGTACTGGCGCTCGTGAGTTTGGTGCTGGTGGCCGCTGTGAATGCCTAAACGAAAAACAACGTAGGGGTCCATGAGAGCGGATGAGCGCAGGGGCCCTCAGCGGCCCGACACTTCCGTTAGATCGCCTAGCCGCTTCAAAAGTGCAGGCGTGACTTGCTTCTCCTCAAAACGCCAACGCCAATTCCCTTTTGCGCGTCCCGGCAAATTCATCCGCGCCTCTGAGCCCAATCCCAACACGTCCTGCAAAGGAACTACCGCAATTTCAGCCACCGACGTCAGAATCGCCTGAATAAATGACCAGTGGATTTCCCTGCCATCGTTCTGCAAGTAGGTCTTCACGCGATTCACCTTCGCGTGGTCCGCCGAGCGTGGACGGCCTCGCGCGGCGCTGCGCAAAACATTCCACCAACCGCGCGTGGTGTCGTTGTCATGCGTTCCCGTGAACGTCACCAGCTCTTGCACGTAATTATTCGGCCGGTGAATTCCATTGTCATCAAAAGCGAATTGCAGAATGGCCATGCCAAATAAGCCGAATTGCCGGCGAAGATCCTCAACTCCCGGCGTAATGATTCCCAGATTTTCGGCGATAAAGGGAAGACCGCCGAGTTTCTTGCGGACGGTCTGGAACAGTCGAGCGCCAGGTCCCTTTTTCCAGTGCCCATTTCGGGCCGTTGACTGATCCGCCCGAACACTCCAGAAGGCTTCAAATCCGCGAAAATGATCGAGGCGCAGAAAATCTACCATCTGCAGCACTGCGCAAAACCTGTCGATCCACCACTGATAGCCCTGTTGTTCCATTTTGTCCCATCGATAGGTGGGGGTGCCCCACAACTGCCCGTCCTTGCTGAAGTAGTCTGGAGGAACGCCGCCGACCGTTCGCCGCTCGCCATTCTTGTCGAGATCGAACAGTTCCGGATGACTCCACACATCGGCGCTGTCGTGCTCTACGTAAAAAGGCATATCGCCCATGATGGAAATGTTGCGCCGTTGACAGTGCTTCCGGAGGGCACGCCATTGCCTGAAGAATTCGTATTGCACGAATTTATGGTATCGAATGCGCTCTGCCTTGGGCTTTATCGCGGGATCGAACTGGTTCCACGGCACGCCGCCATTCGCCTCGCGCAGCGCCAGGAACAGAGCGAAGCGTTCCAGCCACAAATGATTCTTGCGTTCGAACGTGAGATAGTCTTGGTTCTCCGAAAATTGCCGGAATGCCTTTTCCAACAGCGGCTCTTTGTAACCACGAACTGCGACAAACTGCACACGCGAATCAGAGAAGACCGGCGCAGCCTGCAAATCCTTTCTGGAAAGATAGCCGTGATGTACTAATTCTTGTGGGCTGATCAGTAAAGGATTCCCGGCAAACGCGGAACGGGATTGATACGGAGAATTTTCCGGGCCCGTCGGTCCCAGCGGCAGCACACTCCACAATTTCTGCTTTGCTTCGGCCAGGCAGTCGACGAACCAGCGGCTCTCTTCCCCCAGGTCCCCGATACCATAGCGGCCGGGAAGCGAAGTTACGTGCAAAAGAATTCCACTGCTTCGTCCAATTTTCATAAGAAACTGAGTTACGCGGGCTTGCCAGACTCGGCATTCTTTTTCAACGTCGCTATCTTCACAACACTGCGGAGCACTTCGGCGACGCTCCACGCTTGTGCGACACACCCGCGATGCGTATAGGGCGCTTCCGCATCGAATATCTCTCCGATAGATCCTACCGCGTTTCGCCCCAGGCGATCTTCAAATGCCTGCAATAGTTTCTGTGCCCGATCCAGTTCGTGGGGATGCACTTTAAGCCACGCGTCCACGTATGGCCCGATCAACCACGGCCACACCGTTCCCTGATGATACGCGGCGTCGCGCGCGCGAAGGTTGCCATAATATTTTGCTTTGTAGTCCTTTTCGCCCGGAGCCAGCGTGCGCAGCCCTACCGGCGTCAGCAATGAGCGTTCGACGCATTCCATCACCGGAGCAAACTTGTCTTTCTCCAGAACCGAAAAATCCAGCGAGATCGCGAAAACCTGATTCGGCCTCAAGGACGAGTCGTCGCCATTCTCGCCGTCCACCACATCGTACAAATAACCTCCGGCGACAAACCAGAAGCGCTTCTGAAATGAATCGCGGCAACGCTGCGCGTGCTTCTCCATTTCGGCGGCTTTGTCGGTCTGTCCCTCCTCTTGCAGCCATTGCTTCATGTAGCAAAGGGCGTTGTACCACAGCGCGTTGATTTCCACCGCTTTGCCCCGGCGCGGCGTGACTACCCAGTCGTCAACCTTCGCGTCCATCCAGGTGAGTTGGTATCCTTCCGCGCCTTGCCGCAGTAATCCGTCATTGGGATCTACGCCAATCCCAAAATCGGTGCCGCGCAGGTGCCACTCGATGATCTGTTCGAGCTGCGGAAGAATTTGCGGAAGAAATGCCTGGTCGCCGGAAGCCGCCAGATATCGTGCCACCGCGTGAAAAAACCACAGCGTGGCATCCGCCGTATGATACAGACCCTCGTCATGGCCTTCAGGAAACATGTTCGGAATCAGGCCGCGCCGGATGTAGTGCGCGAACGTTCGGAGAATGTACCCGGCTTCGACCTTTCGGCCGGTTGTGAGCGTGAGTCCCTCCAGGGAGATCATCGTGTCGCGCCCCCAGTCGGTGAACCACGGATAACCGGCGATGATGGTCCGCACGTCGTCTCCGGCGGCTCGGGCGCGCAGCGTGTCCTCACCACGTCCTTCCGGAATAATAATGAACTGATCCGCGGCCAGAACCAGTTCTCGTGCCAGTCCTTGTGGCGGAACGTCGGCCGCTCGCGCTAACAATCGTTTGCGCCGCAAAGACTCCGCGCTCTCCGCATACTTTGGGCTAACCGCGCGAATGGCGTCCCAGGATTCTACCGACGCGACCAGCGTCACGGGTTCATCCGGCGTCAGAATCACGGAGAAATAGCCCGGACTCCATAAATCGCCGTGCGCCGCGTAGCCCCTGCTTTCCTCGATGCGATACACAATCTCCTGAAATCGTGTGCGATCCATGGTTAACGATTTTTCTTTTCCATGCAGCATTAGTCGCAATGGAGGAATGTTGGTCTGGGCGGCAATTTCAAAGGTATCTTGGACTACCGTGAACGCGTAATTGCCGGCAAGCGGCGTGCTCACCGGCGCTTCGTGCGGCCTGAAATTCACCGACGGGCGCAAGGTCATTTTCATCGCGGACCCGCTCTTTAGCCGGTAGTTGACGTGGACCGTGTTCTGGCGATGCACCATCAGCACGCGCTTCTCCAGCAATACATCCCCAAATCGGAAGATCCACACCGGAACGCCGTCTTCCAGACAAAATTCTTCAAGATACTCGGCTCCTTGCGCCTTCAATGGCGCGTTCACTCGCTCCTCGCCGCTCAATTGCACCGATTGGCCATCGGGCAGGCCGACTTTTTCGATCAAGTCATTCAACATCATCATGCGGCCCAGTGGCGTGGGTAGCGCTGCCACCAGGTAGCCGTGGAATCCTCGCGTGATCACTCCCGCCAAACTTCCGGACGCGTATCCACCCAGACCATTGGTGACCAGCCACTCCTTGTCCAACAGAGTTTCCCGCGTCTCTGCTTCGGACTTGCGATAAGCTACGCGACGCAGCACGCCGTTCAAGGTTTGTGATTCCCTTCCTTCTTTTTCGCTGGCTGCAATACCACCGCTGCATGAGCCGGAATGATCCAGCTGAGTTCGGAATCCAGGGAGGCCGTCCCGTTGCCACCGTAGCGCGGATCCTCGCTCGACCACTGAACTTCCCATTCGCGATTTGTGGGAGGGCCCAGCAAAGGTTCTGGAGACGGATTTAGACGCAGCTCCACGCCAAGATTCACTACCAAGAGGCGGTCATCGCGGTATCCCTCAGAGAAAAAGCGCACGACGAACGCCTCAGGGCCCAGAATCGCCCCATCCAACTGCCGGTCTTGGCGCGAAAACACAGCTTCGCTTTTCCTTAGCTTCAGAAGGTCGCGATAGAGTGCATAAGTCTCCGCATGTTTTTCGCGTTCCGATAGATCAAGTTTGCATTTCTCGAAGGTTTCCCGGGAACACGGATCGTCAAATTTTAGCTGGCCTGTAGCAAGGCTGCGCCACTGATGCAGGAATTCCCCGCGTCCGGCTCTAACCTTTTCCGCCAGCTCGGCGTTGTGGTCGGCAAAAAAGACGAATGGCGACGAGGATGCAAATTCCTGGCCCTGGAACAACATTGGCGTACCGGGTCCCAGCAAGTAAACTGCGGTCACTGCTTTGTACTGGCCATAGGCGCAAAGTCGATGAATCCGCCAGCCGCGGCCGGAATTCGCGATCTGGTCGTGATTTTGTAGAAACGTCACCATTGCAGCCGGATTGCTGCCCAGTGTGGACGTGCCTCGTCTTTGTTTCTGCCAGGAATACCGCTGCCCTTGATACAAGAAGCCATATTTCAAGGAAGAAAGCAGTTCCTGCGGCGAGCCCAAATAATCCGCAAAATAGGCCTCGCGGCTTCCCGTAAGCGCCACCGTCACGGAGTGGTGAAAATCGTCATTCCACAGCCCATCGAAACCGTAGCCGCCTTCCTTGTCCGAACGAATCAGGGTTGTGTCCTGCGGTTCGTTTTCCGCCACGACGATAATGCCGCGCGCGCCAGCGGCTTTTCGCGCGCTGCGGTTGATCTCCGCGAGGATGTGATCCTTCGATTTGTCGTAGACGTTTTGCGTGGCATCCAGTCGCAATCCATCCAGGTGGAATTCTTTGATCCAATAAGCGGCGTTGGCGGCATAAAATTCGCGCACCGGCGCTGAATGTTGGCCATAGAAATTAATTGCCTCGCCCCAGTCCGTCTTGTGGTCCGCGGTAAAATAACTTTCGGAGAACTTCCGCAGGTAATTGCCGTCGGGACCGACGTGGTTGTAGACCACATCGAGCAGGACGCCCATTCCGCAGCGATGAGCCTGGTCGACGAACGCGCGGAAATCATCCGGGTTCCCATAAATACGCGTGGGTGCAAACAGATCCACACCGTCGTAGCTCCAGCCGAACGATCCGGCAAACTCCGCGACGGGCATCACCTCAATCGCCGTAATCCCCAGTTCCGCCAAGGCCGGTAACTCGGGAATTGCTGATCGCCATGCTCCTTCGCGAGTGAACGTACCTAGATGCAGCTCGTAGATGACCTGATGTGCGAGCTTGATTCCCTGCCACGCCTGATCGGTCCAGGCAAAATGGCCGGGATCGATGATCTGTGAAGGCCCGTGCGGACCTTCCGGTTGATAGCGAGATGCGGGATCGGGAAATGGGCCTTCGCCGTCCAGCAAAAACCCATAGGTGTCGCCTGCGCGGACGTCCCTTACGTCTCCAACAAAATAGCCACCGCCTTCCAGGTGCAGCGGGTGCTCGCCGTTTTTGATGCGAACCGAAACTGTTTTATGGTTGCGCGCCCAAACGCGGAATGCCGCTCCATCCTCATGAAGCTGGGCACCCACGGGATTCCACCATGGAAATGGAGATGTCATTTTTGTCAGAACAATAGCCGCTGGTCCGTGCTTGTCTCCATACGGGCTTCAAAGTGTGCGGCGACAGCCGAGGGCGACAACCGCCTAACTTGTTGCCGACGGCGCGACGCGTTTCACAGACAGTATCAGAGTGCCACTTTTGATTTGCGCACTGGCGGTTGCTGGATCGACCGGCGTGGGCCAATCCGCGGCAAGAAAAAGCGACTCACGGCTGAAGCCCGGCTCCTGCCGCTTGCTTCCGTCCGTGGACTCCTGTTTTTCCGCCAGGATCAGCGTGCGATTCGAATGCACGTCGACGTAAATCTCATCGGGCTTGAATCCTTGCACAGGGACGTTCACGGTATAAGAAGAAGACGTCTCGCGGATCTCGGGAATTTTAGCCAACAGTTCCGATTCGGCCTGCAACCAGTGCTGCAAATCATCGCCGTCGGCATTTCCTCCGCGTTCGAACAATTCGTAAGCGCGCCGCGCGACCTTTTCCTTCAGGCTGTCGACTACGCGCCGGTTTTCATGGTTAATTGGAATCGTGGTAGAAAAATCTCTTGCGGTTACTGCTCCAGTTTGGCTTGACATCGGGGACCCACTTTCGTGCCGTAAATTTACTGCCCTTCGATTTTATAAGCGTGCCGGGGAGTGCGAACAATACAGTGGACTCTGTACTGATTTGCGTTCTAGCGCGGCAGCTCCTTGAAACTGCTGACCGGCATCAATACCGCCACCGGAAGGCTCCGGAACAACTCGGAGAGGTCCACCACGTCGCCCTCCGCGGGAACACTCGTCCCCGTAATCACGTCGCGCCAACGACGCACACACGCCTGAGTACCCAGTTCGAGCTCGATGCCGCGATAATCCGGCGGCTGCCGCCGCGCATCTAGTGAGGCGGCGACCAGGCAGACTTCTTGCTCCGCCGTTCGCAAATAGGCGCACACGCGTTGTTCGGGGCGATCCTTGCAGGTCACCGTTTCGTACGCGCCCGTTTCAAACAGTGCGAAATGGTCGCGACGGAAATTCAGAAGCATGCTGAGCAGCGCAAGCTTGATACGCCCGTCGTGCCAATTTTGAAACAGCCCCGAGAGTGCACACGCACGGTCAGTCCCAGAGAGCTCGCGCACACTCTCCAGCAAACGGCGTCGCATCACAAAATCCACCGGCCTGCGGTTGTCCGGATCGGTCAAATTCAAGTCCCACAATTCGCTACCTTGATAGAAATCGGGTACTCCCGGCGAAGTGATTTTCAGGACCAACTGGACCAGCGAATTGTGAACCCCCATGCGGGCGACACGCTGCTGGAACGGCAGAAAATTCTCCAAAAACGTGCCGGACACTTCGGGATTCAATGCATCGCGAATGAATTCCGTCACAGCATTCTCATATCCGGTGTCCGGTGAGATCCAATTCGAACGCACGCGTGCTTCACGCAGCGACTTCGTCATCGTCTCCAGCAATCGTTCGGTGTACTCGCTCAGTTTGTTTGATTGGAGCGCAAGCGGCAGGCTCAATTCTGCGGGCCAACTGGCAATCAAGTTCTGAAAGAGCAGGTATTCGTCGTTGCGAGCCGGCGGAGCCGTTCCTTCCACATCCCCCCGCCTGGCGCGCAAAATGCGGCTCCAACTCGTGACCTTCGCGGCCCATTCTTCCGGCACCAGCGACAAGGCAGCAAGCCTTGCACGCGCATCTTCACCGCGTTTCGTATCGTGGGTGGAAGTGGCCAACAAGGTGTGCGGCCATTTTTCTGCCCGAAGCTGGTTCGCCTTGTGAAAAGAACCCAGCGAGAAAGCAAACTGTTCGGGCGAACTGCCCACTTCATTCCGGGCTACAAACCGGTTGTAGCGGTAGAACGCTGTGTCCTCCAGCCCCTTGGCCATCACCGGCCCGCTGAATTGTTGAACTTTCATAGCGCATCGAATCACGGCGTGCGGATCAAACCCACGGCCAGGTTGCTCCGCCATTTTCCCACTCAGCAGTTTTTCTAAAAACGCAAACACGCTCGCGTCCAGCTCTTGCTCATTTTTCGTCGCTTGCGAGATGGCCCAGTGAATGCACCGCTCATCGGCCTCGGCAGGCGCCGCGCCGTCGACATATGTGCGATAAACAGGAAAACACGCAATCGTTTCCTTCAGCGCGCGACGCAAGATGTTCTGCGTGAAGTCCGTAGTTCGCGGATTCTGCCTGGCGACTCGCACCGCTTCGCGCGAAAGCGTTTCCAGCTCGCTTCGCATCTCGTTTTCCATGATTTTGATTTTGCATTCCCGGACGATCTCCGGGAAGGCTTCCCACTCCCCGCTAAACTCCAGGTAAAATCGAGTAAAAGCGTCCTCGGCCGTTCCGTCGACCAGCAAACCTGTCACTTGGCTGCAAAACTCATAGCCCGTCGTCCCCTCTACCGGCCATTCCTCGCGCAGACTTTCATGGTGCGCCAGTATTTTTTCCACAATGAGGTAGAACGGAGTCCTTGCTCTCGCGCGAAGCCGCTGCAGATAGTCCTTGGGATCCAAAAGTCCGTCGACGTGGTCGATGCGCAGCCCCTGCAGACTCCCTTCCCTCAGCAACGCCAAAACCAGCCGGTGCGTGTGCTCAAACGCTTCCGGCAGCTCCATGCGAATGCCCGCCAATTCGCTGATGTTGAAAAAACGCCGGTAATTGATGTCGTCCGCGGCAACCCGAAAATGACTGGGACGCCAGTACTGTTTCTGGATCAGGGCATCCAGCAAGCTCCACGACTGAAGATCGCCCGCCTTGCCCCGGAACCGTATCAAAGCACTCTCTAATGCGGAGCGCACTTCATTGTTTGAAGCCACAGACTGCGCCAACTCTGACTTCAATCGGTTGGCGCTCGCCGCAAGTTCTGTGCGCAGGTCCGCGAGCTCAGCGAATTCTTCAGCTAACTTTCGCAGCTCTCCGTTCGCGCCGCCCAGGATCTCCGGATACGTCAGAGGCGATACAGGCAATTTATGCGTGTCATACAGCCAAACGTTGAATTCGCCGTGTTCCGCATCGAATTTCAATTCGATATGGCCAGCCTCCAGTTCCGCTCCGTACTGGTCCGCCAGAAAAGGAACCAGCAGCTTGCCGCTTAGATATTCGGGATGACAGTTCCAGTCCACATCAAACCATCGCGCGTATCTCGAATCCTCACCCCATTCCAATATATCCAGCCACAGCGGATTGTCCGCTCCGCCAACCCCCATATGATTCGGAACGTAGTCGAGGATATGTTCGAGGCCATTCTCACGGAACGCACGCACCATTCGTTGAAACCCATCATAGCCGCCCAACTCTGTATTCAGCGAATTGTGGTCCGTGATGTCGTAGCCATGTTTACTGTTCGACCTGGCCTGCAGGTATGGCGACGCGTAAAAATGACTGATGCCCAGTTGCGCCAGGTAAGGTGCCAGCGCAGCGGCATCATCAAATCCAAACTTCTTTCCAAATTGCACGCGATAGGTAGCCCGAGGAATCATGAATGGATGCGCACGTTTCTTGGCATCAGCGCAATGCTCTCAGCCAAATCAAACCATCGAAAACAGGCTGACAGTTCGATCGATCAGCTCCACCGCCTCGCCGGGCAGGAACGTGCGATCCGTTTGCGCGGTTTCGGTTGTGTCCAGCATCCATCGCCATCCCGTGCCTTCCACAACCGGGGGCATCACAAACTTCCCGGACTCCGCGCTGCCGTTGAAAATCAACAGCAGCGTGGCTTCGCTTCCGCGCTCGTGAAGTCCGGTGGGTTGTGCGCGTCCGTCGAGTAACATCCCGAAGCAGCGTAGGTTGTTGTCTTTCCACATCTCCTCGGTCATTTCCACTCCCGACGGATGAATCCACGTAACGTCCTTGACGCCCAGTGTTTCGTCGCGCACACCCGTAAGGAACCGGCTGCGACGAAGCACAGCGTATTCGTGTCTCAGCGAAGTGAGCGTACGCACAAAGTCAATGGTTGGCTTGTTTTGTTCTGCCAGCTTCCAGTTCAGCCAGCTGATTTCATTGTCCTGGCTGTACGGATTGTTATTTCCGTTCTGCGTGCGGTGAAATTCGTCCCCAGCCAGGACCATCGGAAGACCCTGCGCTAAAAGCAGCGTTGCCAGCATATTGCGAATCTGCCGTTCCCGCAGCCGATTGACCGCTGGATCGTCCGTCGGACCTTCGACACCCGAGTTCCATGAGTGATTGTTGGGAGTTCCGTCTCCGCCGTGTTCCCCGTTGGCTTCGTTGTGTTTTTCGTTGTAGCTGGCGAGATCGTATAAAGTAAACCCGTCGTGGGCGGTCACGAAATTCACCGAGGCCCACGGCTTGCGTCCTTGCCGGTCGTAAAGATCCGCGGACGCACAGAGCCGCTTGACCAATTCCGCGATCGAAGACCCACCTTTCCAAAACTCGCGCACCGCATCGCGGAACTTGTCGTTCCATTCGGACCATCCCGGCGGAAATTCCCCAACTTGGTAGCCTCCGGGACCGCAGTCCCAGGGCTCCGCAATGCGCTTCACACTTTCCAGCTCGGGATCCTGGCAGATGACCTTCAAGAAACCGCTCTGCTGATCAAAGCCGTTGGGTTCGCGAGCCAGAATCGTACCCAGATCAAAACGAAAACCGTCGACCTGTGTTTCGTCTTGCCAGTAGCGCAGGCTGTCGGCGACCAGTTGAATCACGCGAGGATGCGAGAGGTTCAGTGTATTGCCGGTGCCGGTGTCATTGATGTAGTAACGGGGTTTGTCGGGAATCAGGCGGTAGTAGCTGGCATTGTCGATGCCTCGAAAGCAAAGGGTGGGGCCGAGTTCATTGCCTTCGGCGGTGTGGTTGTAAACCACGTCAAGGATGACTTCGATTCCCGCATCATGAAACCGCGAAATCATCTCCTTGAACTCGCGCAAGTCATTCTGGGGATCGGCGGCATACCGTGGTTCCGGCGCGAAAAAACCGATGGTGTTATATCCCCAGTAGTTGGTCAGTCCGTGTTCCACCAAGTGGCGCTCATCGATGAAGGTGTACACAGGCATCAATTCAACGGCCGTCACGCCCAGTGACTTGATGTAGTCGACGACCGCCTTGTGCCCCAACCCTGCGAACGTGCCGCGCTTTTTCCGCGGAACTGCCGGGTTTAGTTTCGTGAACCCTCGCACGTGCAGTTCGTAAATGACGGTTTGATTCCATGGCATGGCGTGGCGACGCGTCGTGCTGGACCGCCAACGAAATACCGGATCCACCACCACCGACTTCGGCACAAACGGCGCGCTGTCCCGTTTATCAAAGCTCAGGTCCGCCTGCTCGGCGCCAACCGTGTATCCAAAACAGGCGTCATCCCAACGAAGCGAGCCGACGTGCGACCGCGCATAAGGATCCAGAAGCAGCTTGTTGGGATTGAAGCGATGTCCTTTCTCCGGCTCATATGGACCGTGCACACGAAAGCCGTACACCGCGCCCGGCCGCAGGCCGCGCAGATAACCGTGCCAGATTTCATCGGTGTACTCGGGAAGCTCAATCCGTTGGCGCTCTTCTTTTCCTGTTTCGTCAAACAGGCACAGTTCCACTCTTGTGGCATGCGCGGAAAATAGCGCGAAATTCACGCCGAGGCCGTCCCACGTGGCACCTCGGGGATACGGACTACCTTCTCGAAGTTCGACACTCTGGGAAGTTTCCGCCGGCGGCTTCTGCGGAACGGTGTCGAGGTCCGCAGCGCCGTTTTGGCCAACGACGTCAGTCTCACTCATATGTTTTAGAGAGCTCCGTCTTTCGGAATGACACCTTTCGAGCGGTAGAAACGTATCTTCCGGGAGTGGGCCGTCATTAATCAATGAAAGGAAGTCTGTAACTTCCTAGGGGAAACACTGTAGAGAGACTTGCGCCTAGCCCCTCACCGCGGCACGGATCTTAGGTGTGCCCGCGATTCCACCCTGGATTTGCTTGTCGTTTTTTATGGTCTCGAGTAAGGCGCGCGTTATTTTGTCGTCTACCTCGAAAGCTTTCCGCAGATCGACCGGGTATCGCACCGCCAGTTCGAGTCCTGTATCCGCAAATTGCAGGTGCTGGTGGGGATTCGGAGGCGTCACCATAATTTCCATGCCGTGTTCCAGTTCCGTCTGGTAGTTCCCCGGCGCCAGCTTGGCGTCCTTGTAAACTGACTCAACGGTTCCCAGCAGCGTCTTCTGTAGCAGGCCGTAGTCAGCGCCCTCCGCGAGCGGCAGAACCACCTCGTGCCACGTGTATTGCGTGCCCGGCAATTGTTTGAACAACGGAGTCGTGGCTTGAAAGAGAACGGAATTCGAGAATACCGCGATTCTGCCCGTCGAATACAAGTCCACTCCCGTGCCCGCCAGTTCCATCAAGTACAGGCGCACCATCCCTACGTCGATTACGTCCCCAGTAACTCCGGCCACGGTGATTCGATCGCCGACGCGCATTCCATAGCGCCCAATCACAAAAAAAATATACCGCCACGGAAAGCAGCACGGTCTGCAAGCCTACGGCGATACCTGCGGTCACAAATCCCGCAAAGGTGGCCAGCGAACTGAATTCACTGACAAATCCAAGAATCACAACAATGCCGATCAGAAATCCCGTCACGAAACGCCGGAGCAGCAGGAACTGGCGGCGGCAGCGCGGATCGTGCACGTAACGAAACGTCAAGCGGCGCCATGCCTCCGCGAGGCCCAGAATCACGCCAAGCGCGATCGCGATCCCTAAGACGCGAAAAATCAATGCACGGAGCATGATCGCGGATTCATTCGCAAGGGATCTCTTCCATTCCAGAAGGTTGGACCGGCACTGATCCAGCACCACAATTTCCTCGCTCAACGGAAGCAACGCCGCGGAAAGTTGGTCGAAACGTGCGGTCAACGCGTCATATTGCTCCTTGGGGACACCCGTTCGGTTGGCGAGGTCCTTACCGCTTTGCAGTATGGCTACAAGTTGCTTGCGCATAGGCTCGCGTAAGTCGCTGCCTATCTTGCGAACAGTTTCGGTTTCATCCAGCAACTGATCCGCCGCCTGGATGTTCTCCATTTGACCGTAGAGCATCATGAGTTCGCCAATCATTCCCGACGACGATTGTGTCTTTGCAGGAGCGGCCGTGGCGGCTGCGGGCGTGGCAACTACAGCCGTGTTGTTCTTCGCGTGGCCTAACGTTCCGAATACCTCCGGCACCGATCGTGCCAGGTCATTAATGCTTCCCTCCAGCCCCGTTCCCCCGGTGTTTGTGTTCTCGACGAAATTTTTCATCGTTTCAACGGCGTCCAGCGTGGCCTTGTCCAGCGCCAGTTTCCCTTCCAACGCCTGCTCCTGTTGAATCAGCGTGGCGCGATTCTTTGACGTGGAGCTGATCTGTTTCTTCAAAGCCTCAATTTGCTTCTGGTCGTCCGCAATGCGCTGCGACGCTTCGACTTCCATTTGGGCGTACTTCTGCCAACTTGGGCCGGCAGCCCCGGATTGATCCTGATTCCCCGGATTCGTGCCCGAGCCGTTCTGTTGATTCAGCGTCACATCAGCGCGAGACGATTGAAACGCCAGACGTACCGCTTGCGCCCCAAGATTTTGCGCGTTGGTCACGTAAATTGTGTCGCTCGGTTCCTGCCCAGCCCTAATCTTTGTCGTGGAGTCTTTGTACCAACGAATTACGGCGTTCAAATGCCTCAGAACGTCATCGCGGTCAGTCACCTGCCCCGTTTGCGTTGCAGCTGGGTTGGCCAGCATCCCGGCAACGAAACTCACAACAACGATATTGGCGGCTCTGGCGTTTTTCGCGCCTTTCATGATTCCCAAGTTCGATTTCAGGCTTTCTGGTGGCGTTGGTTGGCAGGTCTTTCGGCTTTGTGCGGCGCCCGTGGCCGATTTCGGCAGCACGGACGCGGGACCTGTAGTGTAGAAAGGAGCCTTCCGAGGGCTACATACCCAAAACCTGGTAGAACGCCGCAGAAATTGCAGTAGGAAACTCGGTGCCATTGGATGAAGGTGCGGCGCACGCCTTCAGTGACCACGCGAGGTTCTGATCCCGCATCGCTTACGCGTCCACTCTTTTACCGGCTGGCGTCGTGCCCTGCGTTTCTTTTTGTGTGTTTTCGATTTCCAGGCGTTCATGCCGGATGTCCAGCCGAAGTCGCCCGAACAAGCTCATATAGACGTTTGCGATCCACACCAGCGCGAGCCGCGAAAGGAAATATCCGCGCCACCCCGGCAAAAGCAGTTGGAAGCCCGTCAACGCAAGAAAGGCGGCCGCGATGTAGTGGCTCAGGCAGTATTCGCAAGTCAGCAGATAGAGCTTGGCAAAGAATTGACGCTAGGCAACCTGAGAGCAAGCCGCAGATGCTGAACACCCCTGTGGCGCATTGGACCCCCGAAGAAGAGGAAGCAGCGAACCGCGCGATGCAACTATTTCTAAACCACGACGAGTGACCCGCCGCGAACCGCTATCGAACAAAAGAAGGTCTTCAAGGCCTCGCCAA
>Ga0074045_10001720_pt1 | contig 20809 bp, 17 predicted proteins | sample BogForMeECP23OM2_FD_94442 | JGI IMG/M metagenome (GOLD analysis project Ga0074045, IMG submission 94442) | Bog forest soil microbial communities from Calvert Island, British Columbia, Canada - Bog Forest MetaG ECP23OM2 | ecosystem: Environmental > Terrestrial > Soil > Wetlands ...
ATCCGGCGATCTGCCGCGCCGCGTATCGCGATCAGATCGCGCCGGACAATCGGGGTTGGCAGGGCCGGATAGGCCTTCGGTTGGCGTGCTCGGCGTGAGGGGCAAGCGCTGGAACACCGCGCAACCAGTCATCCGGGACCGTGCGGGTCGGCAGGCGCGTGGCCGGCGCCGGCAATCTCACGTCAGGGCGAGGATTGCGCCTCGCTGGCGATTCCGTAGGTCCGGTTCCTTGCCCACTCGCGACATTCGCGCCCGCGACCCGCAATGTCGGCTCAACGTCGACACCGGTCCTTCGGCGTGGGAACCAAACGTCAGGTTAACCAGTGGGCGCGCCACGAAGGCAGAGGGGCGAGACGATGCGAGCGACGGAGCGTTGAAGCGCCGCGGGACGCCGCCCGTCCTATTCCCGCTTGTCCTCCGGCAGGTCGTCGTCGCTGATCGCCCGCCAGCCGGCGCCGTCGAGGTCGTCGAACTGGCCGCTCTTCAGAGCCCAGAGGAACGCCGCGAGGCCGAAAAGGCCCAGCGCCAGCGCAATCGGCACGAGATAGACGAGGACGTTCATGCGCGCGGCCTATTCGGGTCGCGGGCTCTCAGCGCGTTGAGCGTCACCACGACCGACGAGCCGGACATCGCGAGCGCGGCGATCAGCGGCGTCACGAAGCCGAGCACGGCGAGCGGAACGGCGATCGCATTATAGATCGCCGAAATCCAGAGGTTCTGCACCATCAGCCGGCGCGCCTTCGTCGATATCCGCATCGCGTCCGCGACCGGCGCGAGGCAATCGCCTAAGAAAAGCGCGTCGGCCTGCGCCTGGGCGACGTGGGCGGCGGAGATCGGCGAGATCGAGACATAGGCGGCCGCGAGCGCCGGCGCGTCGTTGAGGCCGTCGCCGATCATCAGGGGCCGGCGGCCGGCCTCCTTGAGGGCCTTGAGCCGGGCGATCTTGTCCGCGGGCTTCAGGCCGGCCGCATAACGTGTCACGCCGAGTTCGCGGGCCGCCAGCGCCACCGCCGGCTCGCGATCTCCCGAAAGGATCTCCACCTGCCGCTCGCGCGCCAGCTCCGCGACGACCGCCGCCGCGTCCGCGCGGAGCGCCTGCCGGATGGCGAAAACGACGGCGCGCCCGGGAAGGGCGAGAGCGATCAGCGAAGCGTCGGGCCAGCGTTCCGCGACCGGCGCCGCCTCGCGCTCCGCGGCTACCCATGCGACCGAGCCGAGCCGCACCGGCGAGCCCTTAAACTCACCGCTGACGCCCTCGCCCGGGAACTCTTCGGCCGTGAGCGGCGACTGCGCCCCGGCCGCCTCGACGATCGCCTTGGCGAGCGGATGCCGGCTCGCCAGCGCCAGCCGGCCGGCGAGCGCGAGATCCGCGGGCGCGACGTCGGCGACGTTGGCGAGAACCGGGCGGGGCAGCGTCAGCGTGCCCGTCTTGTCGAACACGACCGAATCGGAGTCGGCGAGGCGCTCCAGCGCTTCGCCGGAATGGAGGATGAGCCCCCGCCGGAACAGCGCGCCGGCCGCCACGACCTGCACCGCGGGGACGGCGAGGCCGAGGGCGCAGGGGCAAGTGATAATGAGCACCGTGATGGCGATCGTCAGCGCAGGCTGCCAGCCGGCGCCGAGCGCGAGCCAGGCGAAAAAGGTCAAGAGCGCGGTCACATGCACGACCGGAACGTAGAGCCGCGCGGCGCGATCGGCGAGGCGCACATAGGACGAGCGCTGCTCGACCGCATTGACCAAAAGACCGTTGACCTCGTCCAGGAAAGTGCCCGTCCCGGCGTTCTGCACGCGAATGCGGAGCGCCCCGGTCAGATTGAGCGTGCCGGCGTAAACAGGAGCGCCGGGCGACACGGGCGCCGGGGCCGTCTCTCCGGTCACCAAGCTCTGATCGACCTCCGAGCGTCCGTCCTCGACCGTTCCGTCGACGGCGATGCGCTCGCCCGGGCGGGCGAGCACGAGGTCGCCGGGGCGAACGGCGGCGATCGGCGTCTCGCGCGCCTCGCCGTCGTCCGTCAGCTTCACGGCCCGGTCGGCCCGCATCGCCGACAGGTTGATCGCGTAGTCGCGCGTGCGCCGGCGCATGCGCTGATCGAGCAGGCGGCCGGCGAGCAGGAACATCAGCAGCATCACGGCGCCCTCGTAATAGGAGCCGTGCTGATGCGTCACCGTCTGCAACACCGACAAGGCGAGAGCCAGGATCACGCCGAGCGAGATCGGGACGTCCATGTTGAGCGCGCCCGCCCGGATCGACCGCGCCGCGCTTTCGAAGAACGGCATGCCGGCATAGGCCGCGCAGGGCAGCGCGACCAGCGCCGACAGCCAGTGGAACAGGTCTCGGGTCGCGGCGTTGGGGTCGTTTTCGGCGCCGGCCCACAGCGAGACCGACAGCAGCATGACGTTCATCGCACCGAAGGCGGCGACGCCGAGACAGCGCAAAAGCCGCTTCTCTTCCTGCGCCTCGACGCTGTCGGCCGCTTCGGCGGTGAAAGGAAAGGCCGGGTAGCCGAGCGCCTCGAGCCGTTCGAGGATGACCGGCGCCTCGAGCGCGCCGTCGTCCCATTCGACGGTCACCCGCTTGTTCGCCAGATTGACGCGCGCGCCGCGGACGCCCGCCTCTTTGCCGAGGCCCTTCTCGATCGCGACGATGCAGGCCCCGCAATAGACCCCGTTCACCACCAGGTCCATCGCGGCGACCCCGTCGGCCGGATGGCGCACGAAATGGGAGAGGTCCTGCGATTCCGTCAACGCAGGCGCCCTAGTCCGTAGCGGTGTCCGAGACCGTCATCTTGTTCTCGCTGCGGAACAATCGCTCCGCGCCGCGGGTCGCCTCGATGACCAGGGTCCAGCGTCCGTGGCCGATGGGGCTCGCCACCCCCTCGTAATTGTCGCCGTCGGAGACGAGCGGGACGCTGCGGTCCTGCGCGGCGTCGAACGGGTGCTGGAAGCGCGCCGTGACCGCGAGGTCTGAGATCGGCGCGCCGTTCCTGTCGTGGAACTCGACCATCACCCGCTCGCCGTCGCCCTCAGCCCGGGTCAGCACGTCGGCTTTCCAGCCTCGTTCGTCCTGGGCCCGCGCTTCGGCGATGAGTCCGTTGAACGCCTGGCTGGCGTCGTAGGAATTTTCCAGCGCTTCGCCGTGCAGCGTGTGCAGGGCGAAATAGATCAGCGCGCCATTGGCGGCGAACATCACCAAAAAGAACCCGCCAAGCCAGGCGAGAACGTGGCGTCCCGTCAGTTGTCCAGACACGAGTGTCTTTCTCCATGCGTTGGCGCCAGTATGCGCCCGCCCCCGCGCCCCGCAACCCCTCCGAATCGCTCCGCCGCCGATCACGGCCCGAAGAAATGATCGACCACGACATTGCGCTCGCCCGTCTTCGGGTCGACCGCGGTGAAGGTGATCGGCGTCGACTGAGCCTTGAGGTTCACGTCCGGCGCGGTCGTCACGTAGACCGGGACTTCGAGCGTCGAATCCGGGTCGAGGCGAACGCCGAGGCGGCCGTCGGCAACGGGCTTCGCGACCACGCTGCTGACCGAGATTCCGGGGACGCCGCTCACCTCGAGGGTGAAGTCCTGCGGATCGGCGAGCTTGTTGGAGAAGCGCAGCGTGTAGCCGTTGCGGACGCCTCCCTCGGCCGTCTCTGTGAACAGCGGCGCGCGGACGTGCAGGACGCTGAGATGCGAGTTCGAGCGCGTCGCGAGCACGTACAGCATGATGCCGCCGGTCAGCGCGATCAGCGCGGCATACATGATGGTGCGCGGCCGGACGGGGTGGAAGGCGTTGGCCTCTCCGCGCATCCGCCGTTCGCGGTTCTCGTCGTTGTCGAAGGCGATCAGGCGGATCGGACGCTTGATCTTGGTCATCACCGCGTCGCAGGCGTCGATGCAGAGGCCGCAGTTGATGCAGCCCAGCTGAGGGCCGTTGCGGATGTCGACGCCGGTCGGGCAGACGGCGACGCATTGCAGGCAGTCGACGCAGTCGCCGGCGGGCTGATGATGGGCCCGAACTCGCTGGGCCTCCTTCACCGACATGCGCGGCTCGCCACGGTCGACCCTGTAAGTGACGTTGAGCGCCTCGTTGTCGGTCAGCGCCGCCTGGATACGCGGCCACGGGCACATGTAGAGACAGACCTGCTCACGCAGGTGGCCGGCGAGCGAATAGGTCGTGAGCGTCAGGATGCCCGCCCAGATGTAGGCGATGGCCGGCGCCTCAAGGGTGAAGAATTGTCTCATGAGGGTCGGCGCGTCGACGAAGTAGAGCATCGCGGCGCCGCCGGTGGCCAAGGCGATCAGGAGCCAGACCGCATGCTTGGCGACCCGCTTCATGATCTTTTCGGCTGTCCAGGGCATGGCGTCGAGCTTCATTCGGTCGCGACGATCGCCCTCGATAGCGCGCTCGACCCAGAAATAGAGGTCGGTCCATACGGTCTGCGGACAGGCGTAGCCGCACCACACGCGGCCGTACAGCGCGTTGGAGAGGAACAGAATCAGCGCCGCGAGGATCAAGAGGCCGGTGAAATAATACACCTCCTGAGGCCAGATCTGGATGAAGAAGAAGTAGAAGCGCGAGTGCGCGATATCGATCAGGACCGCCTGGTCAGGCAGGCTCGGTCCCCGGTTCCACCTTATGAACGGAACGACGTAGTAGACGCCGAGCGCGACCCACAACACGATCCATTTTAAGCGCCGGTAGGTCCCCCAGATTCGCTGGGGATAAACCTTCTTTGCCGCTTCATACAATGGACCGTCGTCGTAGACCTCCTCGGCGCCAATAGTCACTTCAAATCCGTCCTTTAATTTCCGCCGCCCAGGCTGTGGACGTACACGGCCAGCGACTTGATCGTCTCGGGGTCAAGCCGCTTTCCCCAAGCGGGCATGGTCGAGTTGCGCGCGTTGGTGATGGTGTAGACGAGGTCGTTGATGTCGTTGCCGTACAACCAGACCTTGGTCGTCAGGTTGGCGGAGCCCATGTCGAGGTTACCCTTGCCGTCCTCGCCGTGGCAAGCGACGCAATTGTCGGCGAAGATCTTCTTGCCGGCGGCGACGTCGACGCCCTGCTCCGGCTCGAGGCCGTCGATGGTGCGCACGTAGTTGGCGACCTGACGGATCTCCTCCGGCTTCAAAATGCCGTCCTTGCCGAACGCGGGCATGGCGCTGGTATGGGTGTCGGGATCGCCCGGCGCGCGGATGCCGTGGGTGATCGTGGTCTGGATTTTGTCCAGAGTCCCGCCCCACAGCCAGCGCCCGGCGGTCAGGTTGGGATAGCCCTTCTGGCCCTGCCCGCCCGAGCCATGGCACGGCGTGCAGTTGTCGCCGAAGGCCGCCTTGCCCTGCGCGAGCGCGAGCTCGAGCAGCTTGGGGTCGCCGGCGATCTCAGTGATGCTCGCCTTTTCGAGGCCCGCCGCCGCCTGCGCGCGAGCCGCCTGTCCAGCTGCAACGTCAGCCAGCACGGCCGCGCGGTTGGTGTGGCCCAATATGCCGGGCGTGAAGCTGCTGGCCAGCGGCCAGGCCGGATAGAAGATCCAGTAGACGAACGCGAAGGCAATGCAAAGGTAGAACAGCCACAGCCACCAGCGCGGCAGCGGCGTGTTCAGTTCGCGAATGCCGTCCCACTCGTGCCCCGTGGTTGTCTGGCCGGAGACTTTATCGACGTGATTCGGGTCGGTGGTCATCGCTCAATCCTCCCGCAGCGGCATGCGGGCCGCATCATGGAACCGCACGCCGTTCTTCGGCCAAAGCGCGTAGACGAGCGTCGCGAGGAAAAACAGGAAACAGTAGACGGTGCCGGCCGATTGCGCGAACTGCGCAAGCCATTCGTAGGTCGTTGACATTGCGATCCCCTATCCGGTCAGCGCAGGTTGGCCTTGTCGTCGAACTGCTTAAAGTCGACGAGGGTGCCCAGCATCTGCAGATAGGCGATCACGGCGTCGCCCTCGGTGACCTCGGGCGAGCCCGGATAGAACTTGCGCACGACCGCCTTGGGATAGCGCTTGAGAAGCGCCGCCGCCTCGGCCGTGTCCGGGCTCACCTGGGCCTTGAGGTCCGTCATGACGTTGGCCATCTGCTCGTCGGTGTACGGCACGCCGACCTCGCGGTTGGTCGCGACATTGGCCTCGAGTTCCCGCGTATCGAGCGCCGTATCGAACAGGAAGGCGTAGCTCGGCATGATCGACTGGGGCACGACCGAGCGCGGGTTCATCAGGTGCGAGACGTGCCAGGAGTCGGTGTACTTGCCGCCGACCCGGGCGATGTCCGGGCCGTTGCGCTTCGAGCCCCACTGGAAGGGATGGTCGTACATGCTCTCGGCCGCGAGCGAGAAGTGGCCGTAGCGCTCGACCTCGTCGCGCAGCGAGCGAATCATCTGGCTGTGGCAAAGGTAGCAGCCTTCGCGCACGTAGATGTTGCGGCCGGCGAGTTCGAGAGGCGTGTAAGGCCTCATACCCTCCACGGTCTCGATGGTGCTCTTCAGGTAGAAGAGCGGGACAATCTCGACCAGGCCGCCGATGGCGACCATGATCAGGATGCCGATGACCAGCAGGATCGGATTCTTCTCCAGGATGTGGTGCCTGGCGAAGAATGACGACCCGCCATGTTGAGTCTGCGTTGAGCTGCTCATGGTCTCAGGTCCTCATTCCGCGGGCTGGAGAGAAGGCTGCGCCGCCGGCGCCGCCGCCTCGGACGCCGTGATCGTCATGTAGACGTTGTACAGCATCAGGCAGTAGGCGATCAGGAACAGCAGGCCGCCGAGGGCGCGGATCACGTAGAACGGATGCATCGCCGCGACCGTCTCGATGAATGAGTACTCGAGATAGCCCTGCGGGGTGTAGCTGCGCCACATCAGGCCCTGAAGGATGCCCGACACCCACATCGAGGTGATGTAGAGGACGATGCCGAGAGTCGCGATCCAGAAGTGCCAGTTGACCAGCTTCAGCGAGTACAGATCGCGCTTGTTCCACAGCCAGGGAACCAGGCAGTAGATGGCGCCGAACGAGACGAAGGCGACCCAGCCGAGCGCGCCCGAGTGCACGTGACCGACGGTCCAGTCGGTATAGTGCGACAGCGAGTTGACCGTCTTGATCGACATCGCCGGGCCTTCGAAGGTCGACATGCCGTAGAAGGCGACCGACACGACGAGCATGCGCAGGACGGGGTCGGTGCGCAGCTTGTCCCATGCGCCCGACAGCGTCAGCAGGCCGTTGATCATGCCGCCCCACGAGGGCATCCAAAGCATGATCGAGAAGGTCATGCCGAGGGTCTGCGTCCAGTCCGGCAGCGCGGTGTAGTGCAGGTGGTGCGGACCGGCCCAGATGTAGAGGAAGATCAGCGCCCAGAAGTGGATGATCGACAGCCGGTAGGAGTAGATCGGCCGCTCCGCGCGCTTCGGCACGAAGTAGTACATGATCGCGAGGAAGCCGGCGGTCAGGAAGAAGCCGACCGCATTGTGGCCGTACCACCACTGGAACATCGCGTCCTGCACACCGCTCCACACGATGACGGACTTCGAGGAGAAGAGCGAGATCGGCACCGCGGCGTTGTTGCCGAGGTGCAGCATCGCGATCGTCAGGATGAAGGCGAGATAGAACCAGTTCGCCACGAAGATGTGGGGCTCCTTGCGGCGGAAGATGGTCCCAAGAAAGACCAGCAGGTAGGTGACCCAGACGATGGTGAGCCAGAGGTCGGCGTACCATTCCGGCTCGGCGTATTCCTTGCTTTCGGTGATGCCGAGCAAATAGCCCGTGCCGGCGATCAGGATGAAGAAGTTGTAGCCGAGCGCCACGAACCAGGGGGCGAGGTCCCCGGCGAGCCGGGCCCGACAGGTGCGCTGAACGACGTAGAACGACGTCGCGAGCAGCACGTTGCCGCCGAAGGCGAAGATCACCGCCGAGGTATGCAGCGGCCGCAGGCGGCCGAAGTTGAACCAGGGCTCAAGGTTGAGGTCGGGAAAGGCGAGTTCGGAAGCGATGTAGACGCCAACCGCCATGCCGGCCAGGCCCCAGAACAGGGCCATGACCGTCGTGAATTTCACCACGCTGAAGTTATAGTTCGGCAGACCGTTGATCTCGAGCGGCGGACGCGCGGCATCGCGCTTGTTGAAGCGCTGGAAGATCGCAAAGATGGCGATCGCCGCGCAAATGAAGCCAAGGCCCATATGGAAGGCGTAGGCGGGCTCGATCGTCTTGATCGCGATATAGAGACAGAGCAGGCCCAGGATCGCGAGGACCGCGATCAGCCCGATTTCGCCGCTCCAGAGCGACTTTGGTTGAGATACCGTCTGCATTCCTCATCCCCGACACAAGAGGGTGTCCCGGGCCGTCCGCTGCGCTGTGGGCAGGCGTCCAATCCCGAGAATGTTGCGTAGCAAACACAGCCTTCCAACAGGTCGCCAATGCGGCGGCCGGATTACGCAGCGGTCCTCTAATGCATGCCCGACCGGGCGCCGTCCACTTGTCCCATCGTCGCATTTCGGCCGCGTTTTCGCCGAAACCCTTGTTTTCAGCCCGAAACAGCCCCGGATTTCGAGGTCTATCGGGCGTTGACAGCAATCCGGGGCGGCGAGATTGTGACCATCTGTCGCACTTGACGCCTGCATTTTCGCAAGCGCTCTCGCCGCTTTCCCGGCTCGTGCGCGAGCGGATATCTCCGCGATATTGACGCTGGGGCCTTGCGCTTTCGAGTGGCGATTCGGGCGGCAGGGCGCCCCGCCTCACGCGACTGCGACGGCGAATTCCGCAGATTCGGAAGCCGCGCGGGCGGGCACGGCCGCGTCGCGATCGGCTGCGGCCAGTCGCGCCAGCGCGTCGGGCTGCACGATCTCCACCCGGCGCTTGCGCGGCAGCTTGAGGAAGCCGCGATCCCTGAAGAGCGTGAACGTCCGGCTCACGGTTTCGATCGTGAGCCCGAGATAGTCGGCGATGTCCTGACGCTGCATCGCCAGATCGAGCACCAGCGCGTCCGGACCGACGGACCGGGCCGACAGCATGCTCAGGAACCATGCAAGCCGCTCCTCCGCGGAGCTGCGGCCGATCATCATCATGTGGTCGATCGAAAGCGTGAGCGCCCGCGTCGCGCCGTCGAAAAGGGCGGCGTTGAGGCGGGGGTCGTCGTTCATCCGGACCCGGCAGGCGTGGCGCGGAAGGACGGCCATCGCGGCCGTGTCGACCGCCTCGATCGTCAGCTTGTGGGCCGCCTCCGGCTCAAGGCCGCAGATGTCGCCGGGCATGTAAAAGGCGAACACCTGGCGGCGGCCGTCGCGGGTGAACTTCACCGCCCGGAACATGCCGCGCATGACGAGATAATAGCTTTCGGTCGGATCGCCTTCGCCAACGACCTCCTGACCCGCCTCGAACGGTACGATCAGGCCTTCAAAGTGCGGGAGGCTCTCGGCCAGCAACTCGCCGATCCTCGGCGCGCCTTCCGCATTGTGGTTGAAAGCGTACGCCATCCGACCATCCGTTCCCCTTCCCCGTCGAGGAGCGTCGGCCTCGGGCTTGTTCTAAACGCTCCACGCCGGCTTTCCGCCCCGTGCTGTTGGACTATATGGTCGCGGCGGCCCGCGAAGGAACGGGACCTTTTGCCGCAGCCGGGACGGCCAAGCAGCTCGTCGGCCTTTTCGCCAATGTTTTCTGGCGGGGATCGCGCCATTTTTGCGGTCATTCGGCTCGACACGCTGGCCCAAAGCTGTCACTTCCCCGGCCCATGGCGAGGCTGCGCTCTTCATACGTCTGCCAGAACTGCGGCGCGATCACGCAACGCTGGCAGGGAAAATGCGAGTCCTGCGGGGAGTGGAACACGATCATCGAGGAGGCCGCCGCGCTCGGCGTCGGCGCCGCCGCGACGCGACGCGGCGCCGCCGGGAGGGCTTTCCCTCTCGAGGACCTGTCGGGCGTCTCGAAACCGGAGCCCCGCGTCGTCACCGGCGTCGACGAGCTCGACCACGTCGCCGGCGGCGGTTTCGTGCCGGGCTCGGCGACCCTGATCGGCGGCGAGCCGGGCATCGGCAAGTCGACCCTACTCATCCAGGCCTGCGCGGCGGTCGCGCGCTCCGGGGCGCGCGTGGTCTACGTCTCCGGCGAGGAGTCGACAGCCCAGGTGCGCCTGCGCGCCCAGCGCCTCGGCCTTCAGGGCGCGCCGGTCCAGCTCGCCGCCCAGACGCTGGTCGAGGACATCGTCGCGACCCTCGCCTCGGGCGACGCGCCGAAATTCGTGGTGATCGATTCGATCCAGACAATGTGGAGCGACGCGATTGAATCGGCGCCGGGCACGGTGAGCCAGGTGCGCGGCGCGGCGCAGGCGCTCATCCGCTTCGCCAAGGCGAGCGGCTCGGCGCTTCTTATCGTGGGGCACGTGACCAAGGACGGGCAGATCGCCGGCCCGCGCGTCGTAGAGCACATGGTCGACGCGGTCTTCTCCTTCGAAGGCGACGGGGCGCACGCTTTCCGCCTCCTGCGCGCGGCAAAGAACCGTTTCGGCGCGACCGACGAGGTCGGCGTGTTCGAAATGACGGGCGCGGGGCTTGCCGAGGTGCCGAACCCGTCGGCTTTGTTCCTGGGCGGCCGGGACGCCGCCGCGGCGCCGGGCGCCTCGGTTTTCGCCGGCGTCGAGGGCGCCCGGCCGCTGCTCGTCGAGATCCAGGCGCTCGTCGCGCCGACCTCGCTCGGCACCCCCCGGCGCGCCGTGGTCGGCTGGGAGCCCAACCGGCTCGCCATGGTGCTGGCGGTGCTGGAATCGCACGCCGGGCTGAAGCTCGGGGCGTACGACATCTATCTCAACGTCGCCGGAGGCCTCCGGGTCGCGGAGCCCGCAGCCGACCTCGCGGCGGCCGCCGCGTTGATCTCCTCGCTGACCGGGGCGATTCTGCCCCATGACGCCGTCTATTTCGGCGAGATCGCGCTGTCCGGCTCTGTCCGGCCGGTTTCCCACACCGGGTTGCGGCTCAAGGAGGCCGCCAAACTCGGCTTCGCCCGCGCCTTCGCCCCGCCCGCGCCGAACGCCGAGGGCGAGGCGGCGGGCGCGAGCGTCGCGCCGATCGGTTCGGTCGCGTCGCTGGCGGCGCTGATCGCCGCAGCCGCGGTCGAAGCGAAGACCTCCGCGGCGCAAGCCTCGAATCGCGCAAGATTACCGACCCACGCCGGGTGACGAACCCGGACGCCTTGGCTATAAGGCCCCTCGAGGATGCGCCGGACGCCGGACGCCGCCCGTGCTTTTCGAGCGTTTGGACAAGGTTGTCTTGATGCCTTCTTATCTCGATCTGGCCGTTCTCGCGATTGTGCTCGTCTCGGCGCTCTTGTCGATGCTGCGTGGTTTCTCCCGCGAGGTGCTCGCCATCGCATCCTGGGCGGCGGCGGCGGCGGCGGCCTATTACTTCTACCCGGTTGTGACCCCCTACCTCGCGAACTATATCCATAAGGACGTCATCGCGCAGGCGGCGGCGGCGGCGATCGTATTCTTCGCCACCCTGATTGTCGTGTCGCTGTTCACCGTGAGACTGTCGGACGCGATTCTCGATAGCAAGATCGGCGCTCTCGACCGGACGCTCGGTTTCGTATTCGGCGTGGCGCGCGGGTTTTTGCTCGCGGTCGTCGCGTTCGCGATCTTCAACTGGCTGGTCTCGGACAAGCAGCAACCGGAATGGGTGAAAACCGCCAAGACGCGCCCGATCCTGACCGACACGGCGGACAAGATCGTGGCCCTGCTGCCGGAGGACGCGGCGGCGACCATCGACGCCTGGATCAAGTCGCGCGGGAACGTCACCCCGCCGAACGAAGAGCCGGTGGACGAATCAGCGGCGCCGGTGGAGGTCAAGCCGACGACGCCGCCTTCGCCCCCGGCCGCAGGCGGGCAGAAGAAAGCGGAGCAGTCGACGCCGTCGGCGTCGACGTCCGACAAGCAGAGGCTCGACGCGATCATCAACGGGCGTCCGCTTCCCCCGGCGAAACAGTGACGGCCGTGACGCCGGACGGTTCGGGCGTCGATCTCGACGAGGACCGCCTGCATGAGGAATGCGGCGTCTTCGGCATTTTCGGGCACCCCGACGCGGCGGCGATCGTCGCGCTGGGCCTCCACGCCCTCCAGCATCGCGGGCAGGAGGCGGCCGGCATCGTCGCCTTCGACGGGGCGCGCTTCCATTCCGAGCGCCGCCAGGGCCTGGTCGGCGACCACTTTTCCAGCGCCTCGGTCATCGACCGCCTGCCCGGTCAGACCGCCATCGGCCATGTGCGCTATTCGACGACCGGCGAGACGGCGCTGCGCAACGTCCAGCCGCTGTTCGCCGAGCTCGAGGCCGGGGGGCTCGCGATCGCCCACAACGGCAATCTGACCAATGGCCTGACGCTCAGGCGCGAGCTCATCCGCGGCGGCGCGATCTGCCAGTCGACCACCGACACCGAGGTCGTCCTTTTGCTGGCGGCGCGCTCGCGCCGGATGAAGATCGTCGACCGTTTCGTCGAGGCGCTGGCCGATATCGAGGGCGCCTACGCGCTGGTCGCCCTGACCAACAAGAAGCTGATCGGGGCGCGCGATCCGCTCGGCATCCGCCCGCTGGTGCTGGGCGAGCTCGACGGTTGTCCGATCCTCTGCTCGGAGACCTGCGCGCTCGACATCATCGGCGCCAGGTTCATCCGCGACATCGAGAACGGCGAGGTCGTGGTGATCAGCGCCGACGGGGTGAAGAGCTTTTTTCCCCTGCCCCGCCAGCCGGCGCGGCCCTGCATCTTCGAATACATCTACTTCGCCCGGCCGGATTCGATCGTGCACGGACGCTCGGTTTACGACGCGCGGAAGGCCATGGGCGCGGAGCTCGCCCGGGAGGCGCCGGCTGACGCCGACGTCGTGGTGCCCGTGCCGGATTCCGGCGTGCCGGCCGCGATCGGCTACGCGCGCGCCTGCGGGCTTCCGTTCGAGCTCGGCATCATCCGCAATCATTATGTCGGCCGGACGTTCATCCAGCCGACCCAGTCGATCCGTGAGCTCGGCGTGCGCATGAAGCACAACGCCAACAGGGCCGTCGTCGCCGGCAAGCGCGTGGTGCTGATCGACGATTCGATCGTGCGCGGCACGACCAGCGTCAAGATCGTGCAGATGATGCGCGATGCGGGCGCGCGGGAGGTCCATTTCCGCATTTCCTCGCCGCCGATCGCCTATCCCGATTTCTACGGCATCGATACGCCCGAACGCGACAAGCTGCTCGCCGCGCGCATGGACCTCGAAAGCATGCGCCGGTTCATGGGGGCGGATAGCCTGGCGTTCCTGTCGGTCGCGGGCATCTATCGCGCGATGGGCTTTTCCGAACGCAACGCCCGGCAGCCGCAATTCACCGACCACTGCTTTACCGGCGACTATCCGACCCGGCTTCTGGACAAGGACGGCGAGCCGGGCCGCCAGCATCTGCCGCTTCTCGCCGAGGCGGGTTGAGCCGGGCTCTAAAAACGTTCCGAGTAACGGCGTCATACGCGAATTTCGGCGGCCCAAACCGCGCTCATCGCCAAGTCGACAGGCGCATTCACAGGGTTGTCATAAGGCACCGCGATAGAGTGTTCTCGCAGCCCCGAGGAGCCGCCCCGATGACAGCCGCAACCGATATTTCGACGCCGCAGGCCGCACCCTCGGCGGGCAAACCGCATCTCGATCACCCTATGGACATCCGCCTGGCGCTCGGGATCCTCGCTGTGCTCGCTGGCGGTCTGTTCTACATGGCCTATTCGATACGCTCGGATATTACCGAGTCCGGCGGCGGACCGACAACGATCCTGCCATTCCTGCTGCTCGGCCTCGCGATGCTGATCGCGCTCGGCTTCGAATTCGTCAATGGCTTCCACGACACCGCCAATGCTGTCGCGACCGTGATCTACACCCACGCCCTGCCGGCGCAGTTCGCCGTCGTCTGGTCGGGCTGCTGGAACCTCTTGGGGGTGCTCGCATCCAGCGGCGCTGTCGCCTTCGGCATCGTTTCGCTCCTGCCGGTCGAACTCATCCTGCAGGTTGGCTCGAGCGCCGGCTATGCGATGGTGTTCGCTCTGCTGATCGCGGCGATCATCTGGAATCTGGGCACATGGCTTTTCTGCATCCCGGCCTCCAGCTCGCATACCCTGATCGGCTCGATTGTCGGCGTCGGCTTCGCCAACGCGCTGATGCGCGGGGTGGACGGCACCTCTGGCGTCGACTGGGATCAGGTGACGAAGATCGGCGAAGCTCTGCTATTTTCGCCGCTCTTCGGCTTCGTCCTTTCCGCGCTGCTGCTCCTCCTGATGAAGGCGATCGTGCGGGTTCCGGCTCTCTACAAGGCGCCCGAGGGGCGCAACCCGCCGCCAACCTGGATCCGCGGCCTGCTCGTCCTCACCTGCACGCTGGTGTCGTTCTTCCACGGATCGAACGACGGCCAGAAGGGCATGGGCCTCATCATGCTGATCCTGATCGGCGTCGCGCCGACCGCCTACGCCTTGAACCGGGCGCCGCCGGCTGGGCACGCCGAATCGTTCATCGCCGCCGCGCAGGACGCCTCGAAGGTCGTCGCGGCGCACGGGGCGGGCTACAACGTCATCGGCGACCCCCGCCCTGCGGTGACCGACTACATTCACGCCCACAAGATCTCCGAGGGCACCTATCCGTCGCTCGCCGTTCTGGTGCGTGAGATCAGCGACTCGGTCAAAGAGCACGGCTCGGTCGCCAGGACGCCGCTCGATAAAGTTCAGAACGTCCGCAACGACATGTATCTCGCCTCGGAGGCGATGCGCGTTCTTGCCAAGGACAAGGAGAGCGAGCTGACGGACGCCGAGAAGAAGCAGATCGGCGAGTTCAAGAAGCAGCTCGACTACGCCACCAAGTTCATTCCGATCTGGGTGAAAATCTGCGTGGCGATTGCGCTTGGCCTCGGCACGATGGTCGGATGGAAGCGCATCGTCGTGACCGTCGGCGAGAAGATCGGCAAAACCCACCTGACCTATGGGCAGGGCGCCGCCGCCGAGCTCATCGCCGCCGCCACGATCGGCGCGGCCGATGGTCTCGGCCTGCCAGTGTCGACGACCCACGTGTTGTCGTCCGGCGTCGCCGGCACGATGGTCGCCAACGGCTCGGGAATGCAGTGGTCGACGGTCGGAAGCATTGCGCTCGCCTGGGTGTTGACCTTGCCAGCGGCGATGATTTTGTCAGGCACCCTTTTCTTCATTTTCCGTCACATCTTCTGACGGGCATCCACGGACGCAATCGCAAGGACCGCGCTGCCCGGCGCGGTCCTTTTCGTTCGGGTCAGCCGCCGTAGAACGCGATTGGCCTCGGCCGCCCCCGGGGGATGCGGACGCCGCGGGCCCTATAGTCCTCAAGGGTCAAGTACATCATCGCCGTCATCAGCGCGTCCGAATAGGCGTCGTGCTGGTCGAGCGCCGGCAGGCCTAGATCCCTGAGAATGCTCATGAACCGCAAATCGATCTCGACGCCCGGCGGCGCGTCGCCGTACTTGCGCTCGTAATAGGTCCCCGACACCTCGATCTGGGCGTTCGGCAGGTCGATGCCGATGAGGCGCCGCACGTGCTTGTTCAGCATCGCAACGTCGAACTCGAGATAGAAGCCGACCAGCGGCCGCGACCCGATGAACCGCAGAAGGTCCGGCAGTACCTCCTCGATCGGTCGGCCGCCAGCGACATCCTGCTCGCGCAGGCGATGAACCTTGATGGCGTCCGGATTGAGCTTCGCCCTGGGCTTGACCATCGCCTCGAAGCGCTCGCTGGTCAGGATCCGATTGCCGCGGATTTTCACCGCGGCGACCGTGACGATGTCGTCCGTGCGCGTGTTCAGGCCCGTCGTCTCGCAGTCGATCGACACCGATTCGCCTTGCGGCGGCGGATCGAACAAGAAGCGATAGGCGGGATCGCGCAAGAGGTGCAGGAGAAAACGCCGCTTCAGCCCGAGCAGCATCAGAACATCGCCAGGTTGAAGTGCCGGCGCAGCATTTCGCGCAGCCGTTTGACCACGTGGAAGGCGTCGCGCAGCAGGTCGCGCTCCATCGTCGACAGCTCGGCCGGGCGAACGAGGCTGGTTGACGCCTTCTCGGCGATCTGCGCGTCAAGCCGCAGCGTCATGAGGTAATGCAGCGCCTGGGTCAGCTCGCGCGCGAACTGGGCGTCGAACTGGTGAAGCTCCACGAGCCGGGCGATCCGCGCGGTCGTGCCGGTCTCGTGCAGCCTCTTCTCCAGCGCCAGCGCCCGGACGCCGTGCACGATCGGAAAGACGCCGCCCTTCTTCAGATCGAGCGCGTCGCCCTCGGCCTTCGAGGTGACGAGGTTGTTGAAGAACCCGATCGGAGTCGGGAAGGCGTCGATGGCGCGGGCGAACCGGGCGAGCCGCAGGCGCTCCCCGTGCATGAGATCGATCAGGTCCTGCTTGGCGGTCTTAAGGAGCCCGGCGTCGCCCGCCGTCGCCTCGGCGTCATAGAAGATCGCGATGTCCATCGTCCCCGTTTCGTCGGAGAGCGCAAGCCAGCGGCGGAAGTCGTCGCGGTATTCGGTGAGCGTCTTCGACCAGACCGGGTTGCGCACCATCACCTCGCCCGGACAAGGCGGAAAACCGCACTCGGCCAGGGCGTCGAACACGTCGGCGCGGAATTGGACGAGGTCCTCCTCCGGCGCCGGCGCGGCGAGAATGAGCCCATTGTCCTGATCGGTGCGGAACGTCTGCTCGCCGCGACCCTCGCTGCCCATCACGAAGAAGCAGCCGGCCTCGCGAATCGATTTCGGCGCGACGAGTTGAAAGAGCTTGTGGTGCAGGCGCCGGTTGAGGTCGGAAACGATCTCGCAGACGAGGTCGACCTTGACCCCCTGACGGCGCATGAGGCGAATCTGAGGCTCGATCCCTTTTGCGGCGCGCGCGAGACCCGCCACCGTGCTCGATCGATCGATCCTCCCGGCTACGAGCTGCGAGTTTCCCGCCAGAAAGCTCAAGAGATCGATGTCCTCGAGCACCCCGATGAACATCCCGTTTTCGCCGACGGCGAGGCGGCGCTTGTTGTGCTTGGTCATGCGCAGGAGCGCGGTCGTGACGAGGTCGTCCGGCGCGACGCTGACGACCGGGCGATGCGCAAGCGGACCGACGGGGCTCTCGGGCGGGCGATGGTCGCACAGCGTCGCGTCGAGAAGGTCCGAGCGCGTGACGATTCCGGTTCCGTCGTCGTCAGTGACGAACAGCGCATAGGCCTTGTGCGTCCGCATCAGCGCGCCGGCTGCGGCGATCGACTCGGTCGCGTCGACGAAAACGGCCGGATGATGGAAGAGCTCGTCGACGCGCGCGGCGATGAGCGGCGTGAACCGCGCGGCCTCCTCCTCGCGCGAGACCGTGTCGAGCTTGTGGGCGATGTCGAGATAGAAGAACGAGGCGAAGCGCGGGTTCTCGTTGATCAGCCTCAGGGTCACGTCGCGCGGCATGAGGTTGCAAAGCGTCTCCTCGCGCGCCACGAATGCGTTCGAGCTCTTGCCCTGCACCAGGGCGCGCGAATCGAACATGTCGCCTGGGCCCCTGAGGGCGACGAGATCGTCTCCGTCCCGCTCCTCGACCGCACCCTTGATCACGATGAACAGGCTTTTTGGCGCGCTCAAGCGTTCGATGATCGTCTCGTTCGGCCGATAATAGGCGATGTCGAGCGAGTGGCTCACGACTTCGAGCTCGTCCGCGTTCAGCCGGTCGAACGGCGCGCTGCGCGGATCGAAAGGCTGCGCCAAAGTTCTCCTCCCTTCGGTTGGGAGAATTGTCCCTGTCCCGGGCAGCTTTGCAAGTGGACTAAGGTCAAGCCTTGGGCTGCGCCACGGATGGAAGCCCGCCTTCGGGCCTGCTACAACATCGGACGGGAGCTGACGACGACGGGCGCTTAAAGGGGGCGGAAGGCCATGACCATGATCGACGACGCACTTGCCGCCATCGACGCCAACGCCGGGCCGGCCGTGGAGCGGTTGTTCGACTTTCTCAGGATCCCGTCGGTTTCCGCCGACCCGGCCCACTTCGCCGACTGCGACCGGGCCGCTGACTGGCTGGTCGACGAACTCCGCGCGATCGGGTTCGAGGCGGCCAAGCATCCGACCGACGGACGCCCGGCGGTTGTGGGCCACATCAAGGCGGCGCGCCGCGACTCGCCGCACGTCCTGTTCTACGGCCATTACGACGTCCAGCCGCCGGATCCCCTCGATCTCTGGCGCTCGCCGCCGTTCGAGCCGAAGCTCGAAGCCGGACCCCGCGGCGAGCGCATCGTCGCCCGCGGCGCTTCGGACGACAAGGGCCAGCTCATGACGTTCCTCGAGGCCTGCCGCGCCTTCCAGAGGTTCGGCGGCCCGCCCTGTGCGATTACCGTGCTGTTCGAGGGCGAGGAGGAGACCGGCTCGCCGTCCCTGCCGGCCTTCCTGACCAAGAACGCCAAGACGCTGAAAGCCGACATCGCGCTCGTCTGCGACACCGGCATGTGGAGCCCGTCGACGCCGGCGATCACGACGGCGCTGCGCGGAATTGTCGCCGACGAGGTGGTCCTGACCGGCGCCAACCGCGACCTGCATTCCGGCGTCTACGGCGGCGTCGCCGTCAACCCGATTCACGTTCTCTCGCGCATTCTCGGCGACCTGCACGACCCCAACGGCGCCGTGACGCTGCCGGGCTTCTACGACGGCGTGGAGGAACTCCCCGAGGAGATCAAGGAGCAGTGGGCGGCGCTCGAATTCGACGCCGCCGCCTTTCTCGGCGACGTCGGCCTGACGACGCCCGTTGGAGAGCGCGGCCGCACGCCGCTCGAACAGGTCTGGTCCCGGCCCACCTGCGAGGTCAACGGGATCTCCGGCGGCTACGCCGGCGAGGGGGTCAAGACTGTCCTGCCCGCCAAGGCGAGCGCCAAAGTGTCGTTCCGGCTGGTCGGCAAGCAGAATCCCGAGAAGATCGTCCAGTCGTTCCGCGCTTTCGTCACTTTGCGGCTGCCGCCCGACGTGAAGGCCGAGTTCATCGGCCACGCCGGGAGCCCGGCGATCACCCTGCCGGTCAAGAACGAGGCGCTCCGCCGCGCCCGCCGCGCGCTCGAAGCCGAGTGGGGCAAGCCCGCGGCGCTGGTCGGGTGCGGCGGATCGATCCCGATCGTCGGCGCGTTCAAGCGCGAGCTGAACATGGACAGTCTCTTGGTCGGTTTCGCGCTCGAGGACGACGCCATGCACTCCCCGAACGAGAAATACGAGCGGGCCTCGTTCCACAAAGGCGCGCGGTCCTGGGCGCGCATCCTCGGGGCGCTCGCCGCGTGAGCAACGAGCCGCGGGTCGGCGTGGGGTGCGGCGCGTCCGTCGTGTCCGACGGACGGGTTCTGCTGGTCAAGCGGCGACGGCCGCCAGAGGCGGGGCGCTGGAACCTGCCGGGCGGCAAAGTGCGCTATCTCGAGCGCGTCGAGGACGCCGTTCGCCGCGAGGTCCTCGAAGAAACCGGGCTTTTGATTCGGCTCGTGCAAATGCTGCAAGTCATTCAGATGCTGGGCCAGGACGGCCAGCACTGGGTGTCCCCGGTGTGGCTCGCGGAGGTGGGCCGGGGCGACGCGCGCAATTGCGAACCCGACAAAGCCGAGGCTGTCGAATGGTTCCCCCTCGACGCTCCGCCGGGTCCGCTCGCCCAGGGCGCGGACGAGGCGATTGCGAAACTGATCGGCGCCGGGGGCGGGCCCGCTCCGAAGGGACGAACCCATGACGGACAGCCGAAGGGCGCGTAAGCGCGACCAGTTCCTGGCCGTCGTCAGACAGCCGCCCGCGCTCATGGGCATTCTCAACGTGACGCCTGATTCGTTCTCCGACGGCGGCCGTCATATCGAGCTGTCGGCGGCTATCTCGCGGGCGAAGACGATGATCGCCGAGGGCGCGTCCATCGTCGATGTCGGGGGCGAGTCGACCCGGCCCGGTCACATTCCGGTCGCGGAGGATGAAGAGCTTCGACGGGTCGCGCCCGTGATCGAGGCCCTGGCCCGCGACATCGACGCGCCCATTTCGATCGACACCATGAAGGCGGCGGTGGCGCGGGAGGCCGCCCGCCTCGGCGCCTCGGTCATCAACGATGTCTGGGGTCTGCAGCGCGACCCCGCCATGGCCGACGTCGTCGCCGAGACCGGCTCGGCCGTCATCGTCATGCACAATCGCGAGCGGACGGACGCCGCCATCGACATCCTCGACGATGTCGAGCGCTTTCTCGAGCGCTCCTTGCGGCTCGCCGCCCGAGCGGGCGTTCCGTTCGGCCGTATCCTCGTCGATCCGGGCGTTGGCTTCGGCAAGACGCCGGAGCAGAACTGCGCCTGCATCTCGAATCTCGACCGTTTCCGCCGGCTAGGCGCGCCGGTTCTCGTCGGCCTGTCGCGCAAATCGTTCATCGGCCGAATCGCCGGCGGCGCGCCGGATGAGCGCCTGATCGGCACGCTCGCCGCCGACGTCGTCGCGCTGATGCGGGGGGCGTCGGTGCTGCGCGTGCACGACGTCGCCGAGCATCGGCAGGCGCTCGACGTGTTCCGGACCTTCGCGGCGACCGAACGGCCGCCCGCGCCGCGAGCCCGGGACGGCCGCGCCGATGTCGTGCTCGCGCTCGGGGGAAACGTCGGCGACAAGGTCGGCGCGCTGCGCCGCGCGCTCGCCGCGCTGGACGACGAGCCCGGAATCGCGCTGACCGCCGCCTCTCGCCTCTACCGCACACCGCCGTGGGGAAAAACCGACCAGGACTGGTTCGCCAACGCCTGCGCGCTCGCGCGGACCGACCTTCCGCCCGAGGCGCTGCTCGACCGGATCAAGGCGATCGAAACGGCGCTCGGCCGCAGGCCCCCCGAGCGCTGGGGCCC
>Ga0074045_10001722_pt1 | contig 20797 bp, 17 predicted proteins | sample BogForMeECP23OM2_FD_94442 | JGI IMG/M metagenome (GOLD analysis project Ga0074045, IMG submission 94442) | Bog forest soil microbial communities from Calvert Island, British Columbia, Canada - Bog Forest MetaG ECP23OM2 | ecosystem: Environmental > Terrestrial > Soil > Wetlands ...
CATCGTTCGAATCCGCTCCACCATCTGGCGCGCGATGGCGACGCCTTCGGCGCGCGCCTTATCGGCGTCGTCCACGCGGCGCATGCGCTCCATGAATTCCGCCGGAACCGGCACGCGCAGTTCGTTCACCATGAACTCGGCATTCCGGTAACTGGTGAGCGGCCAGATGCCGCAGATCACCGGCAGCTTGGCGTGTTCGATGCGCTTCAGGAAAGCTTCCAGCAGACTCAAATCGAACACCGGCTGAGTGACCACGTATTCGGCGCCGGCCTCGGTCTTCCAATCGAAGCGGCGGATCTCCTCGTCCATATTCAGCGCGCCCGGATTGGCGCCCACGCCGGTCAGCAGCGCGGTCTGCGAGCCGATCGGGTTACCGCCGATATCCAGCCCGTGATTCAGGTTTCGAACGATGTTGACCAGACCGATGGCATCCACATCGAAAACCGCCGTGGCATCCGGGTACGCGCCCATGCGCGGCGGATCGCCCGTGATGCAGATCAGGTTGCGTATGCCTGCGGCGTGCGCGCCCAACAGCTCGGATTGAATGCTCAGGATGTTGCGGTCGCGGCAGCAGAAGTGGAGCACCGCCTCGATGCCGGCCTGCTGCTGGATGAGCTGGCAGGTGACCTGCGCGCTCATCCGCGCACTCGCGCGCGGCCCGTCGGGAACGTTGATGGCGTCGATGCCCGCTTCGGCGCAGCGGCGCGCGCCTTCCGTTTCGCGTGAAGCTTGCACGCCCCGCGGTGGCAGAATCTCGACGAACGATACGAACTGGCCCGCGGCCAGCTTGGCACCGAGCTTGGATTTCTCGTTCGTAGGCACCGGCGCCATCGCTTGCGAGCGCGCCTCGCCCGTATCCACCGTCACCGCCAGCGTCTTCTGTCCCGGTTGCAGGGAGCGCGTTTCCGAGCGGATCAGCTTGATGTGATCCGGCGTGGTGCCGCAGCACCCGCCGATGATTTTCACGCCCGCCCACAACATGCGGCGCGCGTACTGCGCCATGTACTCGGGCGAGCACAGGTAGATATTGCGCCCCTCTACGCGCATCGGCAACCCGGCGTTGGGCATGGCGCTCATCGGCTTCGAGGAAACCGCCAGCATCCGCTCCAGCGTTTCGAAGGTGGCCTTCGGGCCCACCGAGCAGTTCAGGCCGATCGCATCCACCGGCCACGAATCCATCTCGCGCGTGAAGGTTTCCGGATCCGCGCCGCCGGGCAGGTAGCCGAAATCGTCGATGGTGACCTGGGCGATGATCGGGACGGCTGCGCCAACCGATTCGCGGCCGGCCAGCACCGCTTCGCGCAGCTCATCCAGATTGCCGAACGTCTCGAAGATCAGCAGGTCCACGCCGGCTTCGGCCAGCGCATCCACCTGCTCGCGGAAAATGGCCCGCGCTTCGGCGAACGAAGTGGGGCCAAGCGGTTCGATGCGCACGCCCAGCGGACCTACCGCCCCGGCCACGAAGGCCGTGTCGCGGGCTGCCTCGCGCGCCAGTTTCACGCCGGCCGTGTTGATGCCCTTCAGCTTCTCGGCCATGCCGAACGCCGCCAGCCGCACGCGGTTGGCGCCGAACGTGTTGGTCTCCAGGATCTCCGCGCCCGCCTTGAAGTAGTCCTGGTGGATGCCGCGCACCAGATCCGGCGACGAGAGATTCAGCTCGTCGAACGAGCGGTTGAGAAACACGCCGCGCGCGTAGAGCATTGTGCCCATGGCGCCGTCGCCAACCAGCACGCGCTTCGAAAGTTGGTCGCGAAAATCCTCGGCGCGTGTGCCGGTGGCTGCCGTCATGGGGAGACTCGGGCCGCACGGGCATTGCGCTGCCCGGACGCGGTATTTGTGATTGTAGCGCACTCGGCCAAAATGAAGAAATTCCGGTAGGACAGGCCATCGGTTCTTGTGGCCTGTCAATGCCCGTGCGGAATGGAACGCCAGCCGTTACGTACAACCGCTCCCTTTGGTCGCGGCTCTGATGCACGCCCGGAGCCACGACCAAAGGGGTCGGTTGCCACAATAGTTATCTGGCTGGACAGAAGTGGGTGGAAATGCTTGCGACGGGCTATGGAAACACGGCGCTGGCCTACGGCCGGTTTGCAGGCCGGGGGCCTGCACCACCTATGCCTCTGTCTCTACCGACAGCACCTGGCCCTCTTCGACAAGCTTCTGCATCAGGTGCGTTCCGTATTCAAATCCCTTGTCAAACGCTTCCAGGTTTAGCTTTTCGAGCGCTGGCGGCACCGAGTCCTTAACGGCTTTGCGCAGCGCGTCCGCATCCACCACGCCGGTGACAGCGCCTAGAAAGCCTACCATGACGATGTTGAGTACGACCTTGCGGCCTAACTCCTCGGCCAGGCGCGTGGCGGGGACGCCATACACGCGGGCTCCCGCGGGAACTTCGCCGAGATGCACCATGTCCTGCTCGACGATCAGAATTCCGCCGTGCTTGAGCTCCGGTGCGAAGCGGCCGTACGCTTCCTGCGACATCACCACCAGTATGTCCGGCTGTGTGATGTAAGGATAGAGAATCGGCTCATCGGAGAGAATGCACTGCGCGCTCGACGACCCGCCGCGCGCCTCCGGGCCGAAGGCCTGTGTCATGGTGGCGTAGCCGCCCTGGAAAATAGCCTTGGCTTTTCCCACCACGATTGCGGCCAGGATCACGCCCTGACCACCGAAACCTGCCACGCGAATCTCAGTTAGCATTCTGAGCACCCCACTTCCGGCTCGGCGTACCGTTCGCCCAGGCTCTCGCGCATCTGTGCCTGGAGCAACTCGTAGTAATCCGGCCGCTCGCGGTCGACGAACTTACCGACCACGATTTCACCCGACTTAGTCAAGTTGCACTCGCCGGTGGGCGCGCCGTTGCGAATCTTGCTTGCCTGTTTGTAATACTTCATGGTGTCTAGCCCGTCGCCCATCTTATTGCGCCGCTGGTACAGCGTGGGGCAAGGAGAAACGATTTCGATGAAGCCGAAGCCTTTCTTCTTGAGCAGCTCTTCCATCGAGCGGGCAAGCTGCTTGACGTGGAAGGTGGTCCAGCGTGCGACGTAGGAAGCTCCGCAGGCGTCGGCCAGTTGCACCAGGTTGAAAGACGGTTCGAAAACGCCGTACGGCGCGGTGGCGCTGATGACATGGCTGGGCGTGGTGGGAGCGGTCTGCCCTCCGGTCATCGCGTACGTCAGATTATTCACGCAGATCACTTTGATATCCATGTTGCGGCGCGCGGCGTGAATGAAATGGTTGCCGCCGATGGCGAACAGGTCGCCGTCGCCGGAGTACACCACCACCTGCAGTTCCGGGTTGGCCAGTTTCAGCCCCGTCGCGAATGGGATCGCGCGGCCATGCGTAGTGTGGAACGAATCCAGGCGGGCGTAGCCAGCCACGCGGCCGGTGCAGCCGATGCCGGACACAATCGCCACCTTATCCAGATCCGCGCCGGAAGCGATCAGCGCGCGGGTGAAACAGTTGACGGTGGTGCCGATGCCGCAGCCGGCACACCAGATGTGCGGGATGCGCTCGGTGCGCAGAAACGGCTCGACCGGATTGAACGAACCCTCCGGAATCTCGCATTCGACTTCGAGTAGTTGCTCGCTCACTTCGCCGCCTCCACAATAGCTTTGAGAATCGTTGCCGGATCGTGCACGGTGCCACCCGCGTGATTGATGGGGATGACCTTGGCGCGGCCCGCCGCGGCGCGTTCCACTTCTCGCACCATTTGCCCCATGTTCAATTCCGGTACCACGAATGCCTTCACGCGGCCCGCCAGTTCGGCGATGTGCCGCTCCGGAAACGGCCAGGCCGAGATGATGCGGAACTTGCCGACGCGTATTCCCCGTTTGCGCGCCAGCTCGATCGCCCGCTGCGCCACGCGCGACGTGATGCCATAAGAAACCACCACCACTTCGGCATCCTCCAGGTTGGAGGCTTCGAAAATGGCGCGCTCGCCGGCCAGCGGCTTCAACTTGTCCAGTAGGCGCCGCACCAGGCGGTCTTGCGTGGGCACGTTCATGCTGGGGTAACCGCGGCGGTCGTGGGTCAAGCCGGTGACGTGGAATCGGTAACCATCGCCCGCCTTCACCATCTCCGGCACCAGCGTCTTGTCGGCCTCGAAAAGGTTGAATTCGGCGGGCGGCTTTTTCGTGTAACGCCGCGGCGTCACCTGAATCTCCTCGGCCCGCGGAATCACCACCTTCTCCGTCATGTGGCCGACGCACTCGTCGAGCATCATCATCACCGGGACGCGGAACTCTTCCGCCAGATTGAATCCGGTAATCGTGAGATCGAAGCACTCCTGCGGCGAGTTGGGGCACAGCGCGATGATGCCGTAGTCGCCGTGCGATCCCCACTTGGCCTGCATCATGTCGGCCTGCGCCGGCAGCGTCGGCAGGCCGGTGGAAGGGCCGCCGCGTTGCACATTTACGAACACGCAGGGAGTTTCGGTAAAGGCTGCGTACCCGATGTGCTCCATCATCAAGGAAAAGCCGGGCCCCGAGGTAACCGTGAATGCCTTCGCGCCGCCCCAGACCGCACCCTGAATGGCGATCGAGGAGGCCAGCTCATCCTCCATTTGGATGAAGACACCACCGACTGTAGGAATTCTCGACGCGAAGCGTTCTACCACTTCGGTGGACGGCGTAATCGGGTAACCTGCGGCAAATCGCGCACCTGCTGCGAGCGTTCCCTCACAACATGCGTGATCACCGTCGAGAAAATGAACACCTGTTAGGACCCCACGTGGGTCAGCGTGCATAGCGCGCTCCATAAATCGCGAAGTCGGGACAGTACATTCCGCACAGATCGCAGCCGCTGCACTTGTCCGACGCTACGACGTGGGGTGGGTGGTAACCCTTGGAATTGAAAGCAGAAGAGAGAGCCAGCACGTGGGTAGGGCAGAACTCCACACAGAAGGAGCAGCCTTTACAGCGTTCCACATTGATGGCGACAAAACCCTTGGACACAGGAACCCTCCATGAAGTGGTCGGTTTCTATGTTAGCAAGCTTCATGCCATTGAGGACATTAGAGATCTGAATCGCGACTATTAAAATTCTTTCTTCTTTTGGCCCGTCCGGCGAGGCACAACAAAAAGCCCGCCGCCGAACTGCAAGGGGTATCAGTTCAGCAGCGGGCTCCTTGTCCACTACAGAAAACCGGGCGTACAGCGCTCACCAGCTCGGCGCAGTCGCGTCTACTGGCCGAAGCTGGGCAAGATGGTGGCGGCCGACTTGGCCGCAAAGGTCAAGTCGGCGCCACTGGCCGCCGCTAGAGTGTTCGGATTGCGCGGTTGGAGGGCAACCACGCCGACGGCCGACCTGGAAGGATCTGCCTGGCTTTGTGCGGTGACGATGACCGCATACGGTTTGGTGATACCCGCCGGGGCCGTATATACGCCCGCTGTAGTGATGGTTCCGGCTTGCACCCCCGTCGGCGCACCCGGAGCGACGGCAAGACTCCAATACACGTTGCGGTTGGCCGTCCCGGCAACCGTGGCGTTGAACCGTTGTGTATCGGTCGAACTCAGTCTTTCAAACGTGGAGTCGAGCCCAACCTGAACAGCCACCGTGCCGTTGTCACGCCGCCCGTTGGCTACCAGCAGGGTTTGACCAGCACCCTTCACATCCGTCCACGCGATCGCCAGATTATCCTGCGCATTCGCCTTGCCCGACACCGTTGCGATCGGGCCAGCCAACGTGGCCAGCCGCCGATAAGGAACGCCGACGGCCGTTACGTTTCCGGCGCTATCCGTCGCCACGGCCTTATCCCGCAAGCTGGGCGATAACGCCACGCACAGGTAGCTCTGGTTGTTCCACCGCAGGGAAAAGACGTGCATGTAAGCCGGCAGCCGGACCTCTTTCCTGGTTGCCGGATCGTTGTAGACGATGTCGTGGATCCGCACTGCGGTGGCCGCTTCCAGGCGTGGCATCGCAATCCGGAAGGCCACCGATGCGCCGGAAACTCCCGATAGCTGGTAGTAGCCGGGCGTGCCGGGCACCGTGGACGCGCTGGCGCCAGGCCATAGGTCTTCGCCACTCACAGCAACGCGGCTCTCTTCGCCCGCCGCCAGCACCATCTTCGAGCCGGCCGGCTCCACCAGCCGCAGCGGACACACCGGCCGCGCAAACAGCGGCACCAGCGACCCGGATGGCGACACGCGCGAGAGCTTGAAACAACCGAAGGCGGAGAAGGGCGACGCAACAGCCATAGGAGCGGAACTCGCGTTGCGCGCGGTCAGCGTCAGCACTGCCTCTTCACCGGGGAAATAAATATTTCGATCGACAGCGATGGTACTAACGAGTTGGCCATTGTTGGCCACCGGAGCGACGGTAGTTTGTGCGATGAGGGCGCATCCCAGCACTGCTGTTGGGATTGCCATTCTGAAGAAAAGTCCAAATGTTGACATAATCAACCGAGCCTCCTTGGCTCATCCGCGGCTGGGTTGTCCCCGCCAAACCATGACCCCGACACGTACCAGAGGTACCAAAGAAAGTACTACTTGTACCATGGTTCTAGAAGTACCATGCTGGGTCCAGGCTGCCAAGCCCCACTTTGGTTAATCGGGGACCACACCCAAAGGGTTATCACGAGGGATCTACCCGCAAATGGAGGGGTGTTGGTTCGGCTGCAGTCGGCCGGCGGCGAGTTATGATGGACGCCATGCGGGCACATCGCAGCGGCGCAACCCAGAACGAAACACAAGGGATCGAGGCCCTGCGCGACTTGGCGGAGCGCTACCGCGAGGTCCTCTGCCGGGCGAGATTGGGCATTCGGAAGCCGGGTTTCGAGTGGTATCCGTATGACACGCTCTCCTCGCTGACCCATTGCAACCGGCTCCTCAGCGGCGCCAACCGGGCACTATTGGGGCCTGCTGGCGAGGGGCGCCAAGTGCTCGACCTCGGTTGCGCGGATGGCGAGTTGGCATTCTTTCTGGAATCGCTCGGCTACCGGGTCACCGCGATCGACCACCCGGTCTACAATCACAACGGCCTCCGCGGGGCGCGCGCGCTGAAGTCCGCCCTCGGCAGCGCCGTCGAACTGGTGGAGCTCGATCTCGACCGCCCGTTCCAACTGCCCGGCGGCCCGTACGATTTTGCGTTCTTCCTCGGCACGCTCTATCATCTGCGCAACCCGTTCCACGTTCTCGAGGAGCTCGCCAAGCGCGCCGCCTACTGCTTCCTGAGCACCCGTATCGCGCGCCGCTTTCCCGGTGGTGCACCCATGCCGAAAGACGTCGCTCTGGCGTACCTGGTGGATGAGATGGAGCTCAATAACGATGAGAGCAACTACTTCGTCTTCTCCGAACCAGGTCTGCGGCTCGCTCTGAAGCGGACGTATTGGGACGTGCTCGATTCGCTCGCCGTCGGCGACACGCGCCGCTCCGACCCCGTGCGCGCCGACCGTGACGAGCGTGCGTTCTGCTTCCTGCGCAGCCGCTTCGACCGCCTCACCAACGTCGAACTGCTGGGGGGCTGGCATGCAGCCGAAGGAACCGGCTGGCGTTGGACCGCACGCGAGTTTTCCTTCCGCATTCGCACGACCGGCACTGCGCGGGCACGCACCGTGGCGCTCAATCTGTTCCTCTCCGACGAACTCCTGGCCGCTCACGGCGCGGTGGCGCTCCTTGGGACCATGAACGGCGCCGATCTGGAACCGGCGGAGTTCCGCCACGCCGGTGCGCACGTGCTGGTGCGGCCGCTGCCGCGGGCCGGGGAAGACATCCTGGTGCGCTTTCGCGTATCGGCCACTCTGCCCGCCGACGCGCACGATTCGCGAGAGCGCGGCGTGGTAGTGACGTCCATCTCAGTGGACTAAGGCGGGCCAGGTTGGAACCTGCCAACGCCCGCCGGCGGGCGCGGTCCTTCCTTGCTGCTCGCGCTGTGGCCGCTTCTGACGCGCAGGCAGTCGGCGTCGGCAAGCATACGTGTGCGTTCGATACTTTCAGATCCTCTCAGATTCCAAGCGCCCTTTCGTGCCGCACACGCGATGGAACGCGCATCACCGGGCTGCCGCCGTTATTCTAAATGTCATGGACCTAGCCATTCAGGCCACCGACGTCCGGCAGGCGGCCGAGCGCATACGTCCGCTGGCGCGCCGCACGCCCGTCCTGACGTCGGCGGGATTCGACGCTCGAGCGGGCGCGCGCGTGTTCTTCAAGTGCGAGAACCTCCAGCGCGGCGGAGCATTCAAGATGCGCGGTGCCGCCAACCTGATCCTGTCGCTGCCGCCCCAAGCAGTCGCGCGCGGCGTGGTGGCCTACTCGTCCGGCAACCACGCCCAGGCGGTGGCAATCGCCGCCAAGCACGTGGGCGCCCACGCCACCATCGTGATGCCGGAAGATGCGCCGCGCACCAAGCTGGAAGCCACCCGCGCGCAGGGCGCCACCATCGTCACTTACGACCGGCAAACAGAACAGCGCGAGCCCATCGCCGCCGCCATCGTCGAGCGAACCGGTGCCACGCTGGTGCCGCCGTTCGATCATCCGTTGATCATTGCCGGGCAGGGCACCGCCGCGCTCGAACTACTCCAAGAAACCGGATCGCTGGACGCGCTGATTGCGCCTGTCGGCGGCGGCGGCCTGCTTTCCGGATGCGCCACCATCGCCAAAACAATCTATCCGGCGATCCGTATTTTTGGCGCGGAGCCGGAGAGCGCCAACGACACGTTCCTCTCGCTGCAGGCCGGTGAGCGTGTCACCGCGCCTCATCCCAATACCATCGCCGACGGCTTGCGCACGCCGCGCCCCGGCGCGTTGACCTTCCCCATTCTCCAGCGCTTGGCGGAAGCCGTCGCGCTCGTGAGCGAAGACGAGATTCGCCAGGCGGTGAAGTTCCTTCTGTTGCGCCTCAGAGTCCTGGTCGAACCCAGCGGCGCTGCCGCAGCCGCTGCGGTCCTATTCGGCAAGCTCCCGCCCGGGATCGCGACCATAGGTGTAATCCTCTCCGGCGGCAACATGGACTTTGAGGATCTGGCCAGCTTCTGAGGCGCCAGCCGGGGCGAAAGGGACCAAATTGTGCGCTTGAGCACAATCCGGTGTCCTTCCTTCGATCTTGTTAACATCTACCCCAGCCCGTCTAGCCAAATTCTCCCCGTATTGCGACGTGCGATGATGAGAACCTCGACGAACCCAGCTCAAAATTGTCGCAAAACTGGTCTTTCAACGGATTGTTTTTTACTTTGGTTAACACGTTTTTACTGACTAGTTAACCAAAATGAACTTGATCGTGTTATCGGATTCCACCATACTCAAAAAGGCTTAGGTTGATACGGTAGTAGGGGCTTTCCCGCGCGGGGATCATTGGCTCATCCCAATGTTCGGGGCGTTGCCCCTCGTCTCGACTGTGGCTTGTTCGTTTGCGCTAGAGATAATCGCTCCGTGGCGGACGTGTTTAATCAGGAACGCGTCCGCCATTCCTTTTTTGCCCCCAAGTTACTTACCGTTGCCAGTTCCCGCTCTCACGTGTTCGTGCTCGCTTCAGTCTTCACCAAGTGGCTATGATACCGGCTGTAGCCGAAATAGATCGTCAGCCCGATGGCCAGCCAGATCACCAGCCGGTACCAGGTCAGCACATCCAGCGAGACCATCATCGCCAAACACACCAGGATGGCCAGGATCGGCACCACCGGCACCCACGGCGTCCGGTAAGGCCGCGGTAAGTCCGGATTGGTCCGGCGCATCACCATCACCGCGATGGAAACGATCACGAAGGCCAGCAACGTGCCGATGCTGGTCATGTTGCCCAGTTTCTCAATCGGCGTTAAGCCAGCGATGAGGCTGACGAACACCATGAAAATCAAGTTGCAGCGCCATGGCGTCCGCCACTTGGGGTGAACGTCGGAGAAAACCTGCGGCAGCAGTCCGTCGCGCGACATCGAGTAGAAAACGCGCGACTGCCCCAGCAGCATCACCAGAATCACCGAACTGTATCCGGCGATAATGCCGACGTTGATGGCGATTTGCAACCAGGCGTGCGGGAAGTGCTTGATCACGGTCTCTACCGGGGCGGCGTCGCCGCGAAACGTGCTGTAATGCACCATTCCGGTCAGCACGTGCGCGAACAGCACGTAGAGAATGGTGCAGACGATCAGCGATCCGATGATGCCAATGGGCATGTCGCGCTTGGGTTTCTTGGCTTCCTGCGCGGCCGTCGACACGGCGTCGAACCCGATATAGGCGAAGAATATCACCGCCGCCGCCCGCATCACCCCGCTGAAGCCGAACTCGCCGAACTTGCCCGTGTTGGGCGGAATGAAGGGCGTGTAATTCTGCGGCTTGATGTACGAGAAACCGATCGCGATCACGATGATGACGATGGTCACCTTAACGATCACGATCACCGCGTTCACCCGCGCCGATTCGGAAATGCCGATCATCAGCAGAATGGAAATGGCGAAGATGACGAACATCGCGGGGAGGTTGATTAGCCCTGCGGGCATGTCCCACGGGCAATGAACCAGGCTGGAGGGCAGGTCGATGCTGAACCGGTGCAGCAGGCGGGCCACGTACGCCGACCAGCTTACCGAAACGGTGGCCGCGCCTACCGCGTACTCGAGCACCAGGTCCCAGCCGATGATCCACGCCAGCAGTTCGCCCATGGTGGCATAAGCGTAAGTGTACGCGCTGCCGGCGATGGGAATCATGGTAGCGAATTCGCTGTAGCACATGCCGGCGAAAGCGCAGCCGACGGCGGCCACCACGAAGGAGAGCACCACCGCGGGGCCGGCGTAGTTCGCAGCCGCGATGCCCGTCAACGAAAACAATCCCGCGCCGATGATGGCGCCGATCCCCAGCGCGACCAGGTTCACCGGCCCCAGCGTTCGCTTCAAATGGTGGGTGGCATCCTCCGATTCCGCTAGAAGCACTTCCACCGATTTCGTTCGAAACAAGCTCATAGGTTCGTTTCCTTTGTTGGAAAGGCTGAGTATATAGTGTTGCGTGGCACTGGCGCTACTGGGCCGCGCGCGCGCCCGCGATGGAGCACCATTCCTCGATTCTGTGCCGCACATCCGCCACGGTTGCGCGCTCCGGCAGTAGGTCGGCGATCACCGCTACTGCGTCGGCACCGGCTGCGAAGACGGCGCGCACATTCCCGCGCGTGATGCCGCCGATCGCGACCAGCGGTTTCTCGACCAGCGCACGGCAGCGCCGCAGCTCGTCGATGCCGACTAGAGGGTCGGGATTCCGCTTGGTCGATGTGCCGAAAATGGGACCGAGCGCCATGTAATCCACCGGCTCCGCCGCCGCATCGCGCAATTGCGCCGCGTTGTGCGTGGAGTAGCCGATCGTCGCTTCGTCGCCCAGCAGCGCGCGTGCGTCGGAGGGGGCCAGATCGTCCTGCCCCACGTGCAGGCCCGCGCCGAGCAGTTTGGCGATGTCGGCGCGGTCGTTCACGATGAGGGTTGCGCCCACCTCGCTGCACAGCGACGCCACTGCGCGCGCGCCCTCAAACGCCGCCGGGCTCCATAGCCCTTTGTGCCGGATCTGCAGCACGCGCGCACCGCCCTCCAGCATGGCCGCCGCTGTTTCCACCAGCGCCAGCCCGTGCCGCTCCAGCGCGCCGGTATCGAGAATCGGATAAAGCCGCGGCAGTGTCTTCAAAATGAAAACCGTCAGGGCATTATATCAGCCGGTGAGGCAGGCCCCGGCCGGCTTACCCGCCACGCGGTACTAGCCCAGCGCCAACGCGACCACGGTCGCCGCTGCCGGTTGCTCTCCTGCGAGTTCCCGCAAGAACGGCATTTCCATCGCGTCGGTATCGAGCTCAACCGCGCACGCCGCGATTTGCTCCTCGGTCGCGCCGGAGAAGCATAGTTCGCAGGTCCCCACCTGGTTGCCTACGCGGACCGCGGGCCCGAACGTGCGGCAGGCAAGTGGCCGCGAATCGTACAGGTCGCAGGTGCCGTTGGCCGCGTCGAGCACCGGGCACGGCTCGTCGTCCGTCACCTCCGCGAGCACGCGACTGGCGGTGTCGACGGGATACTGCTGGCGCAAGCGGGCGGCCGCCTCGCCGGCGCGTACGCGGACACGCGCCGCCCGTGCTGCGTCGCGTGTTTCCAACAGGGCCAGCCCTCGGCGCAGACGTTCCGCGTCGAGCCCGCTGATTTCGAAAGCGCCCAGGCAGCAGTCGCAACACCCGGGCCGGCACTTCAGCCACTCCCCGGCTTTGCCTGCGGCTTCGGCCAGCGCCGCATCGACGATCTCAATCAGCTTCGTGTCGTCGGCCACTGCCTAAAGCATAGCGGAACCCGAGGTCCGATTCGTCGCCGTGCGGCGGAACAGACCACCGGCCAAACGCGTACAGTAGAGGAAGGGGGAGGTCCCCGCCCATGAAGTTTCTCTTGTGGTGTATCCTTCTGGTGCTGTGCTGGCCACTGGCGTTGGCGGCGTTGGTGCTCTATCCCTTGGTCTGGCTGATACTGCTGCCGTTTCGCGTGGTCGGAATCGCCGTCGAGGGTGCCCTCTCGCTGGTCTGGGCCCTGGTCACGCTTCCCGCTCGGCTGTTGCGTGCCCTCTGAACACCGCCGCCAACGGCCCTAATTCGATACCTGAACCTCGAACCCGGCGTGCTGCGATGTCGGGTAGCTGCGGCCCTGGGTGCGGAATTCGTAGCGTTCGATTGCGACTGCGGCGCCTCTCTCGTTGCTGCGCACCACGCAGCCGTAAATCATCAGCTTCATCGGGCAATTGTCGTTGAGCAAAACCGGCCATGTCATCGAAAGTTCGACCGGCATGCCGGTGGTCAGCATGCTTTCCGTCGAAAACCAGACACCGCCGCTCGAGATATTCAGCGTTTTGCCGTTCCCAGTTTCGGCAATTCGTTGACCGTAGAGCATCTTGTACCGCACTTCCTGCTCGATCTGGAAACGGCGTTTGCTGCGTCTTTCGCGCTCGCTGTCTTGCAAAAAGCTTTCGTTCTGAATCTCGATCACCGGGCACCGCCTTCTCATCGTGAAGTTAACCCTTTTAGGATCAATAGCTCAAGCTTGTCTTTGGTTAGGCGGGATAGGTTAACTGGCGAGCCGACGTTAATCCTCACTGTTGGCCTATTTCCGCCGATTTGAAAGTGTTACGGCCCAGGGCCAAAACTTCAGTACTAGGAAAATAGGCCCGGCCACATTCGCCGAAAAAAAGTTTCGGGACAACTACAGAAAGTACTGGACAAGCAGGTCTTAAATTGCTAATATCTATCTAACACAGACAGCATCCCTGGCGGCGAGTCCCCTCCCGTCGCCAACCCTCTGAGTGCAAGGCCCCGAGATACCCAGCTCGGGGCCTTTTAATTTGTTGGCCCGAACGGTTGTTTTTCTTTTGCGCCTTCTCCAAACCGCATCCAGCCGCCCTGCGTGGCCATAGCCCAGGGCAAACCAGTAGTACTACTGGGACTTCGTCACTCCGCTGAGGCCACTTTTCCTTCAGGTTTTTGATCTGTATTATAGACAAACGGATCTGTAACGGTTATTCTTGAATCAATACAGACAGCATCCTTGGCGGCGAGTCCCCTCCCGCCGCCACTCTCTGAGTGCAAGGCCCCAAGTTACCAAACTTGGGGCCTTAATCGTTTCAGGGAGACTGCTCCAGCAATCCGGCTGCTCTCCGTCGGCTCGTCAACTGCGCAGACAAGCCTCCACTGGCCATTTATAGTCGCGAGGAAACGCTCGTCAGCGATATCCTGGGATCGGTGTTCGTCCGCAGGCAAACGGAACAGGGAAAACTAGCGCTCGAGCGTCAGCGTGGCTTTGCCCGCGGCACCGGAGTAAATCAGCTCGATCGTGTGGATCTTCTCGACCTTGCCGCTGTACTCGAAGAAAATCAACCCGGCCACCGGCAGAGCGCGGTCGCCTTCCGGTAGCACGGCCTTCTGCACTCGCTGACTCAGCGCACGCTTCACTGCGAAGGGAACCCTTACGGGCGGGGGCGGGTCGTTATTCGCACCTCCACCTGTATTCAAACCCGACGACGACTGCTTTGGCGCCTTCTCTCCCTCGCTGTCGATCAGGTTGGGATGCTCCTTTGAGACGACCGGCTCCGGTGGCACCCATTCGGGATCTTTCACGTTTCCCAACACCATGCCGAATGGCTTGCTGGGCAAGGTCTTCTTCCCATTGATGCGCAGCGTAAGGTCGTCGCTGGATAGGTTGATCCGCGTGCCAGGCGGGCCGAAGAACGCCGTTTCCACCGTGACGAAATCTTCCGTGGTCAGGTTCCCTTGCAGTGTTGGAACTGCGTGTCCCTGGAACTCTACCGCAATCGTCACCTTGCCGACCTCAGCCTGATCGGGATAATCGGCCGGAGTCGGCCTGGGCGGCATACCTTTGATTTCGACTGGTACTTCCTTGCTGAGAGGATTCTTGCCCGGCTGCTCTTGTGCTTGCAAACACAGGCAGACGGCGGACACCGCGATGCCCATCTTCAATACGGGGAGAATTCGCATTCGAGCAAAAAAAACTCGCAGATTCGAGCCCGCCTGACGAAGCGCGGCGCCCGAGTCTAGTGCGTGTCCTTGGGCGTTTCCGGAGGAGGCGGATCTTTCAAGGAGTCCTTGAATCCGCGAATACCTTGGGCCAGGCCTTTGCCGAGTTCGGGCAGCTTCGATGGTCCGAAAAACAGCAGGCAAATACCCAGTATCAACAGCAGATGCTGGGGCCGTAGCAGATCCTCAATCATGATTGGCTCTCCACTTGCAAGATACCACAAATCGGCGCCGAAGGTGCCGCGGTTCTCAGTGGCCGGAGGAGCGTTGCATCCGGCGCCGCAGCCGATCAATCGCGAAAACTGTTGCCGCGACAGCCACCGCCATCACAGCGAAGGACAGGACGACGCCAAAAATGAGCAGCAAATGCTGGGGCCGCAGCAAATCCTCGATCATGATGACACTCCCTCGGTCAAGATACCTCAATGCCACGGCGGCAAGTTGCGGAGGTTGCCCGCCAGGATCTATACCGGCCCGGCGGATGGCCCGGCTTGGGCGCGGTTCAATATCTCCTCGGCCAGCTTGTGCGGATCGTCCACCCTGTTCAGCGTCAGCCGGCTGGCTTCGCCGGCGGTCTCGATCGAAAGATCGCCGACATTGAACACGCGCTGCGCTACCCGCTGCGTCACGCGCACATCCTGCAGTTTGGAAAGTTGAATGGTGCGCGTGGTCTTGGCCGCGATCCCCGTCTCGTAGCGGAGCCGGTCCGCCGTCACCACCGCTCGCGAGGCCTCCCGGCGAATCCAGCGCGCAGCCGGCCAAAGCAGCACCAGTGGCGGAAGGATCATCACCCAGTGGGAAGGAAACTGGCTCTGCCACAAAGCCAGATAGGCGATCTCCAAGCCAAGAAATACGATTGAGGCGGCGATCGTGCCGGCCTTCAGAAACTTCGTGGTGGGACGAATGACGATATCGGCCATGGACGCTGCGCTCCCCGAGCGATCATTGTAGCGCGCCCGGGGACCCAAAGCGACACGCGCAGGGGCGGATACACCGGCAGATCTTCCAACAAAAAAATGCGGCCGCCCGATAACCTGGACGGCCGCTTTTCAAGTCGAACGCGTCGCTGGAACCGGCCGTTAGCTTAACCAGTTCCCGCTTCCGCGTCGCTGTAGTCTGTGCGTTCCTCAGAAGTAGAACTTAGCGGCCAACTCAACAACGCGCATGGCGTTTGCCGCGTTAGGCTCGCCGAAGAAGTTGCCCAGCGGGCTGGTATTCCCGGCCGGCCGCAGGTTATTGGTAACCGTCAGCCCAGTAAAGTTGTTAAAGATCGCGGCGCCCGTTGCGCCGGTCGCGTTCGTCACGTTAGTGGTCAGGTTATACCCGGAGAGCTGCGGATGGTTGAACGCGTTGAAGGCTTCCAGTCGAAGCTGCAAATATCGCTTGCCTTCCTTGTCGAACCGGAAATTCTTGAATATCGCGAGATCCTGGTTGTTGATGATGGGGTTGCGCAGATAGAGCCGCGAGTAAGGCCCGTCATCGCCAATGCCGGGCACGCTGAATGCACCGACATTGATGGTGTTGCCGCTTTGGGGATCGCCATTGACGAGGAAACGCGGCTGCTGGCCACTCAGATTGCCGGCGGTGTAAGTGCCAAGCAGGCGGTTTCCGGCATCCTGGCCGCTGATGCTCAGTCCCAGCTCCGTGGGATTGCCGGAGCTGATGGTGGTAATGCCCGACAACTCCCAGTTGTCGAAGACCGTCTTCACGATCCCACTGTGGCCGAGAAAATGGCTCCCACCAGGGAGATTCCAGACGAAATTCCACACAAAGGCATTGGGCCGGTCGAACGCGGCAAGCCCGTAATCGTACCGGCGGGGACTCACAAGGTTGGTGTAAGTGCTGTCATCGGAAACGGTTGTCATCACCTTCGATCTGGTGTAGGCCACGTCCGTCGTGAAGCTCCTTGCAAAACGCCGGTGCAGACTCACCTGCAGCGAGTTGTAAGTCGAGTTTCCGTCGAAGCTATAATAAGTGATGTCGCTGTATCCCTGATACGGCCTCAGGAAGTCAACCGGCAAGGCGTCGGCGCCACTGAAGCTCGTTCCCGCGGCGGCGTAAGCCGCCGGGAGCGACGGCTCCACGGACGGTATAACTCCGCCGGCGAACTTGGTTGGATCCTGCGCCGCTGCCGTGAAGGTCGTCCCCAATGGGGGAGCGTTGATATCGGTGCGGCGCGGGTTATGGCGTGACTGCGAGCCGACATAAGAAACGTCGATGATCGTACCTTCTCCGAGATCACGCTGGACTCCCATGCTATAGCTGTAAACCGACGGGAACGTCATTTGCTCGGTCACGCCGTTCACCGTGAGTGGAGACAGGGCGCCTGAGCCGCCCGGCTGAATTTGGCTAAGGTAGCCGTTGGAAAGGGTCGGCTGCAGCACGTAAGGAGGATTGTTGGAGGAGAACGACGTGAAGCTCTCCGGCCGGTCGAACGTGATTCCGAAGCCGCCGCGGATCACCGTCTTCTGATTACCGCCGACGTCCCACGCCATGCCGATCCTAGGCTGCGGCAAAATCGTCGGTGGGTTGATTCCGCCGGGAGGGTAACTATTGGTGGTCAACTCCATCCCATCGTAGATATTGCCCGAGTTGGGAACCAGCTTGCCGACATAGAACGCGGGGAGCGTATTTGCCAAGGTGTACGGGCCAGCCGTGGCCGGATCGTAGGCCCGGTAGGTGGCCGCGCTCGAGGAACAGGTGGATGCGCCGACGCACACTTGGCGGTAGAGCCGTGGCGCTTGGGAGGCATCCCAATCGGACGGATTGAAGTACGCCTCCGGTCCAGCGTCGTTGTGGACCGGCTGATACCAGGAGAGCCTCACGCCGAGATCGAGTGTCAAGCGCGGGTGGATCTTCCAGGTATCCTGCAGGTAACCCGACACGTCGTAGTAGCCAAATGCCCCATACACTTTGGCGCTTTGCTGGCTATAGGTGTTGTAGACACCCAATAGCGCGTTCGAAAACGGATTTCCCGTGGTGAGCGGGTTGGATGCGCTGGTGCTGAAGTCGATGCTGCTTTCCACCGTGTTCTGCGAGTTACTCGCGTTGGTGGCATTTTGAACATAGATACCAACTTTGAACAGGTGCTTGCCCCAAACCTTGCTGAGATTGTCGGTACCCTGATAAATCGTGAAATTCTGCACGAACGTCCCGAACACCGAAGTATTGACTGGGCTGGACACGCTGGCTATGCCGCCGAACGTCAGGCTGGGGATCAACCCGGGCGTGTTGGCGTTGGGATATAAGAGGGGCGTGTCGATTCCGGAAGCGGCGCGCGTGGCCGCCGTGCCCTGCGGCGCGATGGTGACTCCGCCCAGGCCCACACCAAAGATCGCTTCGTTAACCCAGGTGTCCGCGAAGGTGCGGGTCAAGGAAATAGTCTGCACATTGCCTGGACCGTTCATCCGGTTCGTGATGGTAAGCGGCCAGTTCCATGAAGCGGTGGTGGTGCCGTAGGCGAACTGCTGGTCGTCATAGTTGTGAATCCAGCGAATGCTCAGGCGCGTGTTGGGATCGATCTGGTAGTCGCCGCGGAGGATGGTCTCTCGCCGGGGATAGGAACTTGGCACCTGCGACGTGTAGTTGTAAGCGTTGCCGCCTGCCGTGGTATTCGGCGACGGCAGAAAACTAAGAACGGCCTGGCCAGGCGCATAGATGCGGGCCGTCGGGATCATGTTGTTCGGAAAGGGCTGGCTGGTGGTGGGGTCCGTGATCGTGATGTGTTTTCCCGAGCCGTCGACGGCCTGCGAGAAATCGCCGGTTTTTTCTGCCACCGTGGGAACCAGAATGTTCACCGACGACGCCTGCGGCACCAACTGACTGTAATACTCCTGGCTGATGAAGAAGAACAGTTTGTTTTTCCCGTTAATGACCTTCGGGATCAGCACAGGACCGCCGAAGTCCCATCCGTAATAGTTGTAGCGGTAGAGCGGGCGTGGGAACCCGTCTTGCGAGCCGCCGCGTATATCGTTGAAATAGGAATCGGCGTTCATGCTGTCGTGCCGCCGGAAATAGCGTGCGCCGCCATGGAAGTCGTTGGTTCCGCCGCGAGTAGTGAGAGCGATATAACCGCCGCCCGACCGTCCGTACTGCGCCTGGTAATCCGAGGTGAGCACCTTCACTTCCTCCACCGCGTCGGGGTTGATCGAAACCAGCGCGCCCGTGTTGTTTCCAAGATTCAGATTCGTCACACCATCGACTGTGTACTCGTGCTGCAGCGCACGGGTGCCGTTAATATTGAAGTTCCCGACGATGTTGGTGACAGTGGAGGCGGCATTGGCGACCACGCCGCTGGAGATGACGCCGGGGATGGTCTTGAAGAGATCCACGACGTTGCGGCCGTTCAACTCGAGGTCGCGGATTTGCCTGCCGGTGACGAGATCCGAGCGTTCGCCGGAGCTGGCTTCCACCTCTAACTTGGCTTGGTCGGCTTCGACGGTTACGGTTTCCGACAAACTGCCGACTTCGAGTTCGACGTCACCCAGAGTGACCTTCGACGCCAACGGCAGCACAATATCCTTTTGTTCCTCCTTCTTGAAGCCCGTTCTCTCCGCGGTGAGTGCGTAAGTACCTGGGGGAAGGTCCGGAAATACGAATATTCCGACTTCATTGGTCTGGGTCGTCTGGTGCACGCCCTGGGCGGGATCGGTGACAGTCACGGTGGCGCCCTGAATCACGCCGCCTCTGCTGTCTTTGATGACTCCCGTGATGGAACCGCTAGTCTGGGCGGACGCCGCTCCAACCAGGATCGATAGCGCGGCGACGACGGCCACGACCAGCGCCAAACTGCTTCGCATACGACTCGGCATTCTGTTTTCCTCTGTCTCCTTCATACGGACCGCTTACCGGAGCGGGCGGGTCTTGACACTGCGGAGCTGCACAACAGCTCTTGCTACTGTGGTCGGCTCATCTGTTTCAAAAAGACATTACGAAACTGGACCTCTGCGCCCTCGGCCTGCCGCATATTGCGGCCACCCGTCACCGGCGCGTATTGGGTCGTCCATCGGATAACCTTCGGTCTCCACCTTTCAGCGAGGAGGCGCTGGCGACGACAGCCACCACAGTAAGCAAGCAAACCCCGGTCATTCCTGTCACAGGCCAGATACTAAATCATGGCGCCCCGCTTGTCATTGCACTGCGGTTTACCATGGCGTATGCAAATGTCATAATTGGAGACTATGCGACTGGACTAGTTGCGATGCCAGAGGTTGGGAAGGGCCGAAATTGGAAGCTTGGCACGCGGTGGAATGCGGGTGAGGGAGCAAATGCGATGGAACGAAACACCCGAGAAATGTCGACCGATAGGCGAAGCCATGGGACCTGGAGGCTCGTCGCGTTGTCCCTTCTGGCGGCCATCTCTCCCATTCCCGGGCGGTGCGCCTCGGCTGCGCCGGGCACCCTGTTCCACTCAGGCTGGCAGCGGGAGGACACACGATACGGCGTCGACTTCTGGCGGGAAGCCGAAGGCTTCGCCCAGTCCCGTGTCAGGGCCATCGTTCAGACCCGCGACGGATACATGTGGTTCGGCACCGATGGTGGGCTGGTTCGGTTCAACGGAGAGACCTTCACCGCATTCAACACCCAGACCGGCGCACTGAAAGACGACGAGGTGTGGGCGCTGCAGGAAGACGACGAAGGCGGCCTGTGGATCGGCACCTATGGAGGCGGCCTCACTCTCTTCAAGAACGGACGATTCCGGACCTTCACCACCGCCGACGGGCTTCCGGACGATGTCATCAGGTCTCTCGCCAAGGACGGCCAGGGCAATATCTGGATGGTTACGGCGCAAGGGCTGGTGCGCGATTCTCATGGGGTGTTCGCGCGATTCGCGCCCGAAGATGGAGTGCCCGACGCGCGTATGGCGGTGTGCTGGTCGTCTTCCGAAGGTCTTCTAGCGGGCACGCGCAATGGAATCTATCGCTTCGCCAACGATAAGTTGGAACCCTTTATACCCAAGCTTTCGCCCCAGAACGCCCGGTCGGGGCCATTGCTGTGCGGCAGCGACGGCGCGCTGTGGATTGGCTACGGCGACGGCGTAATCGAGCGGCGCAAGAACGGCGTCTCGACGGTTTTCGGCGCTCCGCGCCCTGGAGACCCGATCAACAAGCTCTACCAGGACCCACACGGGGAAGTGTGGGCGGTGCGGGGGAAGCGGATTACCAAGCTGCATAACGGGGCGTTCGAAGAGGTTTCGGTGGAAGGCGGCGGCCCCGGCTTGGGCGGCATTTACACCTTGTGCATGGATCGGGAGGGCGGCGTCTGGCTCGGCTTGCAGTCCAACGGGCTGGCGCGGCTGCGGACCAGGCAGCTTTCCACGGTATCGGTCGAAGATGGA
>Ga0074045_10001723_pt1 | contig 20793 bp, 18 predicted proteins | sample BogForMeECP23OM2_FD_94442 | JGI IMG/M metagenome (GOLD analysis project Ga0074045, IMG submission 94442) | Bog forest soil microbial communities from Calvert Island, British Columbia, Canada - Bog Forest MetaG ECP23OM2 | ecosystem: Environmental > Terrestrial > Soil > Wetlands ...
AGCCAACTACAACACAAGCATTCGAGCAGAGCGACCGGAATCCGCCGGTCGCTGATTGGGGAGGAACGGATGCCGAGGGCGGGCAGTTGCCGGCGCCGGCTTCTTCAGAGAGTCGAGTTACGCAGGCGGGTCCAGCGCCGTCGGCGAACGCAGGGTTGCAAAACTACAACGTCGGCGACAGTGCTGACGGTGTTGAGGATGAGGCGGAGCGGGAAGGCTGAGTCGAGAGAATTCTCAGCAGCAGTCGATTCGTGGATAGCTACATAGATGAAAGCCACCGGTGAGAACTGGTGGCATTTTTATTGGGCGTTGGAAAGTCAGGAGGGGCATGGCCGTGGAAGTTTCTGTCAAAGCCAGTAGCAGCGTGAAAGCCCGAGGGATCTCCTTCGGCAAGCTCAGGGCAGGCTTTCGACTCCGCAGGGCGATTCGCCAAGCGAATCGTCTTGCTCCGCTCAGGATGACAGAGCTACTAAGCGCGGTTTTGTTGTTCTTGATCTTCAGTGGAAGTGCTTTGGCGACGACCTATTACGTTAGCTCCAGTACCGGGAACGACTCGAACAATGGGACCTCGGTATCCGCGCCCTGGCAGACAATTGCGCATGTGAATGGGCAGACGTTTCAGCCGGGGGATTCGATTCTGTTCAGGCGGGGAGACGTGTGGAATGAGAGTCTGGCGCCGGCTTCTTCAGGCAGTTCGGGAAATCCGATTACGTTTGACGCCTATGGGACGGGACCGGCGCCGAACTTGACGGGTTATTACGCGGTACCGACCACAGCCTGGGTGCTGGTGAGTGGGAATGCGTGGAAGGCGCCGTTGCCGGGGACGTATTCGACGATCAATTTTTGCTTATTCGGATCGATCTGGGGGGAGAAGGTGACGGCCTCCACGGCGAACTTGACTGCGCCGTGGGATTTCTACCTGGCGAACGGTTACGTATACGTGTATGCGACTTCGAATCCGGCTACCTATTACAACGAACCGATCGTGCCGATGGCGCTAAGCAATTTGCCGGTGATCAATATCAACGGGCAGTCGTGGCTGACGTTCCAGCATTTTCTGGTGAATTGGTTCGATGACGATGGGGTTTATGTGCAGGGAAATAGCGATCATCTGGTATTCGCGAACATGGAAGCGGATTCGATGATTCCGCAGGGAACGCAGCCTCTGGGGTTTTATGTCAACGAGACTGCGCCGGGGCCGGGAGACATCAAGATCTACAACACAGAGGCGCACCTCAATTATGACGCGTTCAGGTTTGACGGGGCGGCGACAGCGATCTCGATGGTGAATGACAAAGCCTACGCTAACCGGGACGGGGCGCTGGTAGACAACACCGGCGCAGTGAATTACGCCTTCTGTCATTTTTATGCCTCGAGCCTGGCGGTGGCGGGATCGACAGATGTGGAATGGACGAGCGGGAGTGGGCCTAATGCGGGATTAGGGAACGTGGCGGCGGACACGGCTCCGGCGGTGCAGGCGTATCGAAGATATCCGGCACAAGTGACTTTGACGGTGGACGATGCGGGGATGACGGCGGGTGCCGACAGTTACTACGCAACCCAGGTGCTGCCGGTTGCGGACGCCGCTGGTGTGCCGGTGGGCGCGGCCATCACGGTGGGGTGGCCGCTCGCGCAAACCTTAATTTCAGAGTTTCAGGGATGGATCAATGCAGGGCGCGATGTAACTTCGCATTCCATGTCGCACACCTACTATACGAACACAGATAACGTAAAGCTCCAATTCTATCTTTCGCAGAAGCCGTTCGCCCAGACGAAGCCTGCAATGATTGACGAAAATTACTTGGGGCCGGATTTGGATCCCACGACATGGTCAGTGAACGATCCGGCGGCCGCGACCTCGGTTGTGTCACAGACGCTACAGGTTGCTGGCGGCACCGGTACGGACGGGCAAACCACGGTCTGCTTTATCGAGCAGATCGAACTCGGCGGCGCACTCGAAATACAACATGGAGACGTTAGCTTTACGGGCGCGTCGCAAGGCGTGATCGGCGGGCTGTATGCGGGACCGATCTCAGAAGCGGGATGCCTGGCGGGATTTCAAATCTTACCTTCAGGCGCGGGATCGACCATCCAAGCGCTGATCAATGGATCCCTCACGGGAACCGCCATGTCAACAACGCCCGGTCACCAGTATTTTTTTACGACCTACATGTATTCGATGGAAGTTTACCGTACGGGAGAAATTTACCACTCATCTGTGCACCCGGCCGGGAACGGTTTGGGCGGCGCGGCTGTGGTAGCGGATGTTCGTTTTGTCCTGGAATTACAGGACATTGACCCCAGCAACCCAGCGACTTTGGTTGCGGCTCCGACGGTGTTGTACGACGACGTGATCGAGAGCGCTCCTGGGTTCTGCACCTACGCGCTGGTGAATGCGGCGAACATGGAGTGCAGCATCGCATATACCTATGTAGGGCATATCTCTCTGGCCGAGGTGCGAACAGCATTGCCGAGCGCGAGCTACGTGACGCAGTTGGTGGGAGCGCTATCGGATGGGGCAGCGTGCGAGATCACGAGCGACCCGTCTCTGGATTTTTATCCTCAATACGTGCCGCCACTAAATCAGCTGATTGTGGCCAGCTATCGCGGAACGGGGCGGGCCGTGGCGCAAGTTCAAAACCAAGCGAGCGTGGCATCGTTACAGCAAGGCCCAGATGATGGAACGCGGGGGGCGGTGCGGGTGGCGAAGGTTCCTCAAGCGCGCACGGACGTGGACTGTGAAAATGCGGCCTTAGCGGTGCTGGACGACTCTGCGCGGAAGGCATGGTCAGGAAGCTACGAGACTTGGAGTGACTTTCTGCCAGGTGCGGCGGCAGACATATTTCCGGGCGATGCAATTGTTACGAACGTCCCAACTCGCGGGGCGGAGTTTACTGCAATTGTGCGAGAGGTGGAAATCAGCGTTGTCGATCTGGCTGACGATCGAAGTTTCTACACCATTGAATTTGCAAACGATCTAGCGCTCCCATTAGGGGCTGAGAATGCGGCCAGTGCCTCGGTGATCGCCTTGCAGGACATGCCGCCGCTATTGGACACGGCGCAGGTGGGCGAGTATTACCAGTCGGACTTGGCCGAAGCACAGATCACGGCGGCGACCTCAACGACGGTTGAGGTCGATGCGGGAATGGCGCCGCCGAGTGGCGGCGGAATTGAAATTCGGGAGAACGATTACGGCTTCGGCCAAGCGAATGATAGGAATCTATTGGGAAGATTCAGCACGCAAACATTCAGCCTGCCCCGTCTGGTGGAGGCTCAGAATTATTTTCTGCGTCTCTATGACGGTTCGTCACCTCCGAAGTATTCCCGTTATTCAGCGGCGCTCCACGTTGATTTTCCGCTTGGAAGCTTGTGGTGAAGGGACGGTACTTATGGGAGTTGCAGAGAGGGAGTCGGTGCTGAGGGCGATCGACATCGAGTTTCAGCGGGAGGTGCTGGATAAGTTGGTGCGACTGGAAACGAAGATGGACGCGCTGATGGGAAATGGGCAGCCCGGGCGTATGAAGGTAATTGAGGACAAGGTGGGTGTGCTGGAGAGGAACGATTTGCGAAACAGTGTTCACAATCGGCTGGTGAATGCGGGAATCAGCGCGGCAGTAAGCGTTGCGATCGCGCTGCACAAGTATTGGGCTAAATAGCGACTGAGTCGACACGATCAACAAGGGCACCTTACGAATCAGGGATAAAGGAGAATTATGACCACAGTACCAAGCACCGCAATCGTCACCAATCTGAAGAATGCAACCGCGTCCACCGCAAATACGCTGAAGAACGGAAATGCCGCTGGAATTGACATGGTGGGAATGCTGAACCTGGCGTTGATCAAAGCGAGCGAGTTGAAGGTCTGCCTGACGCTGATCGTCAAATCCACAGACACTGCTGACCCTAACCTGACGACGCTCAACGATATTTTGGCCAGCCTCACCTAAGAACTCCAGCCATCTTGAAGTGCAAAGATTCTTGCAGAGCGGAGCTGCCGTAAAAAGTTAGGGCAAGGAATACTTGGGGAGGAAGGTTAAGGTTATGGATTTTCTATCCCAGTTACTGCGGGGGATTGCGTTCGTGCCCGCGTTGGTCAGTGGAATCGAGGGCCTCTTCGGCAATAAGCCGGGGGCCGAGAAGAAAGATGCGGCAATGTCGTTTCTGCAGAACGCGCTGGCGATGACCGACGCGGTGGCCGCACGGGAAATCATCAATCCAGAGAAGTTCAGGGAGGGAATTTCCCTGATCATCGACGGAACTGTGCAATGCTTGAATGCCTCCACTTGGTGCAAGCAACCGCCAGCCGCGAATCTCCTGCCGCCTGCGTGAGAAAGCTAACCGACCTCCTCGTTCCAACCTTCGAGCGTTTTCTTCACTAACGCCATGAACTGGTCGGCTACGGCGCCGTCGATTAGGCGGTGGTCGTAGCCAAGCGTGAGGTGAACCACCGAACGAATGGCGATGGAGTCGTTGCCATCCTTATCGGAGATTACGAGCGGCTGCTTGGTGATGCCGCCCACGCCCATGATCGCAGAGTTTGGCTGATTGATGATGGGGAGGCCAAAGACCGCGCCGAACTGGCCGGGATTGGTCACGGTAAAAGTTGAGCCTTCGACTTCTTCCGGCTTGAGCTTTTTGGCGCGGGCCCGCTCGCCCAGATCGGTGATGCCGCGTTGCAGGCCAAGGAAGTTTAGATCACCGGCACTTTTCAGTACCGGGACGATGAGCCCCCAGTCGAGAGCGACAGCGATGCCGACGTTGATCTGGCGGTGATAACGGACGCTATCACCTTCGAGCGAAGCGTTGATGATCGGCCACTGCTGCAACGCGATGATGGCGGCACGCACGAAGAACGGCATGAAGGTGAGACGGACGCCGTGACGCTGCTCAAATCCGCTCTTGAGCTTGGCGCGCAGACTGACGATGCGGGTGAAATCCACTTCGTACATGCAGTGGACGTGAGCGCTAGTGCGGCGTGATTCGATCATGCGCTGGGCGATGATCTTGCGCATGTTGGTCAAAGGAACCAGATCGCCGGGAAACGCAGCCGGAGCGGGCAACGATGAAGGTCGCGATGCCGGAGCAGGCGCCGGCTCGGCGGCGGGTGAAGAAGACGTGGAGGCTAACGCAGAAACTGCTGCACCGGACGCTCGGCCATCGATGAACGAAAGGATGTCCTGCTTGGTGATGCGGCCGCCAAGACCGGTGCCAGAGACCTGAGAAAGATTGATTCCATGCTCGCGAGCGATCTTGCGGACCAGAGGCGAAGAGCGAGCCTCCTCTTCCTCGTTCGATTCCGGCGTCGGCAAAGGGGGGGCACTGGATGCGGCAGCTTGTTTCTTCTCTTCTTTGATTTCCGGCTTTTCCTGAGTTGTGGCTGGGGGCGCGCTCCGCGCCACCGCCGCTTCGCCATCGGCGGCAATTGTTCCGACTATCGTGTTCACGCCAACCGTAGTGCCTTCGGAAACCCTGATTTCCTGCAGAATGCCGGCGGCGGGCGCTGGGATTTCCGCGTCGACCTTGTCGGTGGAGATTTCGAAGAGGGGCTCGTCGCGCTGAACTTTGTCGCCAGGCTTCTTCAGCCACTTGGTAATAGTGCCCTCGACGATAGACTCGCCCATCTGGGGCATGATGATGTCAGTCGGCATGATTTCCTTCCGCGCCTAACGCTTCAGAACCGAAGTCGGACGCAACCAGATATTATAGCGGGCGACGAAGTCTTGCCGAAAGCAGGGCTGGGAATCGGTAATGAGTTGCTTTGAAAAATCCCTCTGAATGTGACCGTCGCCAAAACAAGCTGGATTTCGTAAAGCCAAGCGGTAGCTTTCAGGCTCTACCCGTTATCGCCGAAATGTTCAGCTTCAGTTACTTCTTTTCCTCTTCTCCCGTCGGGGCAGCCACGCCGAAGTTGGTTTTCCAATAGTCCTGAACCGCGGGCGGCAGCTTTTCCAGATGTGAGAGCAGGCTGGTGATCTTCCAGATGTCTTGTTCACTTAGCGTCTTATCCCAGGCGGGCATACCGGTGTAACGAATGCCGGTCCGGATGGTGTAGAAGATGTGCCACTCAGGATCGTCGGGCGGATCGGAGACGAGACTAGGAGCGGGAGGATAGAAAGAATTTGCCAGGGAAGCAGGCTTGCGATCGAAGCCGCCATGGCAGACGGCGCAGTTCATACTGTAGAGCTTCATGCCATCTTCAAAGTTTTGATCGGTGGGGGAGAGCGGGTTCGTAACGCGCGGAGCGTGTCGCTCCATTGAGGCATCCACTGCCGCATTCGCAAAGTGACGCTCCCAGTGAGGTGGCCCAACGTTGGCGGATGTGGGGATGAAGCCGAGTGTCGCGAGCCCGATGCCGCCGAGTATGATCACAAGAAAAGCGACGATGCCGCCGAGAATAAACTTGCCCATGAAGCCTCCGAGGAAACCATTGTGTCAGATAGGGCAGGTGGGGCGCTAGTCGCGGGTCCCATGAACGCAGGTTCTGTACTGGGGCTAATCGGCGTGTTTGCTGCCCTAACAGTCAGACAGGTTGTCAGCGATGATTAGCCCAGTACCGCAGGTTCTGTTCGCCTTACGCCCATTCACCTGCCAGAAAGCTGCGGCTTTGCTCACGGCAGGGTCGCGAGATGCAGCACATTCAAAGAATCATTTTCCCAACAATCAGTAAGCCTTGAGTTTGCGCGCTTGGTGGACAACGTCGCTTACTTTGGGCAAATAGTGTTCTTCCTGTGGCGGCGAGAAAGGTATGGCGGAATCTAGGCCTGCAATCCGTACGATGGGGCCGTCTAGATCGTCGAAGGCTTCTTCGTTGATGATGGCGGCAATCTCGCCGGCGAGGCCTCCGGTGCGGGAGTGCTCGTGGAGGATGATTACCTTATTCGTCTTCTTCACCGTTTGCGCGATGGCTTCGCGGTCGAGCGGCGAGACGGTGCGCAGGTCGAGGATCTCGAGATCGATTCCTTCGTTCTTCAGAATCTCGCCCGCCTCCAACGCCGTGTGCACCATGGCCGCATAAGTAATGATGCTGAGGTCGCGGCCTTCACGGACGATATTCGCTTTGCCGATGGGGACGACGTAATCTTCCGCGGGGACTTCGCCCTTGATGCGCCGATAAAGATATTTGTGTTCGAAGAAGATGCAGGGGTTATTGTCGCGGATGGCGGCTTTGATCAGGCCTTTGGCGTCATAGGGCGTGGCGGGGCAGATCACTTTGAGGCCGGGATTGTGAACGAACCACATCTCGGGGTTTTGCGAGTGGAAGGGGCCGCCGTGGACGTATCCGCCGCTGGGCCCACGGAGGACTAGCGGGGCGGGCGCGCCCCACAGGTAATGCGTTTTCGCGACCATGTTGGAAATTTGGTTGAAGGCGCAGCCGATGAAGTCCATGAACTGAAATTCGGCGACGGGACGCATGCCGGTGAGCGACGCTCCGAAGGCCGCGCCCACGATGGCGGACTCCGCGATGGGCGTGTCGATGACGCGCTCGGGGCCGAAGCGGTCGATGAAACCGTCGGTGACTTTGAACGCGCCGCCGTAGATGCCGATGTCTTCCCCGAGGCAGAAGACAGAGGGGTCGCGGTCCATTTCTTCCCAGATTCCCTGGCGGATGGCTTCGAGGTAGGTGAGTTGCATAGGATTTGGCTGCCTGCTGATTAGGCTTGTTACAAATTGTACAAAATGTTACTATATTACGTTACGTACAATCAGTACACGGAGACTCGAAATGCTCGACAAGCTTACCGCCAGCGAAGCACGGCAAAACTTCTCGGACATTCTGAGCCGCGCTGAGTATCGCGGCGAAAGAGTTATCGTACACCGTGGCAAGAAAGCTGTCGCCGCCGTGGTGCCCATCGAGGACGTGGAACTCCTGGAAAGACTGGAAGACGAAATTGATGTTGCGGCGGCGCGCAAAGCGCTCAAAGATCCGCGCACGATTCCCTGGGAGAAGATTAAGAAAGACCTCAATCTGTAGGATCGGCGGCGGTTGTGGCCTATACGATTCAGTTCAAGCCGCTCGCGCTCCGGCAGTTGGAAAAACTCCCGCGCGAAGCGCAGAGACGATTGGCTGCCAAGATTGAGGCTTTGCGTGACGATCCGTTTCCTGCTGGATGCAAGAAGATGGCCGGCCTTCCTGACGCGTGGCGGATTCGTGCCGGCGATTATCGAGTGGTTTATCAGGTTCATCGCGGCGTCTTGCTCGTGCTCGTGCTCACGGTTGGGCATCGGAAGGAAGTGTATCGGTAGAGGTTCTTTTTCTGGAATCCAACTCCCGCTCGAAAATATTCCTTAGCTGCTTCCAAGCATTTTCCTGTGCATTCTTTAATGGGCCATGCGGCATCTGGGCCACCAGTTCTCCGCCTTCAGTTACTTTGCCAAGCGCTTCGTTGATCTTGTCTTCCGAAAACAGAATGAGGGCTTCTGTGCACGCGCGGTTGACTCTAGCCTTGGCTGGGTTCCCGTCGCGAAGCCATTGCCGTGCGAGATCATTTTTCCGGCACCTCGTAGCTTGAAATCGTGCCGCCGCGAGGATCAATTCTTCGCGAAAATCCGGCGGCGCTATCGAACACATTGACAAACACCCTTCCAGATATTTGGCGGCTAAATCGTAATTGCCTTTCCCGTCCGCCTCAGCGTATGTAAGCCATCTGGTATGCAAATTGTCGAGTGACCTGTCACGTTGATCAATTACTTGTGCCGCGGGTAAGTCTGCAGGAGCGCACTTCCCATGCTTAATGGCTGACTGTCGTTTTAGTATGTAAATCCACCGATCCCTGCTATTACTGAAGAGCAGCATTCCTAGCCTCATTCCGTCCGAACTGAATCCGAAGCGACGGAACGGAATCAAGTTTCCGAATCCGAGGATGAATGAGCCACCCACAAAAAGCCGCGTTAGGCCTGCTAGGTGCGAGTCTCCCTCGGGGATCAGCCGAAGTGCCAAGAAGGCGCAGAGAATGTTAGCCACAGGTCCGCCAGCGATGTATGCGGCAACCCGAACGGGAACCGCGGAGTTAGCTCTTGGGAGCATCACCGCGTGGCCACCCACGATGGTGCTTCGATTCCATTGCCAATGGAATCGTCTATGGGAATCCAGTTCTAAGGGACCGACACGAATTCCGTCGAATGCTAGCCCTGTCATAAGTCCACTCAAACAATGACCTACTTCGTGGATAAGAGTCACCAAGAGAATTAGGAGGTAAATTTCAAATGGGGTTCCCAGAGCGAACAGGCCAAGTATAAATACAGTCTGCCACGGTCGTATTCGCCGGAAATACGGGCTTGGGTTGGGCAACCGGAGTTCGGGGTCAAGATAGGGCGTTCGCGATGTGGCGTGGACCGCGCCTTGGACGGATGACGTCGAATCCACCGAGGCTGGCACCGAAAACGTCACTTCAAATGCACCGCCGCTTCCGTCTCTTTGAACCTGCCTCTCCCTTTCTTTACTTTCGGCATCCCATACTTCGGCTTGATGTCATGGCAGCCATCTTCGCAGTAGACTCCGCCTTCGGCCGATTCCGACGTCGGCATGGGCGAGTTCACGGCGATATCGCGTTCGGCTTCGATCACGCGCTCGACTTCTGAAATCAAATCTGCATTTTCTTTCGTAGTCAGCCACTTCTTTTCTTTCACCAGATAATTCTCGAAGCGGGCGATCGGGTCACGCTTTTTCCAGAAGTCGAACATTGGTTTCGGTACGTACGCGGCGGCATCGTGGATGGCGTGGCCTTTCATGCGCATCATTTTTGCTTCGATCAGTGTGGGGCCTTCGCCACGGTGGGCGCGTTCGACGGCGTCGCGGGCGGCGTCGTAGACCTGACAGGCGTCGGTGCCGTCGACGATCACGCCGGGAATGCCGTATCCGATAGCGCGTTCGGCGAGGTCTTTGCATCTGTACTGCATTTCCGACGGCGTAGAGTAGGCCCAGAGATTCGATTCGAGGATCAACACGAGGCCGAGGTTCTGCACGGCGGCGAAGTTGATGCCTTCGTAGGTGACGCCCGTAGATTGGCCTCCGTCACCGATGTAGGTCATAACAGCGACGTTGCGTCCCTGCAGGCGCGCGCCTAGCGCGACCCCGGAGAGCACCGGAATTAAATCGCCGAGCATGGAAATGGGCGAGACCATGTTGCGCTTTTCGATGTCGCCGAAGTGCGAGGTGCCGTCGCGGCCGCGCGTGGGCGAATCGGCTTTGGCCATGTACTGCATCATGGTGTCGCTGGCCGCGAAGCCGCGCACCAGCAGCGAGCCCTGGTTGCGGATCATGGGCGCGAACCAGTCGTCCTTATCGAGCGCGTAGGCGGACGCGCAGGAGCAGGCTTCCTGGCCGAGTCCGAAGTAGACTCCGCCGACGACTTTGCCCTGCTTATAGAGGTTTTCGAGCGCGACCTCCATTTTGCGGTTCAGCAGCATGTAGCGGTAGACCTCGATGCACTGCTGCTTGTCGAGATACTTGGAATCGCGGATGGGGGGCACCGGCGCGTCGAGCTTGCCGGTGACTTCGTACCGGACGTGCTCGAAGCCGTCTTTGTCTTTCTCTACGGCTTGACGGACGGTGAGATCGGGATGCTCTAAGCGAGTGTCGGGGATGGAGTAGGTACGGAGATGATCATTGGGATCATTGGGCTCGGGGGCCCCATTTCTCGGGTTTCTTGCGAGAAGTGGGGATTTCGTAGACGCGCCGTTACGAGGGCGGCTGCCGTTGGAACTGTGTCTGGATGTAGATTTCTTTTTCTTGATTGCCATGTGAAAAGGCGCAAAAGGCGCAATGTATGAATGGTATCGCGAGTGCAGGGGTAACGGCTAGGGAGACGGTGACTGGGATCGTCTGTCTCAACGCATTTCCGCGAGGGCCCTTTTCAGCACTCGAATTTTATCCGCACGGCTGCTCGCCTTGGCGAAGGTCAGTGCAGTCTTTCCACTCTTATCCTTCGCCAGCACATCGGCACCCTTGCTCAGCAGAAGTTCCAGAATTTCGGCAGCACCAGTCATCCCAGATGCCTCCATGAGGGCCGTCTGGCCATCACGATTTCGTGCGTTAACATCGGCACCATAATCCAACAGCATTTTTACCACGTTGTAAACGCTGTTCAGAGTGGCCGCGGCGCATTGGCAAGCCGCAGCGATCAGCGGAGTGTTGCCGTACTTGTCGGTAACGTTAATTCTTGCTCCCCGCAGAATTAGCAGCCTGAAGATATCGGTTTGCGCAAACGACGCCGCCCAAATCAGAGGCGTGCTGCCGTCTTCGTTCCGGGCTTCAACCTCCGCACCATTGTCGAGCAGGGTTTCCACAGTGCCCGTCCACGATTCCAAAACTTCGGTAGACTGATTCTGGCGCTGGCCGGTCTGGTTTGGTAGGTCGGCGACCTCAACGGTTACGGGCCCGCCTTCTACTGCCGCGAACAGCGCCCGATTCTTATCCTTAGTATTAGATAGCTGAGCCAGCAGGTTAACGACTCGCACAAATCCGCCTCGGGCCGCGTAGCTGAGAGCTGTTTCGGTTTGCTCATCCTGCGTTGTGGGCTTGGCGCCGTGTTCCAGCAACAGACTGACCAAGGGCACATTCCCACTCTCTGCGGCGGTCATAAGAGGAGTGACGCCGTTCGTTGCCCTGGCCTCGACGTTCGCGCCTTCTTGCAACAGGCGCTCGACTTCGACGATATCGTCGTTTCCTATCGCCACGAACAATTGGTGATCGAAAGAGCGTGCGCGTTGTGCCTGCACAGGACATGGCGCGCATGTCCAAAGAAGCAGCGCCGCTGAGATCAACCACCCGATTGGCTTCGTGCGTGCAACGGGCCTCAGGACTTCGATCATGCCTGATTATCGTTCAGAACCTTGAAGTAGGGCTTCGTTACTCCAGTCACGTCCAAATCGGGCCATCTTCTTTGTGAAGCTGGCGCAGTTCCGCAGGAGGCCGCATTGGAACGCCGATTGTGTGCCCGACCAGGGCGTCGAGAGTATCAACCCAGAGCATCTGGCTGGAAAATACGGTGCCGAAGTTGCGGGAGATGGATTCGGCCACCAGGTTCAGATCGAGCGGCTTGCCGAGTTCCTGCTGCATCGAAGTGACCGGCTTTGCCGTGATCCCGCAGGGAATGATCAAATTGAAGAAGCTGAGGTCTGTATTTATGTTGAGGGCGAAACCGTGCGAGGTGACGAAGCGGGAGATATGGACGCCGATGGCAGCGAGTTTGGCCTCGGATCCGAGGTCAGGCGCGCTCGCTTCGCTTCGCGGGACAGCCGAGGCGGCTGTCCCTAGATGAGCATCCTGGCTTGCGGCATTCGTCCAAACTCCCGTAAGTCCTGGAATCCGCTTCGTCAGGATGGCGAAGTCGGCGCAGGTGCGGATCAGGACTTCTTCCAAGCGGCGGACGAATTCGATGACGCCGAGCGTTTTGCGCTTGCCATCGGGAGTGGCGAGTCCGCGCAGGTCAAAGATGGGATAGCCGACGATCTGGCCGGGGCCGTGGAAGGTGACATCGCCGCCGCGGTCGCATTCGAAGAGCTCGACGCCGCGTCGGGCAAGGAGTTCGGGCGAGGCAATTACATTGGCGGCTTTTGCGTTGCGGCCTAGCGTGACGACCGGACTATGTTCGAGCAGAAGAAGAACGTCACCGATCTTTTCTTCTTTGCGCAGTTCGACCAACTGCCGCTGCAGCCGAAGGCCGGCTGCGTAGTCTACGGTGCCGAGTTGGATTAGAGAAATCATTCAGGATGTTCCGCCACGAAAACACTGAGAAACCTTCTCTATATCTCGATGTTCTCCATGTCTCCGTGGTGAGCTCACGCGTTGATCGCAATCCCATAAACGCTGTTAGCCGCGTCCAGCATAGCTTCAGACAGAGTCGGGTGCGAGTGAATCGTCCACATCAAATCTTCCACAGTAGCTTCGAGTTCCATGGCGGCGACGGCCTCCGCGATTAACTCCGTCGCCAGCGGACCGATGATGTGAACACCCAGAATCTCGCCATAGTCCGCGTCAGAAATAATTTTAATAAACCCCTCGTGCTGCCCAACGATGCTTGCCCGCGAGTTTGCCGTAAATGGGAACTTGCCAATCTTCAGGTTGTAGCCAGCCTCGCGCGCCTTAGTTTCGGTTAAACCCACGCTGCCGATTTCCGGATGACAATACGTCGCCCCAGGAATATGTTCGGGATTGATCGGCTTGCCCGGTTTGCCCGCGATCTTGGCAACCGCCACCAAAGCTTCCATCGCTCCGACATGGGCGAGTTGCGGCGTTCCGAGCACGATATCGCCGATGGCAAAAACCCCCGGCTCGTCGGTCTGCATCCAGGAATCGGTCTTGATAAATTCGCGCTCCGGCTTGATCTTCGTGCGCTCCAGGCCAAGATTGTCCGTGCGCGGCCTGCGTCCGATCGCGATCAGAATTTTCTCCGCCTCGATCTTCTGCTGTTTCCCGTCAGCGTTGATGGTGACGGCAATCCCGTTCTTCGTACTGTCGATATTTTCGACTCTTGCGCTGGTGTGAAAGTTGATGCCGCGCTTGCGATAGACCCGGGCCAGCTCCTTGGAAACCTCCTCATCTTCCACCGGAACCAGTCGCGGAAGCATTTCTACCATCGTCACTTCCGCGTCGAACGATCGATAGATCGACGCAAACTCCACTCCCACAGCTCCGGCCCCAACGATTACCAGCGACTTCGGAATTTCTTTCAGGCTAAGAATCTCAATATTTGTGAGAATGCGATCGTTAGCTTGAAGTCCCGGTAACATACGGGCTTCAGAGCCGGTCGCCAGAACCACGTTCTTCGTTTTGAGCAGGCTGGTCTTGCCCTCGTTGGTGACCTCGACCGTGTGCACGCCATTTTTCGCCGGCCCGGTCAACTTCCCGTGGCCCCTGACTCGCTCTACCTTGTTCTTCTTCACCAGGAAATCGAGCCCCTTGGTGTGCTTGGCGACGATCTTCGACTTGCGATCTTGAACTGCTGCCCAATTCAACTTGCGCGCATCCACGCCTTCGATGCCGAATTCCTTAGCCTCTTTCAGATGGTCCCAAAGTTCCGCATTGAACAGCAGCGCCTTGGTCGGAATACAGCCCACGTGCAGGCAGGTGCCGCCTAGCACAGCATCTTTTTCGATCAGCGCGGTTTTCAGTCCATATTGACCGGCGCGAAATGCAGCCGTGTAGCCGGCAGGCCCGCTGCCGATGATGGCCACGTCGTAAATAGTTTCTGGCAAGGGAATCGTCCTCTGTAGGAAGAGATGACTAAAAGCAAACTAATGATTCTAGAACAGAGCTGAGCGAAGGCCAAAATAAGGACTCGCCTGGGTAGTGGGTCAGTTTGAATCTGTTTTGAAAGGGCGCGGCTTCAGCCGCGCCGTAAAATGCCTCAAATCAATCGCGGCTTCAGCCGCTGCGGGGATGTGTTTGTCAAACTGCCCCACTCCTCTCGCCTGCATGGGAGAATCAAAAAGGCCGCTCCTGAAAGCGGCCTTCGAAAATCCATTTCGTTTTAACTGACCACCGGGCAACGCTCTTCAGTTGTTCTCGTTGCTGGCGCGCTTCCACGAGATTAATTCGCCGATGGTTGAACTGGTGCTCGAAACCGGTTGCTTGTAAGCTTCCACTTCAGATCGCGAAGCTTCTTCGCCCACCGCGCGGATGCTGAGTCCAACTTTCTTGTCTTCCGGACTCATCTTGATGATCTTGAAGTCGTGCTCGACCCCAGGCTCAAGATGCAGCGGTTGCCCATTTCCATCCACGGCCTCTGACTTGTGGCACAGACCCTCGACACCCTCCGCGATTTCAACGAAGGCTCCAAAAGCCGCGACCCGCAGCACTTTGCCGTGGATCACATCGCCCACATGATGCGTCTCGAAGAAAGTCTCCCAAATATCCGGCTGCAGTTGCTTTACTCCCAGCGATAGACGCCGCTTGTCCGGTTCGATCGCCAGCACGATGGCTTTCACGCGATCGCCCTTCTTCAAAATCTCCGAGGGATGTTTTACTCGCTTGGTCCAGCTCAAATTGCTGACATGCACCAATCCGTCGATGCCATCTTCAATTTCGATGAAAGCGCCGAAGTCAGTCAGATTGCGCACCCGGCCTTCCACCGTCATCCCCACAGGATATTTGTCATGCAAGGCATCCCAGGGATTCGCCGCCAACTGCCGCATGCCTAGCGAAATGCGCCGCTCCGTGGGATTCACATTCAGCACTACGCACTCCACCTGATCGCCCACATTCACCAGCTTCGAAGGATGCTTCATGCGCTTCGACCAAGTCATCTCGCTTACATGAACCAGCCCCTCGATCCCCTGCTCGAGCTCCACGAAAGCGCCGTAATCAGTCACGCTGATCACACGCCCTGAAACGTGCGCCCCTACAGGATAGCGGTGTTCCGCATCCAGCCAGGGATCGGGCGTCAACTGCTTGAAGCCTAGCGATACCCGCTGCTTCTCTTTGTCGTACTTCAACACCTTCACCTGAATCTGGTCGCCTACATTCACCAGATCGCGCGGGTGTGTGAGCCTGCCCCACGACATATCGGTGATGTGCAACAAACCATCCAGTCCGCCCAAATCCACGAACGCGCCGTATTCAGTAAGGTTCTTGACCACGCCGGTAAGAATCGAGCCTTCTTCCAGATGTTCGAGCGTCTTGCTGCGCTTCTCGTTCTGTTCGCCTTCGAGCAATTCTTTGCGCGAGACCACAATGTTGCCGCGCTTTTTGTTGAGCTTGATTACGGTGACCTCGAGCGTCTGCCCCTTCATCCCATCGAGATTCCGAATGGGACGCAGGTCAACCTGCGATCCCGGCAAGAACGCTCGCACTCCCAAAATATCGACGGTAAGCCCGCCCTTGGTCCGCTCGATTACCACCGCCTGGATTGGCCGCTTCTCGTGATGAGCTTTCTCCACTTCGTCCCAGGCGTGCAGCCGCGCTGCCTTTTGATGCGACAGGTTAACGTAGCCTTCTTCGGTCTGCCCTTTCTCCCGCATCACCTCAATTTCGTCGCCCGGCTTCACCTTAGGATTGCCTTCGTGATCCAGAACTTCCGAGAGCGGCAGCATGCCTTCCGACTTCGTGCCGATATCGACTACCACATGCGTCGAAGTCAGCTTCAGCACCGTGCCCTTGATGACGCGGTCTTCACCCACGGCCTCTTCGGTCTCCGTGGTGAAGTTCTCCAGCGCCGAGGCAAAATCCTCATTGGCGGGCTTCTCTTCCGCTGCCGAAGAGGTAGGCAGCGCCTCCTCTTTCTTGGAAGCGGAAGACGAAATGGCTGCTGAACTCATGGCGGCGTGACTCTTGTCGGCCGCCGATTCAGTCGCAGGTTCAGGCTGTTCGGAAAATGTGTGCTCGTTAACCGTCGGTTCTGTTTCGGTTGCGACGGCGCTGTTGGATCCGGAGTTATGGGCGGTGGTATCGTCGAACAAGGTTATGCCTCTCTGCTGAGACCTCGCACATCCGTGCGGGGAGGATACGGGTCCTGCTGGCGGACTGCTGGCGTGAGTCGTTGGTTGTGGTGGGCTCACCCTGGCGAGTGAGCTTGGACAATCCCAGCTTCCGGACGTTTACAGTTACCCGCGTCCAAAGGGAACTCTTCGACTATAGCAACGCCTCGCAAACAGTGTCAAACTCAAATGTTCACGCATGTTACGCCAGTGTTTCAATGCCTTTAGCACGGATGCGGCAACCCGCAAAAAATCAGTGGGGACGGCCGCCTCGGCCGTCCAGCCAAGCGCAGCGAGGCGCATTCGCACTCGAGAACCCGGTGCCCTCGGTTCGCTCGCACCTCAAAGACCCAAGCTTGTACGCGCGCGACTGATCGAATTTAGGGTGGAGCAGCGCTTTAGGCGCTGCGATCAATGCCGCTTTTCGGTCGAGGGCTTTAGCCCCTGAGGTGCTCACGTTCGCTGGCCATACTGGGCGAGTTTCACCACGCACCAACATCTGCTACCCTGCCCATGCGATGGATTACCTCTGGACCCCCTGGCGCTACGCCTACGTTTCAAGCAAAGAACGCTCCACCTGCGTCTTCTGCGACGCCGCCAAATCCCCCGACGATGCCAAGTCGCTGATCGTCCATCGCGGCCAGCATTGTTTCATAATCCTGAACGCTTATCCCTACACGCCCGGCCACGTGCTGGTAGTCCCCTACGCCCACCTCGACGAACTACAAAAGCTGCCAACCGAAGCCGCCAATGAAATGATCCAGCTCTCGCAGCGCATGGAAACTCTGCTGCGCGAGCTCTACACCCCCGACGGCATCAACCTCGGGATGAATCTAGGCAAAGCCGCCGGCGCCGGCATCGCCGGTCACATCCACATGCACGTCCTACCCCGCTGGGTCGCCGACGCGAACTTCGTATCGGTCGTCTGCGAAACCCGCATATTGCCGGAGACGCTGGATGAAACGTGGAGGCGCATGACGAAGGCCCTCGCTGGCTAGTCCCGGACCAGTGTCGCCCATCTCGCCACATCTGACCTAGGTGCACGCTTCTTCACCTCGGCTCCGATAATCGTACCCAACTGCCGTCTTTCTTCCGGTTTCAACGAGCACAAGGGCATGCCACTAAAATTCTGATGCCACCAGTAAATAAGAACGGAGCGCCTACTCTTCGGGAGCGTTACTTCTGCGAACGAAAGATGGCGCCCTTGTTTACCCTTGTGATCGAACGGCGTTTGTTTGTCCTCGAGGGTGATTCCTAGGCGCTCCTCAACCCGTCTCCATCCGCGGCCGTGGCCGAAAATCAGTTCTATCCGCGGGCACAGCTCAATCGCGTCCAACCAGCATTGAAGTCCGTCATCCTCCAGGACTGCCGCCGCAGGCTTACAGCGCGAAATCCCTACTCTAGTCGCGAATGGCGAAACATAGTCGGTATGGCATGCCCTGCCATCAGCGAAGGGCGCGTTCAAAGCATCGAGAAACTCAGCATATTTATCGAACCACTTTGCGTAGTGATTGCCGAGTTTGAAATAACCCTCCGAACGTCGGAAAGCCTCATCCAAGCGCGCCCGAGTTAGGTGTCCATCTCCCCAATGGACGAACCTTTGGCGATCCCCGGCGAGGGGTGCCTTCTCCCCGGCGATTGATCGTTCTGGATCCCGAAACTCATAAGTCGAAGGATTTAGGCCCGCGGTAGCTACTCGTGCGGTCCTCCAACTCCCGAAAACCAGAATCGGCGTGCATTCCTCCTCGATGTAGTTGGACGTCGATCGAAGCTCCCTGAGCTTCTCCCAAGCCTGCTCGTACAGTTGTCGCATGCCTTAGCCTCACCGCCTGCCACAGCCCAGATCTCCTTAGCTTACTCGGATAAGTCCTCTATCTCTTTCTCCCCAATCAACGCTAAACCCCAACTCCTTGTCCAGCTTCGACCCCGCATCCGCCCCAGCCAAACATGGATGCTTTCCTGTCACTTCGCCTTGACAAATTTCGCCAACGGTACCACTTCCACTTTCTTCCCCAGCGCGTACGTCTTATCTCCCGGATACAAAACATAAAGATGATCGAGTTTGAGATCGGCAAGCGCCGTCCGCATCGACGGCGTCAGAGCAGGCGCGTCGGCGCGCTTGCATTCGACACCGATGCGGCGTCCATTCTTGAATAACAGCAGATCCAGTTCCGCTCCATTGTAGGTTGCCCAGTAATACGCATCGTCGGGACGAAACGACTTCAGTACTTCCTCCACTGCGTAGCCTTCCCACGACGCGCCCACCTTGGGATGATTTTCTAAATCGCGTTGGTTGGTGATGCCCAACAGCGAGTGCAGCAGTCCGGTGTCGCGCACATAGACTTTCGGGGACTTCACCTGTCGCTTGCCCAGGTTCTCAAACCACGGCGGCAACTGGCGAACCATGAAGACGCCCGTCATCAGGTCAAGATAGCGGCGCACTGTGGATTCGTTCACTGCCAGAGCGCGAGCCAGTTCGGCCGAATTCCAGATCTGTCCATGATAGTGGGCCGCCATGTTCCAGAACCGGCGCAGAGCGAAGGCTGGAATGGTGCTACCCAGTTGAGGAACGTCGCGCTCGAGAAAAGTCTGCAGAAAATGCCGGCGCCAGGCCAGCGAGTCTGACTCCCTACGTGCCGTGTAAGCTTTGGGGAAGCCCCCGCGCAGCCAGTGTCGGCCCTGAGCGGACGCCCCCAGGTCCGCGAGCCGGAAGCCTTCCAGCGGTACGGTTTCGAGCCTTCCGGCCAGCGTCTCCGACGACTGCCGGAGCAGGTCCGTCGACGCGCTGCCGAGAATGAGAAACCGCGCGGGAAGCGGTGTCCGGTCAGCCAGTACGCGCAAGAACGGAAAAAGGTCGGGACGGCGCTGAATTTCATCGATGACCACCAGTTTGCGGAGAGGGCGCAGGGCCGTGTCTGGTTCGGTCAGCCGGGCTAGGCTTTGGGGATCTTCCAGGTCGAAGTAGTTGAGAGAATCCGGTGCGACAAACTGCCGCGCCAGCGTTGTCTTGCCGCACTGCCGCGGTCCTAGAAGGGCAACCACCCGGCTGCGCCGCAGGGCGGCGCGAACCAGCGTCAGGTCGGTTTGGCGGTTAATCATGAAAATATACTACCATGAATATCCCGCATCACATGCGGGATATTCATGGTACGTTTTTTTCGCTATTTAGCAGTTTCTCCATCTCCCTTTCATTGATCACTCTCACCCCCAACTCTTTCGCCTTATCCAGCTTCGATCCCGCCTCAGTCCCCGCCACCACATAATCCGTCTTCTTGCTGACCGATCCCGCAACCTTCCCGCCTGCGTCTTCAATCATCTTCTTAGCTTCGTCGCGAGTGAAATGTGCCAGAGTCCCGGTCAGCACAAATGTTTTTCCCGCAAGCTTCGTTCCGCGCTCCTTCTTCTGGCCTCTCAAGGTAAGCCCAGCCTCGCGCAGCCGCTCCACCAGCTTGCGATTCGCCGCAATGCCGAAAAACTCCACAATGCTCTCGGCGATCCGCGGCCCAACCTCATTCACATTCTGCAACTCTTCCACGCCGGCGCTCTCCAGAGCTGCCATCGATCCAAAATGCTCGGCCAAGAACTGCGCTGTTCGCTCGCCCACCATGCGAATGCCAAGCCCGTAAATCACCCGCTCCAGAGGCAGCTTCTTCGAATTCTCGATCTCATCGAGAATGTTCTGTGCTGATTTGTCGCCCATACGCTCCAGGCTGAGCAAGTCGTCTTTCGACAGTTTGTAAATGTCCGCGACATTCTTCACCAGCCCGCGCTCGGTAAGCTGCGTCACCAGCGCATCGCCCATGCCGTCGATATTCATCACTCCACGCGAAGCAAAATGCAGAATCGTCTCACGCAACTTGGCCGGACAATTCGCATTCACGCAGCGATAATCCACCTCGCCCTCAGTCCGCACAACCTTCGTCCCGCACACCGGACATTTCTCCGGCATCTCAAACACCCGCGTGCCGCGCGGATGCTCCTTATCTTCAATAACCTTCGCCACCTTCGGAATCACATCTCCACCGCGCTCCACCTGCACCCAATCGCCGATCTTCACCCCCAGCCGCTCGATCTCATCCATGTTGTGCAGCGTGGCATTTCGCACAGTCGTGCCGCCGATCAAGACCGGAGCCAGCATCGCCACCGGGGTGAGCTTCCCAGTTCGCCCCACCTGCACCCGAATGTCTTCCAGTTTCGTGATCCCCGCCCGCGCCGCATACTTGTAAGCGATCGCCCACCGCGGAGCCTTTCCCGTGAAGCCCAATTCATCCTGTAAACCCGTTCGATCCACCTTCACCACAATGCCGTCAATCTCATACTCCAGCGCTTCCCGCTTCCCCTCCCACTCCTGAATGAAAGCCCAAACTTCCTCCATGG
>Ga0074045_10001724_pt1 | contig 20790 bp, 15 predicted proteins | sample BogForMeECP23OM2_FD_94442 | JGI IMG/M metagenome (GOLD analysis project Ga0074045, IMG submission 94442) | Bog forest soil microbial communities from Calvert Island, British Columbia, Canada - Bog Forest MetaG ECP23OM2 | ecosystem: Environmental > Terrestrial > Soil > Wetlands ...
CATCTGCCGGTGATGGTCGGCGAGCGCGTGGCGGCGATGATTTCGCAGGGCGACCTGGTGAAATGGATCATCAGCCGGCAGAGCGAGACGATCTCTCAACTGCAGCATTACATCTCGGGCGGCTACCTGCGCTAAGCCGGCGCATCGTCCAATCGCCTGAAAGCTAGGGCCTGCTCACGCTACCCGAACGGATGGCGTTGCGCGCGAAAACCGTCTCAGGCGAGGCGGAGGACGCTGGCCTTGGCCATTCCAAGGCGAGGACGACAACGAAGGCTGAGGCGGTTTTCGCCGCAACCCGGAGGGACGGGGCCGGTTTTCGCGATTTCCGCGTCGCTCGTCGCTCGCAGACGCCCGGTATGCGTCGCAACTCGCTCCTGGAACTCGGAAAAACCGGCTCCCGTCGCCACCGTCCGCGTAGCGTGAGCAGGCCCTAGAGACCCGAGCGGCGGCCGCCGGTCCAGATTCCAGCCGCGGACGAAGGCGCGGGACCTCGCGGCCGGCTCGGGGCGGCCGGCGGAGCGGAGTCTGCCTTGGGCGGCGGATCGAGCGCGGCGGGGCGGGGCGGGAGTCCGGAACCGGCGCCGGGGTCGGGCCCGTATTTGTGGTCCAGGCGCAGCAGGATCAATCCCACGATGAGCGCCAGCAGTGAGTCGGTCGTTTCGGCGGTCCTCCCGGGAAGGAAGATCTGGATCGCCTCGAGGGCCCCCAGGAGGGTGGCGACCAGGAGCGCGGCCGGGGGAATGCCCAATCCGGCACGGGCGATCGACCACACGACCGTGCCATAAATCGCGGCCTTGCGGAACAGGATCGGAAGGGCGGTGGTCCACGTGAGATCGAGCAGGGCGGCGAAGGGGATCCATTCGAAGCGGCCGGCCCGGTGGACGAAATGCCACGGCCGCAACTCGTCCACCACCAGGCCCGAGACCAGCAGCAGCGCGATCAGGAGCGGGCTCAGCCGCCGGCGGATCGGCGTGGCGTGCCAGCACACGATCGCCGCCGCGGCCCCGGCGAATTCGTAAGGCTGAGGATGCTGGCCGGGGATCAGAAAGCGCAGCGGCAGGGCCAGACCGCCGGCCAGGAGCATCGCCGGCGCGCGGGCACGGCCGGCAATGGCAGCTGCCAGCGCTCCCAGGCCGATCCACTGAACCAGGGCCACGAGGAACAGCCCCGGGGCCAGAGCTTGTGCGCCCAGGAACGCACGCAGTTTTGTGAGCGTCTGGAAACCGCCCCAATCGCCCGGGCTGAACAGGGCCGCGGCCCACACCAGGATCAGAAACAGAGCCGCGGAGGGACGCGCCAGCCCCAGGCCGGCCAGGGCGTCGAAGGCGTGCCGCGCGCGGGCGGCGAAGACAATGCCGAGCACCCCACCGGCGGCGGCGCTGACCGTGTTGTTGAGCAGGTCGACGAGACTGGGCTCGCGCGGCGGGAAGTAGTACTGTAGAAACTCCAGGCCCAGCGACAGCGCCGCGCCGGCCACAGCCGCCCGCAAGGTGCGCAGCCACGCGGAGCGGTCCGGGCGTTCATCCAGGACGAAGAAAAAACCGACCGGGATGTAGACGAGCAGATTGACCAGAACATCGCGCAGGAAGCCCCGATCCACCACGAAATCGAGCGACGCGGAAAAAGCCTGCACTGCGCCGGCCGGCGAATCACGCAGGACGAAATGAAACGGGTACAACGAGCCGTAGGCGACCAGTGCGCAGGTCAGATAGAAGATGCGTCGCATGGGTGGGAGTGACGGGCGCCGGGTGTTCTCATTGTCCAACTCCGCACGGCGGCGCGGGAAATGGGCGGCGGGATGCGCCTATAATTTTCACAGCGGGCTGGACCTCGAAAAGTGAGTCACCGGATCAAATTCGGCTTGGCGATCGGGCTGCTGATGGTGCTGCTGACCGTGGTGATTTACCAGGGTTCGTTCACCACGCCGGGCGGTTACGGTCCGTCCACGCCCCAGCAGACCTATGTTTTCTGGGCGCTGTCCACGCTGATTTTCCTGCTGACGGTGTTGCTGAGCTTCATCCTGTTCCGCGATGCCATCAAGCTCTACATCGCGCGCCGGGCGGGCGTGGAGGGCTCGAAGATCCGCACCAAGATCCTCGTCTCGGCGCTGAGCCTGTGTTTCCTGCCGACGATGTTTCTGGTGCTGTGGAGCGTCGAGGTGCTGAACCGCAACCTGGACAAGTGGTTCAGCCGGCCGGGCGAGACCATGAAAACCAGCCTGGCCGATATCGGATCGAGCCTGGAACGGGAGACGCGGCAGCGCGCCGCTGCGCTGGCGCGCTGGCTGGCCGACGCCGATGCGACCCAGGAATTCGTCCGGAGCGGGCATCTGCCGACGGCCTTTTTTGAGGCGGCCTGCGACGGGACGGGCGTGGAAAGGGCCTGGATCCAGAGAACGGACGGCGGCCAGATCGCGGTGTGCGAGGCGCCGCAGTTGCCGCCCGGCGAAATCGTCCAGCCGCGGCAGTCGGGCAGGCAGCTGCCCTCCGGGGAGATCGGCCCGCTGCAGTATTCGGGCAAGGAGGTGACCGCGCGGGCGCCGCTGCCGGGGATGGGCGAGATGGCGGTGAGCGTGCGAATGCCGCTCGACCTGGACCGGGCGCAACGCGATTTGCAGAAGCAGGTGGGGGACTACGACCAACTGGAATCGACGAAAAAGGAGACGCGCCGGTTCTATGTCCAGTTGCTGGTGCTGATCACCCTGTTCGTGCTGTTCGTGGCAGTCTGGGTGGCGCTGTTCCTGGCGCGGCAGATTACGGGCCCGGTGACGGCGCTGCTGGAAGCGGCGCGGGCGGTGCGCGGCGGCAATCTCGCCTATCGCGTGCAAGTGGCCGCGACGGACGAATTCGCCACGCTGGTGCGCACGTTTAACGAGATGACGCAGGACCTGGAGACCAACCGCAACGAACTCGAGCGCCGGCGGCGCTTCACCGAGGCGGTGCTGGAGAGCATTCCGACGGGCGTGGTTTCGCTCGAGGCGGACGGCACGGTGCGGCTGACCAACCGCGCGTTCCACAACATCTTTCCACTCGCCGCGCAGCCTCAGCACCTGGCCGATTTGATCCCGCCCGGCCTACAGACCGACCTGAGCCGGCTGTTGAAGAGCGCCCGGCGCACGGGATCGGCATCGCGGCAGGTCGAACTGGCCGAGGGCGGGACCAGCCGGCATTTCTCTGTGACCGTGGCCGCGCTTTCGCCGGGCGTGACAACCGGTTACGTGCTGATGATCGAGGACACCACGGACCTCTTGCGCGCGCAGCAGGCCGAGGCCTGGCACGAGGTGGCGCGGCGCATCGCGCATGAGCTGAAGAATCCCCTGACGCCCATCGCTCTGAGCTCGCAGCGCATCCTCAGGCAAATCGAGAAGAGCAACGCGCCGCCCGAAGTGCGGCAGATCGTCGAGCGCTGCTGCGAGACGATCCGGCGCGAGGTGGACAGCGTCAAAACTCTGGTGGACGAGTTCTCACAGTTCGCCCGGTTCCCTGCCGCGCACCCGGTGGCGGCGGATCTGAACGCCGTGGTACGCACTGCGCTCACGGTTTTCGAGGGGCGCCTGGGCGGCGTCAAAGTGCGGTTGAATCTGGCCGACCGGCTGCCGGCGGTGCTGCTCGATGCGGAGCAGTTCCAGCGGGTTGTCGTGAACCTGGTGGACAACGCGGCCCAGGCCATGCAGGAGGCGCCCTACAAGGAACTGGCGATCGCGACCGCGCTGCCGGCGCCGGAAGTGGTGGAACTGTCGATCGCCGATACCGGCTGCGGCATCACGACCGAGGACAAGGCCAAGCTGTTCATGCCGTATTTCTCGACCAAGGCGCACGGCACGGGCCTGGGGCTGGCCATCGTGAGTCACGTCGTCAAGGAGCACCGCGGCACGATCCGGGTGGAGGATAACCTGCCGGTGGGCGCACGCTTTATCATTGAACTGCCGGCTTTTTACGTCACTGAAAACGAGCCTGCTCCCAGGACTGTATCCGCGCCCGCCAACCCCGCATGAAACGCCACCGCATCCTGATTGTCGACGACGAACCGGGGATTCGCGAATCCCTGGCGGGCGTATTGGAGGACGAGGATTTCGAGACCGCCGCGGCGGCCAGCGGCGAGGAATGCCTGGAGTTGCTCGAGCGCCAGAGCTTTGACGTGGCGCTGGTCGACGTGTGGATGCCGGGCCTCGACGGGCTGGACGTGCTGCGCCGCATCGAACAGCGGGCCGATCCGGAGCGGCCGGTGGTGGTAATGATCTCGGGGCACGGCAGCATCGAGGCCGCCGTGCGGGCCACCAAGCTGGGGGCCTTCGATTTTCTCGAGAAGCCGCTGACCATCGAAAAGGTGGTCGTGGTGGTGCGCAACGCCATCGAGCAGCGCCACCTGCGGCTGGAATTGCGCGAGCTGCGCACGATCGGGCTGGGAAAGCTGGCGATCATCGGCGACAGCGTCCCGATGAAGGCGTTGCGCCAGCAGATCGCGCTCATGGCGCCGACCAACGGCCGGGTATTGATCTACGGCGAGAGCGGCACGGGCAAGGAACTGGTGGCGCACGCCATCCATGCCAACAGCGCCCGCGCCGAGGGCCCATTTGTCGAGGTGAACTGCGCCGCCATTCCCGAGGAGCTGATCGAGAGCGAACTGCTGGGCCATAGAAAAGGCAGCTTCGCCGGGGCTGGCGAGGACAAAATCGGCAAGTTCGAGAAGGCGCACGGCGGGACGCTGTTTCTGGATGAAGTGGGCGACATGAGCCTGCGCACCCAGGCCAAGGTGCTGCGGGTGCTGGACGAACAGCGCTTCGAGCCCATCGGCTCGGCGGAGGCGGTGCAGACCGACGTGCGTGTGATCGCCTCGACCAACAAGATTCTGGAGGCTGAAATCGAGCGCGGCAACTTCCGCGAGGACCTGTTCTACCGGCTGAACGTGGTTCCGTTCGCAGTGCCGCCGCTGCGCGAGCGCGTCGAGGACATTGCCGTGCTGGCGGAGCATTTCATCCGCGAATTCGCGACCTCCTACGGCCGCAAGCATAAGGAGCTGACCAGCGAGGCGATCGAGGCGCTGCGGGCCTACCCCTGGCCGGGCAACGTGCGCGAACTGCGCAACCTGATGGAACGGATCGTGATCATGAATCCACAGGTGCGCATCGACGCGCGGCACATTCCGCTGCCGGCCTCGCGCAGGGCCCCGGAGCGCGGGCCCGAGCGTCCGGCGAGCCTGCACGAAGTGCGCCAGGCGGCCGAGCGCGACTACATTCTGAAGAAACTCGAGGACGCGGGCGGCAACGTCTCGCGCGCCGCCGAGGTGCTGGGCCTGGAACGCAGCAACTTGTACAAGAAAATGCGCGCCCTGGGCATCGCCACGCGGGAGTGAGGCCGCGCCGCCCGCATTCGAGACCATCCGCTCCATTTCGGCGCAGCCTGTTAGAATGGCCGTTTGGCTCCTTCAGCCTTTATGGATCACCTGTTAAGCGTCATCGTTCTCACGCCCCTTGCCGGGCTGCTGGTGCTGTTCTTCATCCCTTCGTCGCGGCCGCAACTGGTCAAGCTCTGGGCCAACGGCGTATTCCTGCTGGGCTTCCTCGTTTCCCTGCCGCTGTGGTTCCGCTTCAACCCCAGGGCCGACTTCCAGTTCGAGGAGCGGGCGGCGTGGATTCCGTCTCTGGGCGCGTCCTGGCACCTGGGCGCCGACGGGTACGCCGCTTTGCTGATCCTGATGACCACGCTGGTCGGGTTCCTGGCGATCCTGTCGAGCTGGCGGGCGATCGACACGCGGCTGAAGGAGTACTACGGCCACTTCCTGCTGCTGCAGTTCGGCATGCTCGGCGTATTCGCTGCGCGGGACCTGCTGCTGTTCTTCCTGTTCTGGGAGCTGACGCTGATCCCGATGTACTTCATCATCGCCATCTGGGGCGGCCAGCGGCGCGGCTACGCGTCCATCAAGTTCGTGATTTACACGCTGGCCGGAAGCATGCTGATGCTGCTGGGCGTGCTGAAGCTCTATTTCCAGTATTACGACCAGTTCGGACACTACAGCTTCGACATGACCGACCTGCTGGCGGTGAAGCTCAGCTCAGGCGAAGCGTGGTGGGTCTTCTGGGCGCTGTTTGCCGGCTTCGCGGTGAAGGTGCCGATGTGGCCGGTTCACACCTGGCTGCCGGACGCGCACACGGAGGCGCCCACGGCCGGCTCCGTCATCCTGGCCAGCATCCTGCTGAAAATGGGCACCTACGGTTTTCTGCGCTTCTCGCTGCCGCTGCTGCCCGATACGGCCAAGGACCCCAAGGTGGTTTCCATCGCCGCCGTGCTGTCCATCATCGCCATCGTCTACGGCGCGCTGGTGTGCCTGATGCAGAAGGATTGGAAAAAGCTGGTGGCGTATTCGTCCGTCAGCCACATGGGCTTCTGCACGCTGGGCATCTTCGCGCTGAACCCGGCGGGCATCTCGGGTTCCATCCTGCAGCAGATCAACCACGGCATTTCGACCGGCATGCTGTTCCTGATCGTCGGCATCGTCTATGAACGCCGTCACACGCGCGAGATCAGCGAGTACTCCGGCCTGTACCGCGTGATGCCGGTTTTCACCGCTGTTTTTCTCATCGCCGCGTTCAGCTCGATGGGGCTGCCGCCGCTGAACGGCTTCATCGGTGAAATCACGATTTTGAAAGGCGCGTACGAGATCTCGCTCCTGTGGGCGCTGGCCTGCGGCCTGGGCATCGCCTTGGGCGCAGCCTATCTGCTGTGGCTGTTCCAACGCACGATGCTGGGCGAGAACAGCAACGAGAAGAACGAGGCGCTCCAGGATTTGAACTGGCGCGAGATCGTGGTGTTCGCGCCGTTGCTGGCGGCGGCGTTCTGGATCGGCCTGGCGCCCAAGCCCTTTTTCACGATGATCGAGCGCAGCACGGCGCAGGTAGTGGAGCGCGTCACGCCCGGCTACTACGAGCAGCACGGCATGCTGAACCCGTTGCGGGATTCAACCGCCGGCTCGGCCGGGGCGAACGACGCTCATTGAGGATCGCCGGGTTGGGACGGACCCGCCGGGACCCGTTTCGCGTTGTGCGGGCTGGGATGAAGGATTCATGAAAATCATCCTCACGGGCGCGACGGGGTTCATCGGAAGACGCCTCGCGGACCACTTGGCGCGGCAGGGTCACGAGATCGCCTGCCTGAGCCGCCGAGCCGCTTCCCGGCCCGGCTGGTATGCCTGGGATCCCGAAAGCGGGCCGCCGCCCCAGGAGGCCCTGCTGGGCGCGGGCGCCGTAGTGCACCTGGCCGGCGAGCCGGTGGCGCAGCGGTGGAGCGCGGACGTCAAGCGCCGCATTTGGTCGAGCCGCGTGCAGGGGACGCGATCGTTGGTGAACGCGCTCAGCGCCCTGCCGGTCCGGCCCGGGGTCCTGGTCTGCGCGTCTGCGATCGGCTATTACGGCTCGCGCGGGGACGAGATCCTGCCGGAGACCGCAGCCCCTGGTTCAGACTTCCTGTCCGAAGTGTGCATCGAGTGGGAGCACGCCGCCCAGGCGGCCACGGAACTGGGCCTGCGCGCGGTCTCGCTGCGAATCGGCGTGGTCCTGGATCCCGGCGGAGGGGCGCTGGCGCAAATGCTGCCGGTGTTCCGGGCCGGTATCGGCGGACCCATCGCCGGCGGCCAGGCGTGGATGTCCTGGATTCATCTCAACGACCTGCTGCGGATGATCGCCTGGGCCGTGGAGAATCCGGCGGTCGCGGGGCCGGTCAACGCGGTGGCCCCGAATCCTGTCCGCAATGCCGATTTTACGCGTGCGCTCGGCCTGACCTTGCGCCGTCCGGCGCTTTTCCCGGTCCCGGCTCTGGCGTTGAAACTCCTCTATGGGGAGATGGCTGGCATTGTCCTGGCCAGCCTGAGGGTGGCGCCGGAAAGAGCATTGAAAGCCGGATTCCAATTCGATTGGCCGGAGCTCGGTCCGGCCTTGCGGGACCTGCTGCGATGATGGCCTGCATGGTATATTGGTAGCGTTATGTCGATTCCCAATGTCCGCCGTTTTCGCATCCAGAGCCCGCATGGTGCGTGGGCGACCTTGATGGCCGTCATCCCTAAAGGCGTGGACCCGAATGACTACCTCGAAGACGCCAAGAAGCGCTTCGACTGGAAGTCCTGGGAAGACATGCAGCAGAAGCAGTTCAAGATCCGCGTCGGCCAGCAGAAGCAGAAGAAGGCGAAGTAGTTTTTTTCTCCATCCGCGATTTCATGACGGCAGGTCTTCGGACCTGCCCTTTCACTTTTCCGGGGCAGTTTTTCGACAATTGCCGCGCGGCCTGTTCCGGCGGATAGGGGCCGCTGGTTCACCACGCGCAGTGGATCGCCGCTGTCAGTGCACGGATACTGGGTGAAGAGGAAGCAAAGATGTCGCGGCGCGAACGCGCCTGAGGGCACAACCTGCATTTCCCGCCGCTGCCTTGCTGCGGCTCGCGGCACGGGCCTGAGCGTACGCGTTGCGCCCTGTTTCCGCCCGCGGCGCTGTCGCCGCGCGGAGAACCAAGGCGCCCCCGCGCTCCGGCTCCTCGCGCCGGGCACGGCAGGAAATGCAGGTCCGATCCACCACGGAGGGCGGGCGGGGAGGTCCCGCCTTCCGACGCTCCCTACTGCAGATTCTTCAACGCCGCGGGGACGTTCAAGCTATGCGTCCCGTCGGCCGGGTGCGACACCAGCGGGCCGTTGTTGATCAGAGCGCTCGCATAATTCTGCACACTGTCACCCGCTCTCTGGGCGATCAGCGTGGCGGCGGCTCCCGATACCATGGCCGTGCTGAAGGAGGTCCCGGACGCCAGCGCGAAATGGTTGCCCGGATAAGCGGCGATCAGGTTCTCGCCCGGCGCGTAAAGGTCCACGTTCGGCTTGCCATATCCGCTGAAGCTGCTCTTGAACATGCCGGTAGTGGAATCCACCGATCCGACGCCGATCACCCGCTGGCCCGGACCGTTGTAGGCGGCCGGATAGACGGCGGCGCTGGAATCCGTGTTGTTGGTAGACGCCACGCACACCACGCCATGCTGGTTGGCCGCTTCGACAGCCTCCGCGAGCGTGGGATCATCCTCGGTGGAGAAGCTCATGTTGATTACCTTGGCCCCGTGGTCCACCGCATAGTAGATTCCGGCGACAATATCCGAAAGATTCGCTGATCCATCCGCCTGGAAAGCCCGAATCGGCATAATCTTCACTCCGGGGGCCGCTCCGGCGATCAGGCTCGCGACCATCGTCCCGTGGCCCGTGTCGGCCGGCAACTGCTGGCCCGCCAGGGCGGTGGCAGCGTCGCTCTCGAGGATGATCACCGTGCTCTGCTCCAGAATAATGACTGTGCTCTGTTCCAGGATGATCACCGTGCTCTGCTCCAGGATGATCACCGTGCTCTGGTCCAGCGTCGCGTCGTTAAAAATCGACGGAATGCCCGGCACGCAGGAGGCGCCGATGCAATCCGCGCCGGCAACCAGCTTGTTCGCCAGCAGCGGGTGCGTGGGATCCAGCGCGGTGTCGATCACGGCCACCGTGACGCCCTTCCCATGCCCGGCATCCGGCGCCCCGACAAGCCGGAAGGCCGGCTGATTGAGATACGAATTCGTCTTCTGCTGGAAATCTTGCATCGACAGCAGCCAGGCCTGCAGATTCGACACGGACTTGCTCAGCGCCGGCACAACGGGCGACTTGGGCGGCAGAACGCGGTCGGCCGAAAACCGCAGGACATTGGGGTCCGCGGCCACCGCGGACGCCAGATTCGGATCCGCATTTTCGGGCGCCGAAACCACGCCGACGGAGAAATTCTGATTCGAGAAGATCTGCCGTTGCAGGGTCAGCCCATACGTAGTTGCGACCGTCTTCAGATTGTCGCCCCGGGTTTTCAGAATGTAGCCCTGGCCGGCGAAAGCCGACCCGCAAAGCAGCGCCAGAAGCGCGAACACCCCCAGCACGCGAACCATCCAGCTCTGTGAGCTTTTCATCAATTCATTTCGCCGCAGCATGTTGTTTTTCCCCTTATTTCCTTTAATTTCTTTCCGGATCGGAATTTTCGTTGAAACGGCTCAGGGCCAGATCGATCTGCTGACCATGCGACGCCAGCGGTACGCACAGGCGCAGCCGCTGTCTGGGCAGATCAGGCAGCACGAACTCCCCGAAATCGTTGCTGAACGTCTTTCCAACCACCTTCTTGCCCGCCATCACGAGGACTGGCAGGTTGGACATCGCGTCGGTAGGATTCTCGTCGTTGGAGAGCTGGCCAACCAGCGTCCAACTCAGCCGCTCCGGCTCCGACTCGAGTCGCAGGTCCACGGAATACTCGCCCGCGCGGAATAGCAGCATCCGGCTTCCGCAACCAAGCGGAAGGGAACGCGCCCCGGCAGGCTGTAAATCGAACAGGCTGTCGTACACCAGCGTCGCCTTGAGCCGGCGTAGTACGATTCGTGCAAGATCCACGTTGGCGTTGGCTGCAGGCCGGAGGATCGCCTTGGCCATGGCGACGGCGAAATCCGGAACCTTGACTTCGCGAGCGGTCGTATCCTTCACTCGCCGAAACAGCCGCGCCGTTTCTTCGCAACTGGGACAACCTTCGTGCAGATGAGCTGTTGCCAGACGCGCCTGCGCTTCTGGCATTACTCCTCGCACGTAATCAATCCAATCCGTAGCGTCCAGGTGATGCATACTTTTTTGGTTATTCCTTTTCTCCTTGGGTCTGTCGACCTAAGGCTGATTCACGACACACGTCTCCCATTAAACTCCTTAATCGCCGAAATTTAAACCCTTTAGTCGCCGAAATAGGGCCCACAAACCTCTACCGAGGCTCATATTTGAACCGCCGTTCGGAGAGACATTTCACACCCTGCAGCGTAAAATGCTGCCGCTGGGCGGACTGGTGGCGTTTATGGCGCTCTGTTCAGCCCGCCCAATTTCCGCAGGTTCATCATAGTCGTCTACCCTCCACATGGCAGGCGCCAGCATTCCTCCGGTCCCAACGGCAAATGGGGGTACGGCACGCCGCACCCCACCGGCAGATACACACCGACACTGGTAATGGGACGCGGGCGCGCCGATCGATATAGACTTTAGGCAGTTTTTTCTTCGGAAACCGGGCGCGGGGACCCCACTTTGACACTCCAGTCCCCGACTAGATGAAACGGGGCCCAGAAATAGGGGTGTTCGTACTTATTCCTCAATTTTCTGACAGCCTCGCGCGTGGCTTCGGCCGCGGTCCGGTCCGCGGCCAGGTTTCCATAGAATGTCGTCATGTATTCAGCGGTACTCTCATCCTGCACGTCCCACAGGCTCAGCAGGACCGCTCTGGCGCCGGCGTGCAGCAGGCCGCGCGTGAGCCCCAATAATTCGTCGCCGCCCACCACCGCGCTCAGGCCCGTGCTGCAGCCGCTCAGCGTCACCAGGTCGGCCTTCAAGTTGAGCCGGTACAGATCGAACAGGCTCAGGAAGCCGTCGCCCAGCCGGATGGCCGAAAAGAGCGGATTATCCCGGCGGAAAAACCCGTGCGTGGCGATGTGCAACACCCGCGCCTCCGCGGCCGCCTCACGCAGCCGTTTCTCGTTGGCCTCGGCGCCCAGGTAAAGCTGCGTTTCGCTCAGCAAGCCCGCCACGTGCCTGGCCTCGCGCTCGATGGCCGGGCTGCGGGCATCCGGGATGCCGAAAACGACGTTCCCTTCGGCCGTGCTGACCGGCCGCCGCAGGCACGCCGCCAGCACGCCGCCGCTGGGCGTATAGGAGATCGTGAATTCATCGGACAGGCAACGGTCGCCGTCCTGCAGGGCGTGGAACGGCAGCAGGTGCAGAATCCCGTAGGGCGCGATGGCCAGGTGTTGCTCGCGCAGCTTGCGGCGCAACGGCCGGATCAGCTCGTCATACAGCCCGCGCATGTGCTGGCGGATCGCGTCCTGTAGCCGCGGCGCGAACTTCTCGGCATACTCCCGGCCCAGCCGGAACTTCGACAGTTGGAAGCGTGCCAGCCGGACCTGCGCGATTACCGGTTCCACCGGCCCCAACTCCACGAACTCGACATGGCGATGCGTCACCAGCGCCGCGATGTAGTGCCCGCGAACCGCGAAATACTCCACCAGTTGCGCGTCCTTCGGAAGTGCGCTCTGGACGTCGCTGCCCTCGCGTCCGGGCGCCGGCCGGATTCCTTCGGCGGCCGGCCGGCTGACCTCCAGCCGTTCGTCCCGCAGCCGGTCGGCCATCGTCTCTTCCATGTCGCGCGCCTGCCGGGCCAGGTGGCGCACCTGAGCCTCGGTCGCTCCGCTGGCCAGCATGGCCGATTCGATGCGCCGGTACAGCGACGCCAGCTCCATCCGCAACACCGCGAATTCATCCTTGACACCCGCCCTCGGGGCGCCGGGCGCGGGCGTTTCGAGCAGGTCCGCCAGGCTCCTCGATTTGGCCTCCTGCAGCAGCGCCAGCGCCAGCCGCGGCGTGGGCCCGTGTTCCGTCCCCGACAGGCGGTTCATCCACAACCACACCAGGTTCTCGTAGACTTCCACCTTGTCCTTCAGGAACGAAATGCGCAAATCCTCGCCCCCCAGACTGTTGCGCAGCCGGTCCACCGCCTCCCGCGCCCGCTGCCACGCCTCCCACGCCGGCAGCCAGTTGCGGTCGTGCTCTTCCACCTCGCCCAGCGTGAACCAGGCCAGATATTCGATCGAGGACAGCCGCTCCTCGGGCGGCAGTTGCAGCACCCGCTGGCACAGCGCCCGGGCCTCGCGGGCGCTCCCCGAACGCAGCCGGACGCGCGCGCGCACCAGGTCGCACAAGGCCGATTTCCCAGGCAACCCGCCCATGGACAGCCGCACGCTGGCACGATTGGCCAGCCGGCTGGCGGCCACCGTCTGCTCCTCGCCCAGGTAGGAGATGGCCAGATACAGGTCGATCAGCGCCGGCCACAAGTGGTTGCTTTCGCGCGACAGGATGTCGCGCGCCTGCCGCATCAGCGCCCGCCCGTACGGCGCCGCGCCCATGTGATGCAGGCTCACGGCCTCGCTCACCATGGCCTTGGCCCGTTCGTAGTTCATCCCCAACGCCATGAAGCGCATCGCCGCTCGCCGCGCCAGCCGGGCCCCCTCCCGGCTGAGGTTGAGCTCCAGGTACATCTCGGCTTCGTCCAGGTCGCACAGCGCCTCGTGGTAGGGGTCGCCCAGCTCATGGCACAGCACGCGCGTGTGACGGTAGATGTCGATCGCTCGCAGGTAATCCCCGCGCAGGTAATAGAGGTACGCGATGTTGTAATCCGCGGCCGCCGCCATGCGCGGCAAACCGGCGTCCTGGCAGCGCTTCCGCGCTTCGTGGTAGGAGCTCAACGCCTCCTCGAAGCGCCCCATGCTGATCTGCACGGTGGCCATGTTGGTGATCACCGAGGCCACGTCCCGCGCGTTGCCGATCCGGCCCAGCTCCAGCCGCGCCGCCTGGTAGGACTCCAGCGCCTCCAGGTAGCGATCCTGGCGGAACAGGACGTTGCCGCGGTTGCTGTACAGCCGCGCCAGCCGCAGGGCATCGCCCTCCTCGCGGAAGATCTGCTCCGCCGAGCGGCACCACTCCTCGGCCCGGGTGTACTGTCCCAGGTAGATCAACGCCTGCAACGCGCCCGACATCGTCAGCGCCAGTTCCAGCCGGTCGCCCGCCAGCCGGAACAATCCGATCGCCCGCTCATACAGCGCCGCGGCCTCGGTGTGCTGGCTGCGCGCGAACTGCAAATGGCCCCGCGCCCGCACCGCCTTGCCCTCCGCCGCTTTGCCCGGCAACAGGCCGGCCAGCGCGTCGCACGCCTCCACCAGCTTCTCCGCCCGCGCACCGTCGGCATACACCTCGCGGCCGATCTCCTTCACCAGCCGCTCCAGCAGCTCGGCGCGCCGCTCGGGCGCGATGCGTTCGTCGCTCACCGCCCCGGCGCCGTGCGTGGCGGCCTCTTCCAGCCACGTCTCGGCCGAGAAGACGATCTGGCCCGGAGGACTCAGCGGACTCTCTCCTTCAACGCGAGAAGCCAAATTTCTCCAGCGCTTTCTTCATCTTGTCCAGGCATCGCCCGCGGATGAAACCAATCGAGCCTTCGGCCAGTCCGAGCTCGCGCGCCACTTCCAGATAGGGCCTCGGGGGGTGCTCGTAGAACAACATCCGGATCATCCTGCGGCAGCGTTCGGGGATGCTCTCCACCGCGTCGCGTACAATCTGCTCCTGCTCGGCCTGCAACTCGATCTCCCCCGGCAGGGGCCGCGAATCGGTCGGCTCGGGGGACGTTTCCCAGCCCAGCGCCACCCCCGCGCGTTTGCTCTCCCGCTCCTTCCAGCGCAGGCACTTGTGCGACGTCACCGAAACCAGCCAGCCCTTCAGCGCCGCCGGCTCCCGCAGCCGCTCCATTTCGGAGTGCAGGTCCAGCCACACGTTCTGGAAAACGTCGGCCGCGTCCTCTTCCGGCATCCGGAACTTCATCGGGATGGAATAGACCAGGGTCTTGTAGCGCTCGACGAGCACACCCCAGGCGTGGCCGTTGCCTTGCCGGCACTCTTCGACCAGTTGCTCGTCGGTGAATCGGCTGAGACCTCGCGGCGGCTCTCCAGAGCTCACTTTCTCTCCCCTGGCGCTGGCCGCAGGAACAGCTCCTCGGCATTCCACAGCGTATAGTGGTCCAGCACCGCAGGCCGGAAATTCCCGACCCGCCATCTCGCCGCGATCAGCACATTCGGGCTCAGCAGGCTGATGATCGGCGCCTCCCGCGCTTCGATCTCCTGCACCCGGTCATAAGTTCCCTTGCGTGCGGCATATCCTTGTGTCGCCATCTGTTGCCGCATCAGACGGTCGATCTCGTCCTCCCACTCGAACCCCGGCTTGGCCTGCTCGGGCGCCCACAGGTGGGTCGGCCCGTTCGATAGCCAGAAGTTCATCTCCGACCCCGGGTCGGCGTCCCCGAACGCCAGGGCCATCAGGCACGCTTCGTAATTCTTTGACCTTAACACGCGGTCCTGCAACGTGCGAGACTCCATTCCCGCCACTTGCGCCTCAATGCCCACTTCCTTCAGGTCCTGCTGGATCATCGCCGCCATCTGCATCCGCTCCGGTTTGGCGGAGCTGACCAGCATCGTGAACTCCACCGCGCGCCCGTTCCGGTCCCGCAGCGTCCCGTCCGAGCCGGCGCGGAAGCCGGCCGCTGCCAGCCGTTTCCGCGCTTCGGCCAGCGAACGCACGGGTGCTGGAATGGCCGTATCTCTCCACAGCTTGACGCCCGGCGTGACGTGCGTCGCCAGCGCCGTCGCGCGTCCCCCGAATATCAGCCGCACCATCGCCTCGCGATCGATCGCCAGCGACACCGCCTGGCGGAACCGCGCCTCCCGGAACCAGGGCTGCTTCTCAGCCACCGCCGCCGGCGCCGCACCCGGCGGATTGAGGTTGAAGAACAGGAAGTCGTACTCCATCCCGGCGCCCAGGTCGCGCAGTTGCAAGCCGCGCGCCCCCGCCTCCTTCTCCAGCAGCGCGTAACTCTTTGCGCTGACGTGGTTCAGGATATCCCCTTCGCCGCCCAGAAACCGCAGCACCTGTCCCTCTTCATTGGCCACCGGCCGGAAGACGATTTCGTCCAGATACGGCAATTGAGTGCCGCGGCTATCCTTCTTCCAGTAATACGGGTTCCGCTCCAGCACTAATCCCTCGCCCGGCCGGTAGCTTTTCAGGCGGAACGGCCCCAATCCCGCCATCGCCTGCGGCGGCGTGGCGAGCCCCCATTGCTCCGCCAACTGGCCGCGCTTGTAAGCATCCTCGAGCAGATGCCGCGGCAGAATCGCGATGCTGTCGAAGATCCGCTCCATGGGCCCGTACGGGCCCCCCAGGTCGAAATCCACCGTCGCGCTGTCGATCTTCCGGACGCTGATCGGCTTGCCGTTTACCACCAACATGTCGCGCTGGGGTGAGTTGACCTTCTCGTCCAGTTGCGCCTGGAAGGTGAACACCACGTCGTCGGCGTCGAACGGCTGGCCGTCGGAAAATCGCACTCCGCGGCGCAGTTTCAGCCGGAACCCGCGCCCCCCGGGCAACTGCGTCCACGACTCCGCCAGTGCCGGCTCCGTTTTCTGCGTCTCGCGATTGATGTGCACCAGGTCGGCGTGCATCCGGTAAACGACCTCGTGCGTGGCCTCCTGCCGCGCGAACATGGGATGAAACGTCCGCGGTTCACCGCTCTGCAGGTACACCAGCCGCCCGCCGCGCACGCCCGTCTCCGCGGCCGCCATGCCCGCTCCGCCCGCCACCACCGCCAGCGCGGCCAGCAGCAGCCCGCCCCACCCGGCGACAGAGGAATGCGGCGCCCCCAGCACCCGTTCCACGCGAGAAACCGCGCAATTCCGCCGCTGTTGCCCGTCCTGATCGCAGTGCACGCTGACTAATCCTAATCAATTGTGCACTTTAATGAGCCACAATCAAACTGCTTTTCCGATCTCATTCTCCGCTGTAGGACGGAAAATGGGTTCGCGCCGCTTGAGCGGGATCGGCCGAATTGCCCGCGCTTTGCCCGCATCTTGGCGCCGCCGCTGCGCCCCTGCCCCCGCAACCCCCGGCTTGGCCGGGCGAATCCCCCCCCTATTGCCGGGCCCGTTCCCGGCCCAGGAGTTCGCAACTCAATACCAGCAGCGCCAGCACCGGCAGCGGCGCCGCCAGTTGCAGGCAATTGGCCGCCGTTGCCGGGTGCCGCAGCGGGGCCAGCAGATTGCCCCAGCTCGCCGCCGGCTCACCCACCCCCAGGCCGAAGAACGTGAGCGTGACCTCCGCCAGTACATAGCCCGGCAGCAACACCAGGAACTGCGTCGCCGCCAGCCCGCGTAACTCCGGAAGCAGGTGGCGCTTCATCAGGTGCCAGCGCCCCGCGCCGAAGCTCTCCGCCGCTTCGACATATTCGCGCTCCCGAACCTCGCCCGCCATTTGCGCGAACAGCCGTCCCGGCCGCGCCCAGCCCGCCGCCCCGATCACGGCGCTCACGAGCAGCAGCACCTGCCCCGGTCCCAGCGTCAGCGGCAGAAAAGCGCGGATCGCCAGCAGCAGGTACAGCCACGGCACGGACATGAATAACTCCGCCAGCGCCAGCACCGCCCGCCGCAAAATTCCCCGCGACAGTCCCGCCGCTGCGCCGGCCAGCAACCCCAGGCCCACCGACAACGCCGCCGCAATCAGTCCCGCGCCCAACGAGATCCGGCCGCCGTGCAACAGGCGCGACCATACGTCGCGGCCCAGTTCGTCCGTGCCCAGCAGGTATTGCCCCGATGGCCGTGCGCACGGACAGTCGCGGTTCTGCTGCTCCGGCGCGCGCCAGGCCAGCCACGGCGCCAGCGCCAGCGCCAATACCAACACCGCCAGGTACGCCACTGCCCCCGTCCGTACAGCGCGCCCGCTCACCGCCGCTCCCTCCCGCCGCCTTCGGCTCGCAAGCGCGGATCGGCCGCGTACAACAGGATCTCGCTGGCAAAGTTTGCGACGGCCAGCAGCGCCGCGCTGGCCAGCGCCAGATCCAGCACGATGTGCGCGTCGCGTCCCATGATCGATTCGATAAACAGCGGCCCCGCGCCCGGCCAGTTGAACAGCGTTTCGGCAATCACCGAGCCGCCGATCAGCCCCGCCGCCGACAGGCCCAGCAGCGTGATGATCGGGTTCGCCGCCGCCGGCAGTATCTGTCCCAGCCACAACCTCGGGCCGCGGATGCCCGCCGAACGCGCCTCCCGCACAAAGGGCGCTTCGGCGGCTTCGATCAGCGCCGTCCGCAGATTGCGCACGATCACCGGAAATGCGGCAAAGGCCAGCACCAGGCCCGGCATTAGCATCTTCCCGAGCAGCTGCATGGGCGTGGCGTTCTCCAGGTACACCACGTCCGATTCGAGCCAGCCGAACTTCGCTGCCGCCAGCAGCAGCAGCATGCCGAACAGGATCTCCGGCAGCGCCAGCGCCGCTGCGGTGACCGCCTGCACCCCCCGGTCCACCCAACTGCGCCGCCGCACCGCCGCCAGAAACCCGATTGGGAACGCCGCCAGCCACGCCGCCGCCATCGATAACCCGCCCAGCAACAGCGTGTTGCGGAGGCGCGGCGCCAGCAGCTTCGAGCCCGGCATGCCATACGCCATCGAAACGCCGAACTCGCCCCGCAGCGCCGACCGGAACCAGGCCGAATACCGCTCCGCGAAACCTCTGTCCAGCCCGTAGCGCGCCCGCAGCGCCGCCGCCGTCTGGGGCGTCATCTGCGGGTCCAGACGCATGTCATCAAAGAAATCTCCGGGAGCGAGGTCCATCAACAGGAAGCTCAGCACCGACACCGCCGCCAGTGTCAATCCCGTCGCCGCCAGCCGCCGCAGCACAAAGACCAGGAATCGCATGCACTTACCTCATCCCAACCCGCACCACGACGAAGCTCGTGTCACTTCGGAATTCGCTAGGCTGTGGAACCGCATCGGCGGCGGATTTGTGCGTCTTAGTCGATCCATATTGGTCCGATTGGTACTATTGCAATCTGTCAATTCTCGACAACCCACCTCGGTTGCGCCAGCCGCCATTCCTGCCATTCTGGAGATTCTTTCTCAACAAGTTTGCCTTGCTCCATCAACTCGATACGGGCTCCTGTTCGTTCCAGAAGAGCTGTTTCGTGGGCGATGAACAGACACGACATATTGGTCTGAATGGACTGATCCAATAATGCCTCTAAGATCTGTTCCTGCAATTCCAGATCGAGTGCCGCGAGCGACTCGTCCAGGATCAGCAGCCAGGGCTCCAGCGTCCACGCGCGGGCGATTGCCACCCGCGCCTTCTGGCCCCCGCTCAGCTCCCGGATGGGACGTGGCAGGAGGTTCTCCTCGACTCCTGCCTGGTCTGCGCATTGCCGCGCCAGCTCGTGCGGAAGCCGCCTGATTTCAATCGGTTCCAGGATGGCCTCGAGGGCCGTGAAGCGCGGGTTCAGGCTGCGCCCCGGGTCCTGCGGGATCCAACCGACCCGCGCACGCAGCAACTCCGGCGTGCCCGCGTTGTAGTTCACCAGGATCTCGCCGCCATCGGGCGTGTCCAACCCGGCCAGGAGCCGGGCCAAGGTCGTCTTGCCGCAGCCCGACTTGCCGGCCAGCACGACCCACTCGCCGGGCCAGATCTCGAAGTCCAGGCCGGGCAGCACCACGCCCCGATCCCGGCCGAAAAACCCGCGCTGACGATGCGCCTTCTCGAGATTCCGGACCATGAACAGCGCGCTCACGCCATGCCTCCGATGCGCAGGCGGCCCGAGCGCTGTAGTTCGGCGATCGTGCCGCGCGCCGCGATGCGGCCCTTCGAAATGACCACCGTCTCCTTGGCGAATCCTATCAACAGCAAGGGGTTATGCGTGATAAACAGCACCGCCGAGCCGGCTGCGCGAAGCTCCTTGAACAGCTCCAGGATCTGGCGTTGCGTGACCGCGTCCAGGGCCGAGGTCGGCTCGTCGGCGACCACCAGTTGCGACGCCAGCAGAAACGCCCGCGCCAGCAATACGCGCTGCCGTTGGCCGCCGCTCAGTTCATGCGGGTAGGCCTGCTGCAATTCGGCGCTGTCGAGGCCGGCGCGCGCCAGGGCCTGCCGCGCGGCCCGTTCCGCCACCCGGCCGTTCATGCCCAACGCGCACAGCGCCGCGGCCTTCACCTGGGTGACCGCGCGCAGCACGGGGTTGAGCGCCAGCCCGGGTTCCTGCGGGACATAGGTGACCACCCGGCCCCTCAGCGCGTCCCAATCGCGGGCCCGGACAATCCGCCGCCCGGCCAGTTGGATGCTGCCCGTGACCATGGCCGATTCGGGCAGCAGGCCGCTGAGCGCCAGACCGAGCGTGCTCTTGCCCGAGCCCGACGGTCCGACCACGCCGATGATCTCGCCGCGGTTGAGATCCAGGTCCACATCCTGCAGCGCGCGCAGCGGGCCTTTCGCGGTCCAGTAGGCGACGCCCAGGTCTCGTGCTTCGCAGAGCGGTGGCATGTTGCGCGGCTTAGGCTCTAGGGCGCTGGTTTGAGAACCACCTGCGCGGCCTCACTCCATGATCCATCCCCCCATCGCTGGAGAGCGGCGAAAAGCTCCGCACGAGGGCATTGTATCGAACGCTGAAGCGCGCGCACCCGGCGCAATGCGACTGGCCGCGCATCGCCACAACCGCCGCCCCTCATTCCGCCCCTCCGCCGCACCTCGGTCACACGCTCCCGAAGAATATATTTCGCTTATTATCAATGCCTTCCGCAACACCCCCCGCCTCGCCGCTTGCCGCGCCATGCTTTGCTCTCTGTGGGTAGAGCAATTGCTGGCCAGCATCTCAGCCCCACTCGCAGGCGGCGAAAGGCCTCGAGTAGCAGCCTTCCGGCTTTCTGGACTTCGGTCCGATCCCCCAGGATGGGATCCGGTGGGCTCGACGATTACCCAAAACGCCATCCTCTTCGGGCGCAGCGGGCGATGGCCGGTCTAGTGATCGCGTGAATCAATTCGCCATCTTCCACCCCACAGGAAAGCGGGGTTGTGGCGGGCCCCCAGGCCATTGCGAGCTGGGGTCAGCCGCCGTTCAAAGCGGAGCATCCAGGGTTCAACGCCGGGAAGACGCCCTCTGGGCACTGCTCCGCCCTGCGAATCTGATCTTTTGAAATTCCGCCGGAATTACCCTCCATTTACGGCACAACTGTGCCCGAAATCCCTTCGAATCACAACTCATTTACGGCACAAGTGCGCCCGCGCAATCCTCGCTCCAGCGCTAGCGGAATGCGTCCACGGACTCACTCCGCCGAACGCACGTCGCAGACGGTGACGCCCCAGCCGGCGTAACCGCGCTTGAGGCCG
>Ga0074045_10001725_pt1 | contig 20789 bp, 23 predicted proteins | sample BogForMeECP23OM2_FD_94442 | JGI IMG/M metagenome (GOLD analysis project Ga0074045, IMG submission 94442) | Bog forest soil microbial communities from Calvert Island, British Columbia, Canada - Bog Forest MetaG ECP23OM2 | ecosystem: Environmental > Terrestrial > Soil > Wetlands ...
AAGTCCGGAGACTGATTTCGGCAACCAGACGAGAGCGAATGGCATATACCGTAACCTTAATTCCGGGCGATGGGATCGGCCCCGAGGTCGTGAACGCAACCGTCAGCATTCTGGAAGCGACCGCTGTCAACTTCGAGTGGGAGTCGTACGCAGCTGGCGCAGAAGCGTACGAGAAATATCACGAATACATTCCGAAGGAACTGACCGAGTCGATTGAGCGCACACACATAGGCCTGAAGGGCCCGGTGACGACACCGATCGGAGGTGGTTTCTCCAGCATTAACGTCGCCCTGCGCAAGCGGTTCGAACTGTTTGCCAACTTCCGGCCCATCATCAATCTTCCTGGCGTTCCCACGCGCTACCCGGGCGTGGACCTCATCGTCGTTCGCGAGAATACCGAGGGCCTTTACTCGGGCATCGAGCATGAAGTTGTTCCTGGAGTGGTCGAGAGCCTGAAGATCATCACCGAGAAGGCCTCGACCCGTATCGCTCGCTTCGCCTTCGAGTACGCGCGCCGCTTCAAGCGCAAGAAGATTCACGCCATCCACAAAGCCAACATCATGAAGCTGTCTGACGGGCTGTTCATCCGCTGTTCGCGCAACATCTCCAAGGAATACCCTGAGATCACCTACGGTGAGCACATCGTTGACAACACCTGCATGCAATTGGTGATGAACCCGTACCAGTACGACACGCTGTTGCTCGAGAACCTCTACGGTGACATCATCTCCGATCTGTGCTCCGCGTTTGTTGGCGGCCTGGGTTTGGTGCCGGGGGCGAACTTTGGACACGAGTGCGCGATCTTCGAAGCGGTGCACGGCTCCGCACCCGATATCGCCGGCAGAGATATAGCCAATCCGACGGCGGTGTTGCGCTCGGCCATCCTCATGCTTCGTCACCTTGGCGAGGAGAATGCGGCGAACCACATCGACGCGGCGCTCGCGTATGTGTACACCGAGAAGAAACACGTTACCCGCGACGTTGGCGGCACTGCCGGCACCAGCGAATTTACCAACGCCGTGATCGATGCGCTGCACACCGTTCCGCCTCCCAAGCCGGAGCTGTTGGAAGTGGAACTCTAGCTGGGCTGCGTTCCGACTTTTACCTGCTACTGGAAATCCCGAGCCTTGGCAGCAGGCCGGCTGTCATATACCACTCCGATGCCGGTCCCCTCGAAATCGCTGTCGCCGGAGCAGAGGGGGATTCTCACGTGCAGCGCCAGAGCCAGGATGTGAACGTCATCCGCACTTGGGCAACGTCCCTGCGGGGATTTCTCGCTCGATTACCGAGACCGGAGTGTAGCCCCAACCAGAAGCGGCGCGTCCAGGGAGAATCGCTTCTTGCGTGCCGGGACACTGACAAACCCCTCCCTCCTCGCAGAAGGTAACGATCTCCTCGATTTCGGGATGGCTAAGAACGACCTTGGCACGTCCGCCCGGGATCGGAACACTCGCATGTGCCCAGGAACCTGATCCTCAAGAGGTCCCTGTGCCGACATGAACGCACCTCGTCTGGCCATTTCCGGGGCTGCCTCGGCAATACGGATGTGCTGCGTCGCCATTTGCTACAATATCGCCACGAGCACCACCCGAGGACAAGGCGTTCGCCGCTGATTTGGGCCGTAACATCCAGTGCACTCGTTTTGGAAAATCGCCCCACCAGCGACCCCGTCGCCTTGCGTGGACGCAACGTTGACAGGAGCTTGTTCTGACGTCGCGAACCATTTATAACCCGGCGTATCATCGCTTTGCCGTTTTTCTTGCCTGGGCCACGTTTCTTCTCATCGTTGCCGGCGCTCTCGTCACCAGCAATGATGCCGGCATGTCGGTCCCCGATTGGCCGACTTCCTTCGGTTCGTTGTACAAGCTGCCGCCGATGGTGGGCGGGATCAAGTATGAGCATGGGCACCGCATGATTGCCGAGTTCATCGGCTTGCTGATCATCGTCATGGCGGTTTGGACGCAGCGCGTCGAACGGCGCAAGTGGATGCGAGTGCTGGGCTGGATTGCGTTGGCTGCGGTCGTTGGCCAGGGAATTCTTGGCGGCATTACCGTGCTGAATTTCCTGCCGTGGTCCATTTCCACAGCCCACGCCACGCTTGGCCAGATGATCTTTTGCGTGGCGATTGTGATGGCGCTGTTCACCGGCCGCGAATGGCTCCAGGATTACGGCTTCATTACCGAACATGGTCTGGTTCCCAGCACGCGGACGCTCGCCACTTTGGCGGCGTCTTGCGTCTGGCTACAGCTGATTCTCGGCGCGGCATTCCGGCATTCTGGCATGAAGCTTCTGCCGCACCTCATCGGCGCCTGTGTAGTTACTGCGATGCTCTGCTGGACCATCGTGCGCGTGCTGACCCGCTACGGTGCTGTCGAACATCTTCGCGAGCCGGCGCAGCTTCTACTGGCTCTGCTGATGGTTCAGCTTGGCCTGGGCTTTGCCGCGTACCTTACGCGTCTGACCTATGGCCACAACGCGATTCAGCCATGGCAGATCACGGTGGTCAGCACGGTGGCGCACGTGGCGTGTGGCGCTCTGGTGCTGGCGGTGAGCGTGGTACTCGCGATCCAGAGCCATCGCATGATCAACGCGAGCGTTTCCCAATCCGCCAGTCATAGCGCAACCCAAGAGGCTGTTACCGCATGAGCAGCGCCACTCAGCCGCTTGCCGTTCCACGCGTAGGCATCGCCTCCCTTGCCCGCGATTACTCGGTGCTCATAAAAGCGCGCGTTACCACGCTGATCGTGATGACCGCCTGGGCCGGCGCATATTTCGCGGCGGCCAAGTCCGGCGTCTCGTTGCTCTCGTGGACGCTGTTGCATGCGCTGATCGGCATTGGCTTGGTCAGCGGAGGCACAGCCGCCATCAACGAAGTCGTCGAGCGCGACGTTGATGCTCTGATGCGCCGCACCGCGCAGCGTCCGCTGGTGACCGGCAGCATGAGCTTGCTGCACGGGTCAATCGTCGCTTTCGGGATGACCATCGGAGGCGTGATTTATCTTGGTCTCACCACTAACTGGCTGACCGCGACCTTGGCTGCGCTGACCTCGTTCAGCTATCTGGTGGTGTACACGCCGATGAAGCGCGTGCACCCGATCTGCACCTTTCTCGGGGCGTTTCCCGGCGCTATGCCTCCGGTGCTCGGGTGGACGGCAATTCGCGGACGCCTCGACGCCGAGGCGCTGGTGCTGTTCGCCATCGTCTTCTTCTGGCAGTTTCCTCACTTTCATTCTATCGCCTGGCTCTATCGTGAAGATTACGAGAACGCGTGCATCCGCATGTTACCGGTAGTGGAGAGCGACGGCCGCTCCACCGCCTTTGCCATTGTGGTGTATGCGCTGGTGCTGGTGCCGGTGTCGCTCGCACCTGCCCTGATGGGCATGTCGGGGTGGGCTTACTTCGCCGGCGCGCTTCTTTTAGGCTTCGGTATATTGTGGTTCAGCCTGCGCATGTGGACGATGAATCTCGCGCCTATTGCACCGTCATCAAAGCTGCGCGCGCGTCAGCTGCTGCAAGCCTCGGTGATATACCTTCCCCTGCTGTTCGCGCTGATGATGCTTAATCGCGCCACGTAGTAAACTTATCTGTGGCCTCCCGCACTACAGTTTCTGAGGTGGCGAACCGTCCCGCGGTGTACGCACCCGCCAAGATACTTCCGACGACTGCGATTCAATTACAAGATCTGCGCCATCAGTACGGAGAGCGCGTTGCGCTGGCTGGCGTTTCCTTCGACGTGCGCGCCGCCGAAATCTTCGGACTGCTGGGCCCGAACGGCAGCGGAAAGACCACGACATTTCGGATTCTTTCGACGCTGATGCTGCCTTCCGGCGGACACGCGCTGATCATGGGCCACGAGGTCGCGCGTGACCCTGCGCTAGTACGTCGCAACATCGGTGTGGTCTTCCAGGCACAGAGCATCGACACCAAGCTGTCGGCGGAAGAAAACCTGATGCTGGTCGGCCACATCTACGGTCTGCGCGGCGCTGTGCTGAAGAAGCGCGTCAGCGAAATGCTCAGCCGCGTTGGTCTCGCCGATCACGCCAGAGAAAGAGCCGAGATGTTCTCCGGCGGCATGCAGCGGCGGCTCGAGCTGGCCAAAGGACTGCTGCATCGTCCTTCGGTGTTGTTGCTCGATGAGCCGACAACCGGCCTCGATCCCGGCGCGCGCCGCGATCTCTGGCTGTATCTCCACATGCTGCGCGACGAAGAGCGTGTCACTGTACTCATCACCACGCATCTGATGGAAGACGCTGAGCACTGCGACCGTCTGGCGATTTACGCCAGCGGCTGCGTTGTTGCACTCGGCACGCCGGCGGAACTGAAAAGCGAAATCGGCGGTGACGTTATCCTGCTGGAATCAGAGCAGCCCGAATCACTGGCGCAGCACATCGAACAGCGCTTCCGCCTGCAGCCTAAGGTGATCGATAATCGGGTGCGGCTGGAAATCGAGAACGGACACCGCTTCGTCACCGATGTCGTCGAGGCGTTTCCAGGTGAGATTCAAGGTGTCTCCGTGCACAAGCCGAGCCTGGAGGACGTGTTCATCCGCCGCACCGGACATCGGTTCTGGACGGAAGAGGCCGGCGTCGAGGAGGAAGTGAAAAAGTGACCATTATTCCGCTGTCATTCTGAACGATAACGCGGAGAGATTATCCGCGTCCGGGTCGAGGGATCTGCGTTTCACAGGGTATCCCGACCCGCACTAAACTGCAGATCCCTCGACTCTGCTTCGCTCCGCTCGGGATAACAAGCGTGAAAGAGATAACAAAATGGCTACTCGGACTACTACCTTACCCGCGACTCTCATGTCGCCCAGTTCCGGCTGGCTAGTGCCGTCGCTGTCGTTATGGTGGCGCGAAGTTGTGCGCTTCTACCGGCAGCGCGCACGCGTGGTTGGTGTCGTCGTATCACCTCTACTGTTCTGGATCGTGATCGGCTCGGGCTTCGGCACATCCTTTCGTGCCAGCGGAGCCGCGGGCGGGCAGCATTATCTCGAGTACTTCTTTCCCGGCGCGCTAATCATGATCGTGCTCTTCACTGCCATCTTCACGATGATGTCGGTGATTGAAGACCGCAAGGAAGGGTTCCTGCTGTCGGTGCTGGTAGCGCCCGTGAGCCGCTCGGTCATCGTGCTTGGCAAGGTGTTCGGCGGAGCGACGCTGGCGACGCTGCAAGGTCTTATTTTTCTCATGTTCGCGCCGGCACTGAGCATTTACTTCTCGCTCGTGAGCTTCGGGCTGACGGTACTGGCGATCTTCCTGGTTGCGTTTTCATTGACCGCGCTAGGCTTCATCATCGCGTGGCCGATGGATTCCACGCAGGCCTTTCATGCCATCATCAACCTGTTTCTTATCCCGTTGTGGCTGCTATCGGGATCGCTGTTCCCGCTTTCTGGCGCGGCCCTGTGGCTCCGAGTGCTGATGCGCATCAACCCGCTGACCTACGGGACTGAGGCTTTGCGTTCGCTTCTGTTCCCCGGGTCAGCTTCCACCGGCCTGTCACTGGGCGCCAATTTTGCGGTGCTGGCGCTGTTTACGATGGTGATGTTCGTGCTGTCGTTCCTGGTGGCCAACCGCCGTACCACCAAACCTGCAGCCTGATGCAATTGAATCGACTTTTCTTCCCGGCGCTGAATGCCGTTCTCAACGGCGCCAGCGCCATTTTGATCGGCACGGGCCTGTATTTCATCAGGATCGGCCGCGTTCAGGCCCACAAGCGGACAATGCTGTCGGCTTTCATTACCTCGTGCCTGTTCCTGACTTCCTACCTGTACTACCACCTGGTGCTCCGAGCAGGCGTCACGCAATTTCAAGGCCAAGGCGTCTCGAGACCCATTTACTTCAGCATCCTGATCTCGCACACCATTCTGGCCGCGGTGGTGGTGCCGTTCATCCTTATAACGCTGGCGCGCGCGCTGAAACAGCGCTTCGCTCGGCACAAGGCAATCGCTCCTTACACCTTCGCGATCTGGATGTACGTTTCGGTGACCGGCGTCGTGATCTACGTGATGTTGTACAAACTCTAGCCATCATCCGCCAGCTGTAGGGCTAGTGGGGGGGAGACGCCGAGTTCTTGCTGCCTTGGGCGCAAGAAATTCCTGCATTAACCAACAGCGGCTTTCCAATGCCGGCAACTGATAGCTGATGGCTGAGAGGTTCTGCTATAGTGACCTTTCATCCCGGCAAGAACGGGAGGCGGGAGAGGCACTCATGGCAAGTGTTAACAAAGTCATTCTCATCGGCAACCTCGGCAAGGATCCGGAAATCAAGTACACGCAGGGCGGCATGGCGGTTGCACACTTCTCGCTGGCCACCAACGACCGGGTCAAGGACAAGGATGGCAACTGGACGGACCGCACCGAATGGCACAACATCGTGTTGTTCGAACGCAAAGCGGAAATTGCCGGCGAATATCTTAAGAAGGGTCGCACGGTGTACATCGAAGGTAGCATCCGCACCAATTCCTGGGACGACAAGGAAACCGGCCAGAAGAAGTACCGAACCGAGATCATCGGTAACAACATGGTGCTTCTCGGCGGGCCGCGCGAAGGAGGGGGAGAAGGCGGAGGCTACAGCGGAGGGCGCGCCGGCGGAGCCAAGCCGGGCATTGACCAGCGCCCAGCCGAACCCGAACCGTCACAGGCCCTGACCGCGGAGATCACGGACGAAGATATACCTTTCTAGGATTTCCAACGAAGTGAGCGCTAACACATCGTGCCGCCGACCTTTGACGCGACACACACCTGCCGCTACAATACCCATGTAACTTGATGCGCTGTCGTAGCGCTCAAACACTCCTCAGTAGCTCAATGGCAGAGCATCCGGCTGTTAACCGGAGGGTTGTAGGTTCGAGTCCTACCTGAGGAGCCATTTATTTTTTTGCACTTACTGCACCGCGACATTTTGCACCTCCGGCGACTTTGGGGACTTTTTGAGGGACTCGACGGGAATTTTCACTTCTCCGAGCACGTCGGCGGCATCGCGGAGAGCCTTGCTTCCGATATGTCCATAACGCTTGGCCATGCGGATTGCGGTGGCTGCGGACCAACCCATCATGCTTGCTACTACCGGATAGGGAATCCCGCCTTCCAGCAGTCGGGTGACGGCGGTATGGCGAAGATCGTGGAACCGACACTTCAGCGGCTCTGACTCTTCCTCCTCCGCCCTGCCGCTCAGAATCGCGCCAGCCCGTTTCTTGGCCTTCTCCCAGGCTTCTTTCCAATCCCCGATGGGCCGCGTTGGATCCGTATCGTAGACGACTGGGCCCGCGGTGAAGCCAAAGGTATCTTCCTCGCCCGCGGCGCCGTACTTCTCTCTGGCGAAAACAAAATGCGTCGCTTGTCGGCCGGGGAATTGTGCAGCCCACATATCCAGCACGCTCAGAATTCGACTGTTCAACGGGATTGCGCGTCCGGTTCCTGTTGGCGACTTGGACTTGCCGACCGTCAAAATCCTGGCCACAAAGTCCACTTGCCTCCAGCGTAGCAAGCGGATTTCGCTGTAACGCATTCCTGTGTTCAGGGCCAACATAACGGCAAGGTAGAGGCAGCGGCAACGGCTCTTGAGGCAGGCAGTAAGCAGGGCGGCTTCTTCCTCTAGGGTGATGGCCTGTCCAACGTCATCCTGGACCGCAAGCATCCGCACGTCCTGCTGAATCTCCGCCCAGACGCGATGGCGCCGCAGGATAGCGCGTAATGTGCCCACTTCGAGGTTTATGGTCTTAGGTGCGGCGCCTTCGGCCAAGCGGGCTTGCTGGTAGCGACTCACATCCTTCGCCTGAATGTCGGTAACAAGGCGCTTCTCGAAGTGCGGACGGAGATGCTTGAGATTGTCGCGCTCGATGCGCTGCGAAGAGGCGGCAAGAGTGAGGCTCTTGAGCACGAGCCATTCGGCGGCGGCGACAGAGAACAGCTTGGCCCGGTCGCGACGCTTGATGCCGTTGTAGCTCTCCTCCAGTTCGCGGCGGCGGATGCGCTCGGCATTCTTGGCGACGGTCTTGGAGCGAGTTTTAGCACTCTCTCGCACGCGCTGCCCCTCGAAGATGAAGTCGTACCACCAAACTTTGGAGTCCTTCGTTGGTCTGTAAACAGCCATTATGATCCGCCTTTCTTTTTGTGGTAGGCACGGAGCGCACGGGCGCGATTTTCGCATGTGGCCGAGCAGTACCTGCCCCTCTCTAAGTCGGTATAGAAAAGGGCTCCGCATTTCTCACATTGCACGATTCTCGTTCCTCGACTGGCGATGTCTAGGAAGAGCATCAGATACATGGCCTCCAGGAGTGAATAACAGCCCCACACGCCCATGAGCGTCGCACCGTTCGCGGCTTGTGGGTCCCAAACAATCCTGGGCTGCATGAATTCAAGTTGCAAGTTCAGGGTGCTGATCACGAACTCGCGCGCACGCTCAACGTACTGGCGTTCGATATTCCGACCGCCGATTTTCCAGTTCAAATCGAGAGTTTGAAGCGTCCGACGTATGCTACTGTATTGATCGGCAGGAGAAGAGCTAAGAGCGCTGTATAGCCGCAAAGCCAACTCAAACTTTGATTGAGCTTCCCAGAACTGCTTGAGCGGATAAGTGTAGAAATCATCTTTTTCCGGTTCCGCCGGATCGGGCAAAAGTGGAACTTCGCCAAGCATGGAGCGGAAGTGTCCCTCAGGCGAGGGACTCGCTGACGACGCCTTCTTCCATTGCCGTAGTTCGTCCTCTCTGAGAAACTCGTGGTCCTGCAATCTTTCCAAAGGGCCGTATGCATTTAGAAAAGCGCACGCATCATCTGGCTCTTGTTCCAGTTCCGCAAATACCAAATGAGGAGGAAGTGCCTTGTGTCTTGCACGTTCGGCAACCCCATACAGATCAAAGGGGTTGTACGTGTCCGCAAACCCGTTTCCTCGCATTCCGACTAGGTTCTCACCAACCACGACTGTTTTCGCCAGCCTGAATTGAGCCGGCTCGGGAAAGTCCACGCTGTGATCTTCCCCTCCACGCTGGTACAGAACAGAGAACATCGAATATGGACTTAACGGCAACTTATTACTTAGCGTGTAGTTCATATTGACCACCAAACACTAACACCAATACATTGAAATAGTCAAGCGGGGACGTGAGGTTTGCCGAGTGTCTACCGCGTTGAAAGGAGCGCTGAAAACAATGCGCAAATTGGTCCGTCTCAGCAATGCAGCAGAGCGTCTGGGGGCAAAACCAACCACTCTTCGAGATTGGTTTCTGAAGCGCAAGCACCTGGATTTTGTGAAGGCAGGACGCGCTGTTTGTGTCACCGAAGAGTCCATCGAGAGGTTTATTCAGGCGAACCTTATTCCAGCGCGGGAGCACAACTAGCCATGCGCCCTGATGCTCGCGACATTGCGCGGATGGTCACGATCCCCGAAGTTCTGAGGCATTTGGGCTGGCGCTTGCGCAACCGAAAGCGCGCTGATTGTGGCCTGTGCCGAGGCAGCAGCAAGGGAACCGTGGCATACGGCGATCGTGTTTGGCATTGCCACAGATGTCATGCGGGCGGAGACGTGTACAGCCTAGTGCGAGCCGTGCATGACTGCGACTTCCCGAGCGCGCTGCGGTATATCGCGCAACTGGCGGGCGTCCGGCTTGATGACCGCCAGCAAGACGACTGGCGCAAGCAGATAGCCGAGCGTAAGCGGCAGCGTGAGCGCCTGGAGACTGCAGCGCGAAAACTCGCTGCTCTGGAGCACGCAACATGGGTCGAGTGCCGCGACCGCATCCTGGACTGCGAACGTGTGCTGGCCACGCCCGGACCATGGGGTGACCGACAATGGCAGCGGGCGCAGGCCGCATGTGTGTTGCGAGATGACTATGTGCTGCCCGCTTACACTTTGCTCAGTTTTGCCGCGCCTGTGGAGCGTGCACGATACGTGCTCCATCCCGAGAGGCATGCGCAGATGGCTGCTGCGGTGCGCTGGGCAGGATACGTCCTCACCGCCGACGTCCGGCGCGTTCAGGTGCTGCAATGAGCAGCCACGAGCTATATAACCATCGCACGCTGCTTGAGCGCGACCCGGTGCTATTGGCCGAGGTCGAAAGACTACTCCAGCCGGGCATCGATGAGAGGCCGGACTTGTCACCCCCACGAGTACCGCCTGTGGCCTCACAAACGGTGCGGGATGACTGGCCTGAGCCAGAGCCGCTTGGCGGCGAACTACCGCCTGTGCAAGCGTGCGACATTGCGCTGTTGCCGCATTCATTGCGCCCTCTCGTAGAGGACACGGCAGAACGGATGCAGGTGCCGCTGGACTATCCCGCTGTGGTGGCTGTCCTTTGCCTTGCGGGCGTCACCAACAGACGCGCGACGATACAGCCCAAGGCAGCCGATACTTCGTGGATCGTGGTGCCCAATTTATGGGGTGGCATTATCGCCCCGCCAGGGATGATGAAATCGCCGGTCATCTCTGCCATTACGCAGCCGCTCAAGCAAATAGAGGCATTCTGGCGCGTAGAGTACGAATCGGCTACGAGTGACTACAAGCAGCAACAGGAAGAGGCCGAGCTAAGGCGGGCTGTATGGCGCGAGCAGTTCAAGGCCGCACAGAAGAGCGGCAGGGATGTACCAGCGCGACCGGACGACTCTCTTACCGCGCCAATATGCCATAGGCTCATCACCCAGGATGCAACCTTCGAATCCTTGCACGCAATCATGTCGGCGAATCAAGCAGGGATCATGGTTATCCGGGACGAGCTGACCGGATGGCTAGCCCAGCTTGACAGGCCAGGGCGTGAGGGCGAACGTGCATTCTACCTATCAGCCTGGAACGGAGATACAGGGCACACAATCGACCGCATCGGACGCGGCAGTATCCATGTAGACGCCTGCTGCGTGTCTATGCTTGGCGGGATACAGCCCGCGCGACTGCGGAGCTACTTGGCCGATGCGTTACAGGATGGCCCTCTGAATGATGGCCTGCTCCAGCGCTTTCAAGTGCTCGTTTATCCCGACATCCCGCAGCACTGGCGCTATGTGGATCGTGCGCCTCGCGGGGACGCGATCTCGAACGCGCAACACATGTATCACAGACTGGCCCACCTGGACGCGGCACAGCCCCTCCTCCGCTTTGACGGCGACGCCCAAGAGCTATTCGTTGCTTGGCTGACCGACTTGGAGGGCAAGTTGCGCGGCGTCGGCTTACATCGGGCGCTTGTCAGTCACCTGGCAAAGTATCGGAGCTTGATGCCTTCGCTGGCGCTGCTGTTCGCACTGGCGGACGACAGTACAGGCATGATCTTCCTTCAACATGCAAAGCAGGCCGCCGCGTGGTGCGATTACCTGGAGTCCCACGCCCGGCGCATTTACTCGATGATAGTTTCTCCGGAAAGACAGGCTGCCGCCGAGCTAGGCCGCCATCTTGTCGCCGGCTGGAAGCGCAGCGAAGAAATCTTCAGCGTGAGGGATGTGTACCAAAACGACTGGCGCGAGTTGGCAACCTCCGATGCTGTGCGCCGTGCGCTCGCGATCCTAGAGGATGCCGGATGGGTCCGACTTCTGGCATTAGAAAACAAGACCACCGGCGGGCGACCAAGCGAACTGTACACGATCAATCCGAGAGTTTGGAGGGCGAAATGAGTACATCGCGATGGCTCACCTGGACTCCGCCAGGTAAGGTAATAGAAACATCTCCACAACCCGAACCCCCAAAACCCCCAAAACCCAGTTTTGAAGGTTTTGCAGGTGCTGTTCCCGGTCTCTTTCAGAAGATTAGGGCCGAGCCAACATCCGGACAAGGCGCTCTCCAGCGAAAGGTGTTCCCTCACTGCCCGCGCTGTGCGAGTTACGCCCTGTACCGGCCAAACAACATCGGGGACTACGAGTGCCTGACTTGCAAGCTGCGAAACATCACTGAAGAGGTCGCTCGGAGGACGCACTGAGAACTTTGGCTTACCAACGGCTCATCGCGACACCTTACAGTCAGGAGGATTGAAGACCATGAGGAAACGTGAAGAACACCACCGCGTGCCCGCAACAAATTCAAGCCGCATCAACCGGTCAGTCGCGGCCGGCATGAGCACCAATGCCGTATCTGCGCGCACGCACAGCAACGTGGAGACAGAAGAAGTCATGAGCCCTTTCCGTGACAACGTCAGGGCGAAAAAAGAAAGGGAATGGCACCAGTTATGAAGTGTCGCAGGACCGTGACTGAGAAAAAAATCGAGGCGAATCGCAGGAACGCCAAGCATTCCTCGGGTCCGCAATCGAACCGCGGCAAGCTCGCTGCAAGGTTCAATGCGGTGACACTTGGCCTGTTTGCCAAGCATGTCGTCATTCCCATTTGCGACGGCCACGGCAGCGAGAGGGAATTTAGAAGGCTGCTCGACGACCTCCAGCAGGAGTTCCAGCCACTAGGCACGTTTGAGGACTGGCTGGTCGTGAAAATCGCCGAGAGCATGTGGAGGCTTCGCCGGGCAACGCGGTGTGAATATGGTTCCGTCCGACAGTCGGCAGTCTCGGCCGCCGACGATATTGACTACAAGCCGGTGATAGCTGACTATGAGCGTCAGCTCATCATCTTGGAGGATGCAGAGCGGCAGCTCCGGAAATCTGGAACGCTCTCACAAAAGAACTATGAGGAAGTTAGGCCTCTTTTAGAGGAAAGGAAGCTCCAAAGCATCCAAGCTGAGAAAGATGACAAGGGTATTGAAGCGGAGATCGACCGGGAAGCGTTCTTGACGTGCATTAAGAATCGACTGTCCTTCGTCCAATGGCTTTACAGCGGCGCCACCCGTGTGCAGGTGGAACGGGGAGAAGATCACCTGGCCTACAGCTCCCTACCAGCGACAGACGATATGGACAGGATCCTCCGCTACGAAGACAGAATCCACAGGCAACTTGACTGGGCGTGGCAGAGATTAGTGGAAATTCAGGAAACCCGGAAGAAATCGGCCAGCCTGGTAGCCGTTCCTCAAGAGTAAGAAAAATCAAAACGAAGCCAATAAGTATCAGTGTTTTCAACACCGCTGTATCCCTCGTCCCTGCCAGCCCTTCCAGCACGGCTGGGCGTTTGGCTGCTAGTTCGCAGAGCAGGGCAACTGCCGCCAGGACCGCCGCCGTATAGAGCTATCTGGACGGCGACACAGCTACAGACGCAACTTCCGGCGGAGCATCGCGGCGAGTCCTACGACGCCCGATCCAAACAGGGTGAAGCTGGCAGGTTCGGGAATGGGTTGGGCGTTGCTTGCTACCGCTGTGAACCTGGGTGTGCCACTGACCGAATCAATGACAATGTCTCCCAAGCTTGACCCCAGTGGTTGTCCCGTATCCGTGAAGGAGTAGGTGGTACTATTCAGCGGGCCAATGGCACTCTTCAGGTTGTAGGTTGCAAACGTGGCATTCCCCAGATCCAGAACGTCGTCAAGGGCCGCGTCTGAGAATCCGACTGCCTGAATATTTTGGTTGTCGAAAACAAAGAATGGATCCGTGAACTGACCGGCACCGATTCCCTGTATAGAGAAACTGGCTACGCCATTCGGCGTGCAAAACATGCCAGCAGTGCCTTCACAGTCTCCAAAGACCAAGGTGGTATCGGAGCGAAACATGAACGTGACGGTTCCGTCGAACGGGGTCCCGTTAACGGTGCCAGCCGCCGTGAAGGATTCCTCATAAACGATCGTCCCGGCTGTCGAGGTCAGCGGAAACAAACCACACGCTAACCCAACAAAGATAAACAGAACACAAAGCAGGCCTTTTGCCATAGCGATTTTCCTTGCTCTTAACCAGCGCGAAGTGGATGCAGATAATACCGGGATATCTAAGTCCGATTGCAGCAATTTTCCTTCCGCTGTAGACCATTGACATGTATCTACCAGGAAGCGGCCGGGTGCACGAATTTGCAGCAAAGTTCCTAGCGTTTTCCCCGTCTGGGACATTCCCGGAACCGGACCCGCTCTGGCCCATCGCGCTTGCAATATGGCGAAGTAAAGGCGAAGATAGAAGCGGTATGAGGTCCTTATTCAGCCTAGGCTTGGGCCCAAACTCCGGATTTGTCCCCCTTATCTGAGTTTCCCCCAAGAGGTCCCTGCAAAACGTTCAAGTCTCGGTCGATGTATCAGGCAATTCCTGTACTAAGGATTGCCTGGGAGGATATCGATGATGATGATGTGGATTCAGGTAATCATCTTTCTGATGGTGGTTGGGGAGCGGTTGGCGGGCTTATCGGAAAGCGCGCCGAGACGGGACGTGGTCCAACAAGCAGTTTTTTGGCGCGCTATTTGGCGCATTGGGCCTTTGTGCCGTGATAGCGTTCCCGATCGTTTTCATTTCGCCCGCCACAATGCAGGCGCATGAGGGACTCGCGATCTTCAGCATCCTGTCAGCCATTGCAGTTGGGGTCACGGTTATTACCATCTATGCCAATCGATGGAGAAAACGAGATCTCCTCAAGCGGGCTGGGCAGAATAGAAAGATTGGATTGGTCATCGTCTGTCTCCTGTTGTTTGCCGCGGGAATTTCGGCGCAGACGACCTACAGGGATCCCGACGGAGCCTTCACCGTGAACGTTCCTGCGGGCTGGCAGGCGCGCGGCAGACGGAAGGCCACGGCGTGACTATCAGCAAAGGAGACGTGAGCGCCACAGTCGGAGTCGATGCAACCAACGACGGGTCCACGCCAACGCCGCGACAAGTTCTGGACAGTTATGAGCAACAGTTCGCCAAGCAATGTCCCTCTCCTGGGAGACCTACGCAGCGTGGAAGCACTACTGTTGGAGGCCTGACAGGGGCGTATTCGCAGCTTTACTGCGCAGATAAAGAAAACGGCGAATGGATGATGCGGTTTGCGGTGTCGACCTCGAATGGCAGGATGCTGCTTTTCCAAGTGACGGCGCCTACATCGCAGTATTCCAGCGCAAAGCCGGTTCTGGAGATCATGGCCGGGAGTTTCCGGCCGGGAGGCGGCAATGCAGGAAATGCTTCGTCGAACGGCTGGGCGCCAGTAGATAAAAGCAACATCGACGCCGCCAGTGCAAGTCTTGCTTCACCAGCGGAAAGCCAGAAGGTGAAAGCGCTGCTGGAGGCTTGCTCGGCTGGCGCCATTGGTCCGGATGAATGTGCAACCAAGCTGGCCGAGCTGACAAAGAAGGCAAACTCTTCCGGTTCGTCTGCAGCCGATCCCCGGATACAGGCTCTGGAGAGAGCTTGCAATGCCGGTGTCTTCACTCCGCAGGAATGCGAAGCGAAGCGTGCCTCGCTCGCGGCAGGTGGCCAGGACAAAAGGAATGGCAGCGCGGGAGCCAAAGCTCCGCCGTTTTGTGCGGAAGCCGAACCGGTCTACGGCATCACACGCGTGACGCTAACAACAACCTCTTCTCCACTCAGAGGCAGCCTGGAGCCCCCATCCGTTATGCTGCTGAATTCTAGTCGGTCCGCAAGCAGTTCGTTACGCAGGTATTCTTGATATGCCGTGATTGCCTCTGCGATACGCGCGGAGGAGGCATAGGTGATCGTAATACGATCGGAAATGTCGAGATTCATTGCCTTCCTATGATCTTGTATCAACCGGTTGAAGTCTCTTGCGATGCCCTCCAGCAGTAGTTCTGGCGTCAATGCGGTGTCGAGCGCTACAAAAGTGTGTTGTTCGATAGTGGCTTTGAGATTCTCCGTGCCTTCATAGGACACCGCAATTTCATCCGGTGCTAGCTCAAAAGTCTGACCGTCTACCTGCACACTGATAGGGCTGCCTGTCAACAAAGCCTTAGGATCAACCTGCTCCACAGCTTGTCCAATCGCCGAAAGATGCTTACCGGCCCGAGCCCTAAGTTTCTTGGCGTCCACCTTGAGCCGTGCCTTAACCACCTTTGACTCGTCGTCGATCAGGACCAATTTCTTGATGTTTGCCTCTTCCAGGAGCTGCTGCACATAGTGGAGGTTTTCCAGAACTCGTCGTTCGGCACTATCTCTGGGACGGATGTAGAGAGTCCCCAAAGGCTGCCGGATCTTAACTCTGCTCTGTGTACGCAGGTTCAATGACAAGTTTTTGATCCGGATAACTGTATCAATGTTGTGCTCCAGTGTCTCATCAACAAGTTACGCTTCCACCATCGGCTAGGAAGTTAGGTGAACCGACTCGGCGGCCGACAAATCAACTGAGCGCACGAGGTTTTGATAGATTTCCTCCATCAAGAAGGGCAGCACTGGCGCCATCACCCGTATCACCGTATTCAGCACGGCGTACAGGGTCTGGTAGGCGTCATTATCGCCGTGCCAAAAGCGGCGCCGCGAGCGGCGCAGATACCAATTGGAAAATTCCTCGTCGAAAGTTTGAAACGCTTCGACCAACCGATAATGCTCGTAATTCTGAAAAGCATGGTGTGCCCCAGCAACCAACCGTTGCAGGCGGCTTAAAATCCAGCGATCCAGCTCATCAGTAGGCTGCACCATCGGTTTAGTCGGCGTCCAGCCATCAGCTGTGGCATACATCAAGAAGAAGCTGTAGCAATTCCAGAAGGTTAACAGTTTTCGACGGGCCTCGGTGTCCACGGTTTGGCTCGCATTACCTGTAGGGTGCAAGTCAGGAAAGTTGAGGTTCTGAGCGATCTTTTGCTCTGCATAAATGTACCGCATCACCTCAGCTCCAAGCGCGTCTGCAGCTTCGTCGAAGGCGATCGAGTTACCCTTTGACTTGTGCATCTCTTGACCACGCGCATCACGTACCAGAGCGTGACCAAGCAGCGCGTTGAATGGAGCGCGTCCATCCGTCATCGCGCTCATCGCGAGCATCGAATAGAACCAATTCCGGAACTGCCCCGGAAAGGACTCCAGCACCAGATCTGCCGGAAACCACTTCTCCCAGTAAGCGCGGTCAGTCGTATAGCGCAATGTACTGAAAGGTACAATGCCAGCATCCAACCAGGGATTGCCTACATCTTCGATGCGGGAAGCCAATCCCCCGCATTTCTCGCAGCGAATCTTGACGGCGTCGATATATGGCCTGTGCGGCGAATTGCCCTCGAAAACATTCCACCCTTCCACAGCCTTGGATTTCAACTCGTCACGACTGCCGATTACATGGAAGTGTGAACACTCGCTGCAGACCCATATCGGGAGCGCGAGTCCCCAAAAACGCTTCTTCGAAATCATCCATTCATCCATATTGCGAAGCCAGTCGAGTTCCCGCGCCTCACCTTCCGGCGGAATCCACTTGATGGTCGGGACTATCCGCTCGATGCGGTCGCGCCAATCCATCCGGATGAACCATTCGTCTACCGGTCGAAATACAAGTTCGGACTTGCATCGCCAACAATGCGGATAAACGTGTGGATAGCGCTCCCGCGCCACGAGCAACTTCGAAGCTTTCAGTGCCTCGACGACATCTTCCGTCACTTCATTCGCGTTTCGTCCGGTGAACTGCCCGAAGCCCTCCTGGAAAAACCCACTTTCGTCGAGAGGCGCGATAAAGGGCAGCTCGTTATCTTTGCCGAGTTGTTGATCCTCGGCCCCGCAGCCGGGAGCGATGTGGACCAGCCCCGTCCCTTCGTCCTCGCTGACTGCATTCCATTCGATAACGCGGTGCGATTCGACAGGTGTCTTTCCGTCACTAGGGTCGCCGTAAGGAAATATTCCGCCCCGGTTCTTCTGAGCCTGCAGATTGTCGAACGGCCCTGTGTACCTGAGCCCGAGCAAGGCGGAGCCGGGAAGCTCTTCCAGTTCCTTCACGGTGCCCGTGCCTCTCAAGATCGTGCGAATCGAAGGTAGCTTATGCGTCTCGTGCTTGCCTTCAGCCTGTAAAACCTGCACCCGGTCACGTTCGAAGTTCGCCTTGGCGACGTAGTAAGTCCATTCGCCGTGCTGAACCTTTAGATAGGCCATCCCCGGGTTCACTGCGACTGCCACATTGGAGGTCAGTGTCCACGGAGTTGTCGTCCAAACCAGCAGCGCCGTCTTCTCTTGACCCACTACTGGGAAGCGCACAAACACGGACGTGTGTGTGGTGATACGTCTGCCTTCCACAACCTCCATCTGTGACAAGCCCGTTCCGCAGCGCCCGCACCACGGCATAACGTCGTGGCCGCGATAAATGAAACCTTCATCGTGACACTTCTTCAGGAAGGACCATATTGTGTAGTTGTTCTCGTCGGAGAAAGTGAAATAACTGCCGCCGTATTCCGCCGAGCCCAGCTTTCGTATGATCTCACTCGCTCGTGCCGTCTCTGTCCGTCCGCTTGGCAGCTTCACCGTGATTACACGGTCTTCGTCCTCCAGTGCATCACGTAGGGCGAGCAGCACCCTGGGATCGTCCCAGTCGCACCAGTAACCTAGGCGGATCGACTGCTCCGTCTGCCGTGCCGCGTAGGTCAGTACCCGTTCCTTACAGGCGCGCACAAATCTCTCAATGCCGTATTCATGAATCTGGCGCTTGGTCCCGAGCCCGAGGCCCTTCTCGACCTCGACCTCCACCCAGAGGCCCTGGCAGTCGAAACCGTTTTGGTAGCGCAGAGCCTCGCCATTCATTGCGTGGTACCGCTGGTACATATCCTTTAACGACCGGCCCCAGGCATGGTGGACACCCATAGGGTTATTGGCGGTGATCGGCCCATCCAGAAATGACCAGCGTGGTCCATTCGCCGTCTGCTTACGCAACTTCTCAAAGATGCGCCCGTCATCCCAAAAACGCAGGATCTTGCGCTCAATGGCGGGGAAATCAGGCACTTTCGGGACAGGCTGATATAGCGTTTTCAAGTAAGACCAGTAAGAGTCTGTGGGTGAGAAGCTCTATTCTGTTCCAGTTGGATTTTTCTGTCCAGGAGGAGGAGTTCTTCATGAGGTTCGTCATGCGCCTGCAATTGTGCAGCGGCGTTCGTGGACCGATGATCGAATCGCGTTCACAAGCCGAGCATTTTCCTAGGATGACCTGGTTGCGGTCTCCGGCCCAGTCGCTTTCGGGCTTGTGCGGCGGGGCGGAAAGTGGGATAAAGAGAATCGTAACTCATTGGGTCTCTGCCCGGCGCTGACCTGCCAAGATCTGAGCCGGAAGCAGAGCAAACTTCGCACACCCTGAAAATGGGCAGAGATTAGCCGGTTATGCCGACAATCCGGGAGTTCTCTACCAACTGTTCTCTGGCAACCGTGCCGAGCGCACCGGATCATAAATAGCTGTAGGCCGTTACACGTCAACGTTAAGGCCGCATGCTCGCGACTATAATAAGCCGTACGGATGGCCCTCACCTCTGGCACCAAAGTCGGACCATACGAAATTGTCGCGCCGCTCGGCGCGGGCGGCATGGGGGAAGTGTATCGCGCACGGGACACGCGGTTAGGACGCGATGTTGCTTTAAAGATTCTTCCCGAGTCTTTCGCCCGCGAAACCGACCGTCTGCATCGCTTCGAGCAAGAGGCGCGGGCGGTCGCGGCCCTGAACCATCCCAATATTCTCGTTGTGTTTGACATCGGTCAGCACAACGGCTCACCTTTTTTGGTCTCGGAGCTTCTTGAGGGCGAAAGTCTGCGATCAGTGCTGGACCACGGGGCCTTGCCACAGCGTAAAGCGATCGAGTTTGGAGTGCAGATCACGCAAGGGCTGGCGGCGGCGCACGAAAGGGAGATCGTTCACCGCGATCTGAAACCCGAGAATATTTTCGTCACGAGAGACGGGCGAATCAAGATTCTGGATTTTGGATTGGCGAAATTAGCGCAAAAGGCGAGTGCGGCAGGCGCTGAGTGGGACGGAGTCACACTTCCACCGCCACACTCCGGCCGAAACCATGACTGCAGTTTTGAAGGAAGACCCGCCAGAGTTGTCCGACCCCGCTCATCTGGTCCCTCCTGCGCTCGACCGAACTGTCCGGCGCTGCTTGGAGAAGAACCCGGAGCAACGCTTCCAATCAGTCAAGGACCTGTCGTTCGCGCTGGCCGTCCTTTCCGGTTCCGACACCAGCGGCGCTGTCCGCGCCGCGCTGAAGCCGCGGAAGATGCCGCCGTTGCTATGGGTCGCGATGCTTCTGGCGTTGGCAGCGGTCGCCGTGGGCACCTGGCTTCTTGCCAGACGCCCTGCTCCGGCCGCGGACCGGTTGCAGTTCCCGATCCTGGTTACGGGAGAAGGGGAGGTCAGCCACATGGCGTTATCGGCGGATGGCAAAATGCTGGCCTTTATCTCCCCGGACGAGAAATCCGCAACACCGATGCTGCACGTGCAGAGTGTCGGCTCACCCGTGATCACGGTAATGCCCGGGACCGAGGGTGCAAGCTTTCCCTTCTGGTCGCCGGATGATGCTTACGTAGCATTCTTTGCTCATGGCAAGCTCCAGAAACTGGCAGTCTCGGGAGGCCCGCTCCAGACGCTGGCCAACGTTACAACAGCCAGGGGCGGAAGCTGGGGAAGGAAAAGCATAATCATCTATGCCCCGGTCGCGGCAGACATTTTGTGGAGGGTCAATGCGGACGGCAGCGGTGCGGCCCCACTCACTCTAAACATCGTCGGTCCGCAAGAGAACTCTCATCGCTGGCCGGTGTTTCTCCCTGACGGCGACCACTTCTTGTTTTGGGCAGGAAATTTCCAGCGCGCCAAAGATGATCGCGTTAGCGGTATTTACATCAGCTCACTTGCCGCAACCGAGAAAAAATTAATAGCTCTGGCCCACTTCAGCCTGGGATACGCTGCCGGCAACCTGCTTTACGTGGATGACAAGCGGCAGTTAGTCGCAGTGCCGTTCAATGTTTCCAACGCAACGGTTTCCGGTGAGCCGCGCGTGATCGCCAACTCGGTGGGAGTCGATCCGACCATAAGTTGGAGCGCCTTTACGGCTGCGGACAATGGGACCGTGGTTTACAACGAAA
>Ga0074045_10001726_pt1 | contig 20786 bp, 24 predicted proteins | sample BogForMeECP23OM2_FD_94442 | JGI IMG/M metagenome (GOLD analysis project Ga0074045, IMG submission 94442) | Bog forest soil microbial communities from Calvert Island, British Columbia, Canada - Bog Forest MetaG ECP23OM2 | ecosystem: Environmental > Terrestrial > Soil > Wetlands ...
ATGCAGCGAAAGGAGTAGCCGTGCACCCGTATGTCGCGCTTGCCAGGGAGGCGATTAAGGAGTACATAAGCCACAGAAAAGTGCTTTCCTCCCCTGAAGAAGTGCCTGACGACATGAAGGAAAAAAACGGTGTATTTGTTTGTCTGAAAATAGGCAATAAGCTGCGCGGGTGCATCGGGACGTTTCTCCCTACATCAGAGAACCTCTACGAGGAAATAGTAAAAAATGCGGTCGCCGCCGCTACAGAAGATCCCCGGTTTAATCCGTTGATCGAAGCCGAACTGGAAGGGCTCCAGTATTCTGTTGATGTATTATCGGCGCCGGAACGAGTTGAAGACCTGTCGGAACTGGATCCCAAAAAGTATGGCATCATTGTAATTAAGGGTGCGAGAAAGGGGCTATTGCTTCCCGATCTGGAAGGGGTTGATACGGTTGAAGATCAACTGAGGATTACAAAAATGAAGGCATGTATCGATCCTGGTGATAAGGACGTTGAAATATTCAGATTCAGCGTCGAAAGATATAAATAATCTGTAAAAGTCAGGACTTCATCTGATAGGCCACTGCCTGATTCAACTCCCGATCAGCATTGCTTTTAGGAGTATACTGACTAACAAGTTGACTTGTTAAATCCGGGGAGTCTTGAACTCCGAATACCCGTTTTAAACTACTATTTCCGGCGTTATCATCCACTGCAGCGCCCAAGCCCTATTTTCATCCCGTTTAAGGCAAACTATTCCCGCCATCCGGAAGTCAACAACATTTTTATCAGCATCGCCGCAAAGCAATAAAGATGCAAATTTGCCGAGCTGAGGCAGGTGTCCGACAAGCATAATATTATCGGTCATAACTTTTAACCGTTCCGCCCATACAGCAGGATCATCATTAGGCTTCAAGCCGTCCGTTTCCGTAAGACCGACCGCAGGTTTCAAATAGTCAGCAAGCACCTGCGCTGTTTGTCTTGCTCTTAACTTAGAACTATGAAATATTTCATTGATGCCGATGTTCAAGCCCGATGCGTAAGAGGCCATCTTTGTAATGTCGGCCAGTCCCTTTTCACAAAGTGGTCTTGCCGGATCTGCTTCTTCGCTTCTTGCTTTTGCATGTTGAACAAGACAAATAAACATATGCACCTCTCCGCTTATTATAGCATCCCGGCCGCGAAGATATTTCTCCTAAAAATTATGATAATATAATGACAATGTTTCGCACTGAAGGTTGATAAAGCGCCGGGTATTACTGCATATATTTTTGGAGTTTCTGGAGTACTTCGATATGGAGATGCTCGGTGGATACTATCCGGAATTCTATCCAGTTGTTCTCCTTCAAGCCCCTGTTCACCGGCATTGCAGCTGCAACAAAATAGGTGCCGTATTTGTTTTCCAGTTGCGGCTCCGCCGCATAAAGGGAATTCAGGAGCAGCCAGGCCTTCTGCTGCGACTGCAAACTCATTACCCTGTTCAATTCCGGGTCCTGTCCAAACGGGTATCTAATGTTGACCATGATCAGACTGATATCCTCCCGGGTGTCCTCATTACTCAGGGCGGAAAGAAACACGCGGCTTAATTTGTTAATGGTAGCAGGGTCGAACCCCTTGGCATAGCGGCTGCCTGCAAAAAACCTGGACTGGTCCACAAGGATAGAGCCGGCCCGGAATTTGACACCCTTGATTTCCTTTGTTCCGAATTCCTGTGACAACAGCTTGTTGATGCTCTGCGTGAACTTGATTTTGGGCTGGGAAATGGCCAGTGCCGGTTCCATGAACCGCTGGATCTTGACCGCCCGGTAATAAAGGATTGAACTCAGGAGCATCAGTCCTATCAGGGTCAGGCTCAGCAGGGGACCCGGGGGAAGGATGAACTTTCCGATAGAATCCTTATTCATTATTGCAACCCATCTTCTAATAATTCCAGGTTCTTTGACGCGGCGTCGAAATCTTTTTCAGAAATCCCCGCCGGCTGGTGGATGGCCTGGTTTCTTAGCCTGAGCAGCTGATTAAACAGCCCTTTTCTGTAATTGCTGATGTGGTGTTTACGCTCCATTTCTTTCATGCAATCCGAAAGGGAGGGAAAGTAGCACCCTATCATGACGCTGGTTATAGACTTCAGCCGGTTTTCAAGATAATATCCAAGGAGAAGAGAGGCGACGACCTTTTCTCCGTTTCTATAGTATTCCCGCGCCTGCTCAACGGAGATGCCGCCGCCTTTAAAGATACGGATGTTCTCGTTGGATTCCGACTCACCGGGCGCAATGTATTGTATCTTCTGATACACCTCCAGACACTTGTCGATCATGTTTTTCTCAAGGTAAGACTCGGCAAGGAGAAACAGCTCCCGTACGCTGTCCACACTCTCTTTCTTCCTGTATGCAAAAGCATATGCACGCTGGAGGGCCTCGGTCTTGTCGTCCTTCTTATCGAGCACGTCGAAATGCCGAGCCCAGCGCTTTCCCTTTAGCACATTGTCTTTCGTGAACCGGAAGAGTTGTTCAGAAACCTCGCTCTTGTTGAGCTTTCCGCTTATGATAATGATGTTAAGGGTCGGGTGGTTCTCGAATATCTCGGGCAATGCATCCATGCCCTCATTCATCTTGTCAAATTCTATATCCAGCGTCATAAGATCAAAGATCCTGGTCGTCAAAAATTGTAACGCCTGTCTCACGCTGACAGCCTCGTGAAACCTCAGGTCGGGTTCCGAGAGACCAAGCGCCCTCGTGATTTCGAGCTTCAGGAGTTCCCTGTCTTCATAGTCGTCATCGGCGATCAGAACACTAAACATTCAGGGCCTCCTCACTAAACGGCAGATTGATAATGATCTCGGTGCCCGCCCCGGGGGCGGTATATTCCTTACCCACCCGGATCTTCCCCGCGTGAAGACCAACCACGTATTTCACGTAATATAATCCCTGCCCCCACCCTCCCCGGGCGCCCTTGCTTTTATAGAAGCAGAGGTCCGCCTCCTGTTCGTCCATACCGGAGCCCTCGTCACGGAAAGACAGGGAAAGATACTGGCGTCTCACGTCGGTGTCCAGCGAGCATGACAGGAATATGCGGGCGCGGGCCTGTTCGGGTTTTTTGTACTTTATGGAATTGTCTATAAGGTTTTCGAATACTGTTTTCAGAAGGGTTTGCGAGGCGGTGATCGGCGGCAGAGATAATTTGTCTTGAAAATGAAAATCCACCAGATCTCTGTACTGGGCAACCAGGGACTCGATAATTGCCCTCAGATCAACCCTTGAGAAATCTATCAATGTCGATTCCCGCTCATCCGAAATCTTTTTAAAAATATCGATATCGGCAAACAATTTGTTCAGATTTTCATCGATCGGCGCCCTTGACTCAATGGGTAGGTCAGGGAGGAGATCCAGTCGGCGCTTGATCCGGCCAAGATTATTTTTGAATTCGTGTCCTATTGTCGCGGAGATATAGCGGATGAATTCGTTGCGTTGGGCGATTTCCTGGTTCCCGATAACAAGAAGTCGATTCTCGCGGGCCCTCCGCTGTTTCTGCTGATATACAAGCGTAAGGTAAACGCAGAGCATGGCGAAGGAGCCTGTCATTACCAGGAAGGCATAGTGCGACACCCTGTTGGACGCATCAAGGTGGCCCTGCATTATAGTAAGTCTCCACTCCACGTCGGCATTCGGGGGGATGGAAACAGGGACTTCCCACGGCATGAGCCAGGGTTCGAATCTGTCGAAGGGCTTCACGAAGCGGTCCATATACACCATACCGAAGAGAAGCCAAATGACCACCGTCACCGTCAGCAGCGAAACATACCGGACGGCCCTGAGAACTGAGGATATGTACATAAATTAGTCTAACCGATTTGTGGGCAACCGTACAACAATTGACGTTGTACTCTTTGCCAGTGTGTCTCGAAACCATAAATTGTCGCAAACTTATAGGGTTCTTTTACACGGTGCGGCAGCGTATTTATGAACTGAAGCTCTAAGCCGTCTTCTGTTCTTTCCTTTTGAATTCCCCGCTTTTGCCGCCGCGCTTTTCGAGGAGCATGATATCAGATATCACCATTTCTTTGTCTGCTGATTTGCACATGTCGTAAATAGTGAGGGCCGCAGAAGACACGGCAACCAGAGCCTCCATTTCTACCCCGGTCTGTCCGGTTATTCTTACGGTGGCCTTAATGTCAATGGTACCCGAGCTCTTATTAAAAGAGAAATCAACTGCTGCATATGCCAGGTTCAGAGGGTGGCACATGGGAATCAATTCGGATGTTTTCTTGGCTGCCATTATGCCCGCAATCCTCGCCACGCCAAACACATCGCCTTTTTGAATAGAACCCTCTTTGATGAGACGCATAGTTTCAGGCTTCATGTGCACAGAGCCTGCGGCGACTGCCTCACGGATGGTAAGCGTTTTTCCGGAAACGTCCACCATCTGCGCTTTTCCCTTTTTGTTGAAATGGGTAAATTTCATAATGCACCTCCCACTAAATTAGCCCGTATTGTCAAAACCAACCGCAGAGGCACAGAGAAAAGATAATGACAATTTTTAAAAAAAGGAAAGTCTTTTTAATGAATAAGTTCTCTTCTTTTCTCTGTGCCTCTGTGGTAAAGACTTTTTCCTGTACTGCGGTGGTTTCATTTTTTGCCTTACATCGGCGACCAGCTGGAGTTGAGCGCTTTCAGGTTTTTCGGCGTTATCCTGACAATACCTTCTCCGTTAATCCGCATAAGATAAATCCCTTTTGGACCGTCCATGTTCGATGTAAAGGTCAGGTATCTGCCGTCAGGAGAAAAGGAAGGGTTTTCGTTGTTTCCTCTATCAGTAAGCTGGGTCAGGCCTGTACCGTCAGCCTTAATTACACATATCTGGTTCTTCCCTCCCATCATGCTTGTGTACGCAATTTTGTCGCCCTTGGGAGACCATGCCGGAGAGGTGTTGTAGCTGCCCTGAAAGGTCAGCCTGCCCAGTGCATAGCCGTCCCTGTCGGCAATGTATATCTGAGGATGGCCTGATCTGTTGGAGACAAAGACGATAGACTTGCCATCAGGAGAAACCGACGGGGAAACATCAATCCAGGGTGAGGAAATAATTTTCCTGCCATGTATATTGCCAAGGTTGGCAACATATATGCCGTAATTCAGGTCTTTTGATGATGTGAAAACAAATTCATGACTGTCGGGGAAAAAGTTGCCTGCTATATTCAAACCATTCATCAGAATCAGGCCCCGTTCTTTCATGGCAGCAATATCGAGCAGGTAAATCCCCCACTGGCGACGCCGCTCTGCGGAATAAAGAAGCTTTGTCTTGTCCGGCGACCAATGCGGAGTCATTAAAATGCCTGAAGTAATACCGGTCCCCTGTACCCTGTGACCGTCCCAGTCCATCAGCTCCAGTTCCTTTTCCCCTCGTTTGTCGGCGATAAAGGCGATCCTTGTTTTGAATATCCCCTGCTGTCCGGTAAGGACAGTATAAATATCATTTGCGATGGAATGGGCGAGCGTACGGGCCAGTTCAGTTGTAGACGCATACTCTTTCTTCAGCATTTCCCTCCCATCCGAGACGTCATACGCAGAAACAGTTACAAGGAAGTTGTTTGCAGTAAAAAAAGAGACCCTCCCCTTGACTACAAGTTCGGCCCCCAGCCCCAGCCAGCTGGCGGCATTAAAAGGCTGATCAGGGCGTTCGATCTGGACAGAATCGTCAAGACAATTAAAAAGACCGGTAAAGTCGAGATCGTCTTTTACAATATCGGAAATCTGCTTGTTGCCTGGAAAGTCCTGCACCGCAATAGGCAGCATTTTAAGACCGGGCGAGGTGATGTCGATATAAACCTTCTCTGCAAAAGCAGGAGATGGTGCAAGGCTGAAGCCGAAAAGCAAAAAGCAAAAGACAACGGGCAAATGGCAAATGGCTAATGGCGAATGGCGCAGCACAGAAGACAGCCCGCAGAACACTCCGGATAACTTTCTAATTTCTATCTTTTGTTTTTTATTCAACCTGTTGCCCTTAGCCTTCCGTGTTTTGCCTTTCGCCTTGTCTCATGGCCTGAACCGTAATCCTATTTCCATTTCTTTCAGCGGCGGGGGCAGAGGGCCGGCCATGGTTATAGCCCTCAGGACAGAACGGTCGAAAAGCTGATTCCCTGATCCCTTTTCCACCTTCTCTATTGTAATGCTGCCGTCTTTTGCGACTCTAATTGAAACGACAGTTTGCAAATCCGTATCGAGCGTATCCGGATATATCCACTGCTGCCGGACTCTTGCTTCAACCAGCGAATAATAATCACTTCCGCCGGGACTGGAGCCTCCGCTGCCTGTTATATTATTTGTCGAAGGAGCACCGGAAGAATTTTTTGACTGCAGTTCACGTCCTCTGGCCCCGATATCGACAATTTTTCTAAGAGACATCAGCTTTTTGAGCTTGTGAATGGCCTTGAGTTCCTCGATTCTGTCTCTTACTGTGGTTGTGTAGGACTCTTTTTTTATCCGTGTCTCAGTGTGCGCTTCCACCCTGGGCTTTTCAGCTGGCTTCGCAATCTCTGGAACTGCAGCTTCCTGTGCCGAGCCGGACGGGGAGACTTCTTCCGACCCCGCGGTCTGTGACGGATAAACGAGCGATACAACATAGGTAGGGACCAGCTTGCGTGTATAGAATTCCCGGCCTATTAAAAAAGAGATAGTGATAATTGAGATATGCAGTAAAAACGAAAGAGTGACGGCAAGGCCTATGCCGGGCTCTTTCATTTAAGCGAAATTTTGGGCTCGGTTATCATCCCGAGCTTTTCTATCCCTGCCTCCTTTACTTCGCCCATTACTTCTACAACCAAACCGTAAGGGACATCCTTGTCAGCTTTAAGAAACACATTTGGATTCAGTTTGCTCACGGCGGCAAGTTTCTTTGTCAGGTCAGCCATCGACATGTGGTTGTCGTTCAGGAATATTTCTCCGCCCTTTTTTATGACGATGGATAGCCTCTCCTCCGGAGGCAGGTTTTTACCCTTTGCCTGAGGAAGGTTCACATCGATCCCCTGCTGAAGAAGCGGCGCAGTCACCATAAAGATAATGAGGAGCACAAGCATTACGTCGACAAGCGGGGTTACGTTTATCTCCGACATGACGCTTCTGTTTCTTGAAGGTGTCATCTTGAACGGTTACCTGAGAATATAGTCGAAAAGCTCTTCAGAGAAATCTTCCATGTCGATAATCATGCGGTTTGATCTGCTCAAGTAATAGTTGAAGGCCACAACCGCAGGAATAGCTGTGACAAGACCCACGGCGGTAGTAATGAGCGCCTCGGCAATGCCCGGCGCCACCACAGCCAGAGATGCGGAACCGGCGCTGCCGATTCCCCTAAAAGCGTTCATTATGCCCCACACCGTACCGAATAACCCGATGAAGGGTGAAGTAGAACCGGTTGTTGCCAGAAAGTTCAGATAGCGCTGCAGCCTGGTCGCCTCCAGAGTGGAATATCTTTTCAGCATCCTCTTGAGTTCGTCTTTTTCCGTATAGGTTTTTTCGGAGAACACGGACCGGAACAGACTGGCGAGAGGACTTACCTCATACTTTTTGGCTGAAGAATAAAGATCCTTGGGGGCTTTCGATGACTCATAGGCCCTCATAAAAGCATAACTCTCGCTGTCAGCTTTTGAAAAATAGCGCCATTTCTGGAATATTATGGTCCACGATACAACGGAGAAAAGGAGAAGAACCGCAAGGTCGCCCTTGACGACATATCCTGCTTCCAATATTATTTGTAATGCCGATTGCTCCATAATTCTAAAATCTTATCTAATTTTAGGATTAAAAGTCAAATAACATAGAGCGTCGTTAGTGGGACAGTTACAAAAATAGTAGTGATCAGTTTTAGTTTTGTGCCGGGAAAAGAGAGTGAAAAATTAAGCGTGTGTTTATGTCAATGGGCAGCAGTGAAACTTATTTTTGCAACACGACCCTGAAATCTGGTAATATCTTTTCCATCATGGGGTCTACGAAGCAGAAAAAAAGGAGATTGCTTTCCGACTTGGTGAACGTAAATAACCCTCAGCTTGTCTGCGAGGAAGTGCTGAAGATCATCTCATTGCTGTTTCCACCTTCCGCCCCTGATCAATTCGACAGGATGTTCCTGAAAGCATTTGATGATATAGTGGGATTTTTTGGCGGCAGGTATCCCGGGTATCGTGCCTGCAACACCGATTACCACGATCTGAGGCATACCATGGATACTCTTCTTGCTATGGCAAGAACTATTCACGGTGTCGTGATCGCAGGTACCGCCTTTTCCAAAGAGACGACAATACTGGGACTGGTGAGCGCACTAATGCATGACACAGGATTTATTCAGTCAATAAACGACATAAAGGGTACCGGAGCCAAATACACGAATACGCATGTGAAACGCAGTGTTGCGTTTGCAAGTCGGTACTTCAAGGAGGCCGGATATCCTAAAGAATATTCCTATAAATGCTCGATCATGATTAACTACACCGATATTTCGACCCCGATCAGTGAAATCAGGTTCGTTTCGGATGAAGTTGCGGCGATGGGAAAAATTCTGGGGACAGCGGATCTGATCGGACAGATGGCGGACATGCTTTACCTCGAAAAACTGCTTTTCCTCTTTTGCGAATTCCAGGAGGCCGGCCTCGTGACACACAAAAACGAGTTAGAACTGCTGAAGAATACAATGAGTTTTTATCCTTTCGCCGAAAAGAGACTTTCCGTAGAACTGGGCGGCATGCACAATTACCTCCATAACCATTTCATTCATAGATGGGAAATACATGACAACCTCTATGATGTTTCGATACGGAAGAATATTAAATACCTTGACGTTATTCTGAGCAACCATGCCAAAGATTATCGCAACCTTCTCAAACGAGGAATAGCCAAAAATCTGAAAAAAAAGTAACCGAGGTCATAGCAACTCGTAACAGGCTTCAACAAACCGGCGACTCCATGACGGGTAGTTGACGGCGGCGGACATCCGGCTATGCTTGCAACGAACCGGAGGGATACGTTATTTTATAATGTGGGGTTTATCAATAATATCAATTCTTTTAAACACAAGAAAATACTCGTTATCGGAGATTTGATCCTTGACCGTTATATCTTCGGAAAGGTGAACAGGATTTCTCCTGAAGCCCCTGTGCCGGTAGTCGATGTGGTAAGAGAGTCTTTTCTGCTTGGAGGAGCGGCAAATGTTGCGAACAATATAATCGCCTTGGGCGGCAACGTATCCGTTGCCGGCATTATCGGCAGAGACACTGCGGGAAAATATTTGAGGGAAATGCTTGAACAAAAAAATGTCGGGACCGAAGGGATTATCGAAGACAAAAGGCCTACCACGGTAAAAACCCGTGTGGTTGCCCATAACCAGCAGGTAGTCAGGTTCGACAGGGAGGACAGCAAAAGGCTCGAAGGGAAAAATCTCTCCCTGCTGCTGAATTACATAAAAAAAGCGATCACCGTGCATGATGCGGTCATTGTTTCCGACTATAAGAAGGGCATAGTTTCGGCGCCTCTTATAAAGGCGCTGGTCAAATATGCAAAGCCGGATAATACGTTTATTGCTGTTGACCCTAAAGTGGGACACTTTCGCTTTTACAAGAACGTTTCACTCATAACTCCGAACCTCATGGAGGCATCCCTGGGGGCCGGTTTTGAGATCAGAGATGAAAAAAGCCTCATGAAGGCCGGGAAGACGCTTATAACCCGACTCTCGTGCAAATCGCTGCTGGTGACGCGGGGAGAGGACGGTATGAGCCTGTTCGAACTCGAAAACTCAAAAGAGATAAAGGCAACGCATATCCCCACAGTCGCTCAGAAAGTTTTTGATGTCACAGGGGCAGGCGATACTGTTATTGCCACTTTTGCTCTTGCGTATGCTGCCGGGGCCTCACTGGAAGATGCTGCAGTTATAGCCAACCACGCAGCCGGCATTGTTGTCGGAGAGGTCGGGACCGCTGTGGCAACCCCTGAAGCTTTGCTCAAATCTTTAAAAGGGGGTAAGTAGAAAGCAGGCAGTAAGCACTAAGAAGGAAAAGAAATAAGTTCAGTCCTTCTTCTGCTGCCTTCTGCTCAGTGCTTACTGCTTTCTTTTGTTTTCATCATGCCAAGGGCCATAGCACTATATTCCGGGGGGCTTGACAGCACCCTGGCAATCCTTGTTGCCATGAGGCAGGGGATAGAAGTTACAGCTGTGACCTTTCTCACCCATTTCGGCTGCGATATCTCCGACAGGTCATCGTGCTCCAAAGACCCCTTTGCCGCTGCTGCTAAATTCGGGTTCGAGGTAAAACTTTGCCATCTTGCGGACCGGTTTACAGAAATTGTAAAAAAGCCGAAGTTCGGACATGGAAAGAACATGAATCCCTGTATCGATTGCAGAATATTGATGCTGCAGGAGGCCAAAGTGCTTATGGCTATGCGCGAGGCAGATTTTATCATAACGGGAGAAGTGCTCGGGCAGAGACCCATGAGCCAGCGCAGGGACACATTCCCGAAGATCGACAGAGAGGCCGGGCTGGCCGGATATGTTGTGAGGCCTCTGAGCGCACAACTGCTTAAACCGACAATCCCCGAACAGGCGGGGATTATTGACAGGGAGAAGCTTTGCGCGTTTAACGGGAGGTCGAGAAAACCTCAAATGGCTCTGGCCCGTGAATTTGGTCTCACCGATTATCCAGCTCCTGCGGGAGGGTGTCTATTGACAGACCCGATTTATTCACATCGTCTCAGGGAACTGCTGGTGTATACGCCCTCTCCTCAGTTGAAGGATATACAGTTGCTGCGAGTGGGCCGCCATTTCAGGGTCCTCGGGAGCGGCAAGATTATTGTCGGCAGACATGAAGAAGATAATAAAATGATTGATTCGCTGGCCGGCATCGGCGATTACCTGTTATGGGTTGAGGGGCAGGGCAGCCCGCTTACGGTTGCAAGCGGCACAATGACGGAAGGTGAACTGGGCATAGCTGCTGCTCTCTGCGCGCGGTATTCCGATGCAAAGAACCTCTCTGTAGTTGATGTCTCTGTTAAAAAAAACGGCGATTCCTTCATAATGCAGGTTTGCCCTGCGTCGGATGAGATGATTAATAACTATATGGTCCGCAGGTAATATAATACATTTTATGCAAGACGAGCGGAAGAAGTGAAACCACAGCCGACAGAAGGGGCCTTAAGCCAGGTCACAGAGAAAAGCAGGAATCATGATAAGCAAAAAAGGTGACAGAAACAATACATATATTTCAGGAGGCTTCCTCTGTGAATTCTGATTTGTTTGCGGTAGCAAAAAAAATCAGAGTGAAAAGTCAGAGATCACAGAGAGGAGGCAGCAGGGAATACGGTAATTAGTTGTTATTTAAGTATTTCTCTGTGTTCTCTGTGGTTAGTTTTTACAATATTCTACAAAAGGAGCATACGAAATGAAAAAAATGGCAATTATTGCATTACTTTTTCTTGCATTATCAATGGTCTCTTGTGCGAGCACTTTAAATTACCCGATAACGCTTTCTTACCAACCGCTCAAGCAGTATGAAAAAACAGGCGGCGTCCCGGTTACAGTGGCACTGCTCAGCGATAAGAGGCAAGTTACCGCCAAGAGAGTAATCGGGGAAAAAGACAATCGGACACCTTTCATATCGCTTGTCGGCGAGCCGGCGGAGGCCCTCTCGAAAGGTTTTGCCTCATACTTCGAGAACAGGGGCTATAAGGTCAGCAGGACCAACGAAGCGTGGGACGGGAACCTCGCATCCTTGAATCCAGAATGGGGCGCAATTGTTGTCGGCGGTACGCTGGACGACATTGCCCTCAATGTTACGGGCAATCTTATCAAGACAGAGTATATTTACTCGGTAAAATTCACGCTTTACATTGCTGACGCAAGGTCAAAAGAGCTGTTGCATAAGGAGACATTTGAAGTGTCCTCATCCTATGTCACGGTCCCTTTCAGCAGGGAAAAGGCGGAAGCATTGATCAACGCTGCGCTGTCTGAAGCGGTTGAGCGCGGACTCGCGGATATTGGTAAATATATTCCCAACTAATTCCTTTTCTCACAGTACACCACAGTAGTCGACCTTCTCACAATTGTGTGAAGTACTACCCGCTATAGTCCGATCGGGTCCTGGCAAGGAGGAAGCTCTCGGACCTGAGCCTGAAGTCGGCGGGGTGCCCTGTCAGGTTGGTCTGTGATCAGCAACTGTAGATGCCATGCCAGCACAATCCTGTTCTTGCGAATAAAGCACAAAAAACATAAAATAACCAATGGAAAAGATACTGAGGAACCTGCCTGGCAGAGTAGCAAAGGCAGTCTAGATCTATTGGGCAACCCGCGAAAATCAGACCAGAAAACAGGAAAGTTCCGGACGGGCCGATCAGGGACTAAGTAGCGCTGTTACTGGCGGTGCCCAAATGGATGGTTTTATTGTCCTGATGACAGAGATTATTGTCGATGCTGGAATAGACGAACGTTTTATTTTTCATAATAAGCACCTTGAACTGCCCGGTTTTTTCAGGCCTACCAAAGAATGGGATCTTCTGGTTATGAAGGATGGGCAATTACTCGTGGCCCTTGAGGCAAAATCACAGGTCGGGCCTTCTTTCGGAAACAATTTCAATAATCGCACTGAAGAGGCCATGGGCAGCGCATTAGACCTCTGGACAGCATATAGAGAAGGGGTCTTCAACAAGACAGTGAAGCCTTGGCTCGGGTATCTTTTCATGCTTGAGGATTGTAAGGAGTCGCAAAGACCTGTGAAAGTAAAAGAGCCCCATTTTAAAGTCCTCCAGGAATTCAGGGATGCAACTTATGCGAAGCGCTATGAATTGTTTTGCAGGAAACTGGTGCGGGAACGGCATTACAGCTTTTCGACCTTTCTTCTTTCGGACAGGACAGACGGAGCTAAGGGTATCTACAAAGAACCGGCAGAAGACTTGACTTTCGATCTTTACGCTCGGTCACTTGTTGCTCAAGTTGCTGCTTTTGGCAAGGGTTAATGATGAGCACACTAACTCAGTTGGAAAACCAAAGTACAATTCATCGCCTTATTCAGGGCGACACCCGCTCGCTGGCCTTTATTTCTGACGGGTCCGTTCATCTTGCGGTTACCTCCCCGCCGTATTGGTCTTTGAAGAGATATAATGATGGCCCCGCACAGATGGGTCATATCGCTGACTATGAGCATTTTCTTTTAGAATTAACAAAAGTGTGGCAAGAGGTCTATCGCGTTCTTGTTCCGGGCGGCAGGCTCGTCTGTGTTGTCGGTGATGTGTGTTTATCAAGGAAAGAGCACGGTCGGCATCTTGTTATGCCTCTGCACGCAGACATAGCTGTCATATGCCGCAAGATCGGCTTTGATAATCTTAATCCTATCATTTGGCACAAGATTTCGAATGCAACCTTTGAAGCGAACAACGGCACGAAATTCCTGGGAAAACCTTATGAGCCGAATGCTATCGTGAAGAATGATATTGAGTTTATTCTCATGCAGCGAAAACCTGGTGGATACCGGCGGCCTACCGAGGACCAGCGTAAGCTAAGTATGATCGCCAAAGACGACTTTTCCGAGTGGTTCCGGCAGTTTTGGAACATCACAGGCGCATCCACCCGGCTTCATCCTGCCCCTTTCCCCTACGAACTTGCATACCGGCTGGTCAGGATGTTTTCCTTTTGGGGAGACACTGTCCTCGACCCATTTTGCGGGAGCGGGACAACAATGCTTGCCGCAATGAAATGCGGAAGAAACAGCATTGGTATCGAGATAGATGAAGAATATTGCCGCATGACTCTCGACCGGCTGAAAAAAGAAGAGAGGGCTTTGTTTAGGGAGGTCCAGATTGAGTTTTCGAGTATGAGGGACAATGGCAGGAATTTGACTGTGAATGAAGATCCTGCTGTTTATAAGGCCGGAAAGAGTAGAAAGGCAGTAAAACACAAGACGTGAATATTTTATATAAACTCACGGCATGTGTAGCAAATATGTGATAGATCCCAAAAATCACCGAGAGGGGAAACTTTTTTTGAGTAATATGCAAGTAATAAATGGAGGTGCCTATGCCGTCTTTAATTGATCAAGTAACAGAACATCGCAATCACATTAAGCACGAAGCGATAACCTTTTCTCTTTCTGAACTGGTGAACATGTACAAGGCTCAACCCAAAGAAATTCAGAATTAAGTGTTATGACCGCGTTGCAACTGGAACTCTATGAAACGCGCCGCCAGCGCCACTATCAGGTGCTATCGCAGAATGACTTGCTCACAGAAATGCGCATAGCGGAGTAGAATGTTATTCCTGTGAGGTACTACTGAAAATTTGCGCAGCCTCTTGACGCCGACAGAATGCATAGAGTACTTATCGGTAACTCTTCTTTGCAACTGTCTGCCTAATGGGAAGCTTACGGCGATGCAAAAAGCTTCCGTGGTATTGCTGGAAAAGTTACAATTTTCCCCCGACTTTCCAATATCGCCTTTCTGCATTCTTTTGCGAGTGAGTCATCCTTATTCTCTTTAATATACTTGGCTATGTTAAATAAATCTGACGTTCGAATAAGCACAGCATTCAATCTTTCAGCGTTCTTGATGCACTTTTCCGTATATTGCTCCTCTCTTTCCTGTGGAGGTATCAGTCGAAAACCATTGCCAAATAAGATACCAATTGCTGGTTCGGTTATCTCCTCTCGCTGGAGGTCCTCTTGAATGTTAGATTCCAGTTGCCTAAATTTGTCTATATTGATAGCCGAAGTATCTTTTCCTTCCGCTTCACCAATATATCTTTCACCTTCTGGAGCGATAATAACCTGATCGATTTCTAAAAATCCGTCGTCATAATTTTCTGCTTTGTATTGCAGTATCTCAAGTGCGTAAATTATTGCAGTTTCAAGTGGCTTGCCTTTTTCAAAAAGCAGATTCTTTAATCTTACATCGTGTTGCAAGGCATCCACCAGGGTATTTTTTTCTGATACAAGAATCTCTATTTCATGTGATACCGCGTCTATTTTGCTTTTAAGTTCTAATTCTGACTTCAGTACATACTTCTCTTCGGCAATCCATTCAGGTGGAGGAGAAGTTTCAATTGTGTCGCGTAAAGCGTTATCTATATCAATCAACGCCTGTATCAATCTTTTTCCCAGCCTTATTGCATCTTCAGTCCAAAATACTTCCATATCCTTATATGTCGCGAAGTCCTCTGGATATCTAACCGGGGGTAGCAATACCAGATTTCCTTTTCCCACGTGAAACAATCCCCCTACAGGCTTATTTCCCGTTTTAGTAAAAAAAAGGGGAGCATCTATTTTTCCTTCCATGTAAGATTCGTATTTAATGTATCCCTTAAATTCATTCCAAAAAGTTGTAAAAATTGAGTTGTTGTTAAACTTCAGTTCCGTTCCCTCTTTAGCAATTAAGGAGGGAATGCTCACAGGCAAGAAATTGTAGTTATTGTAAGAAGAAACCATGTTTGTAACCCTGGCATTTCTTCCAGTCCCTGAATATTCTTTTTTCCCGGTGTGGATAAAAACTTCTTTGTATTGGCACATAAATACGAATACTGTTTTTCCTTCTTGCAATGCTGTTGAAATTTCCGCTTTCCAGTGTCTCGTATCCTCGGTGAGACGAAAAGATTCATTTTCATCACATGCAGGTTTTCCCTGATAGTCTTTGTGATAAGTATAATCGTCGAAATCAGGTTGAAACACTATAACGTCAGCATCAAGCAGAGATTGCGAAGACGTATAGGGCTGATAATCTTCACTGCCTGGAATATCAAACCCGACCGAAATAATTTTTTTCATAGATTCCGTCCCTTACGCAAATCTCTTATAAAAACAGCTCTTCGTAGATTTTACCAAAACAATATAAATTTGCGTAACCGTCAAGTTCACGGAGCTGATTCAGGTGTGCCTATCGTGGCATCTCCTCACAGGACATCGCATCTTGAACTTTCCCAATCACGGCACTGAGTACATTAGAAAATTCACAATACTGTTGTCTTCATCTGTATCCTGTAATATTTCATGATTTCTTAATCTTCTGTTAATATTCTTGTAACATGCCTATGCTATGCTTGCTTTAATGTGCTTTCGTTCGGGGGTGAACAAAATGCTGAGGAGGCGCGTTCAGGCGATAGCGAAAACTGATCCAAAACCGATATTTAAGACAGGCACTAAATGCATGATATGGACAGACCATGATATTGTCTTTTAGGCATTAGGATGAGATGAAAGGGCAAGTTAAGTGAAAAGAAGCAGTATTAGGCGTCTGACTCGAAGCGGGCTGTGAGCTCGCAAAGCCGGAGTGGAAAGTAAAATTACCCCGCACTGTCTTAATTTCACGCTATAACCTGACAGGTATTCCTTTGGCCCTCAGGAATTCTTTTGCCTCTTTCACCGTATGCTCTCTATAGTGAAAGATAGACGCGGCAAGCACTGCATCTGCCTTGCCCTGCACAATGCCTTCGTAAAGATGCTCGAGGGTGCCGACGCCGCCGGATGCGATGACCGGCACCGACACCGCCTCTGAAACAGCCCTTGTGAGTTCAAGGTCGTATCCGTCTTTTGTGCCGTCCCTGTCCATACTCGTAAGGAGAATCTCTCCGGCTCCGAGTTCCTCCACTTTTCGCGCCCATTTGACGGCATCAATGTGCTTCATTTTTCTGCCGCCATGGGTTGAAAGTGCCCACAATCCGCCTTCACCCGCCGATATGGTACCCGAAACGCCGGCGACTTCATGGGGCTGAAGACAGACACATTTAAGGGATTGATCACCCGACCAGTCTTCGCCCGTTGCTTCGATTAAACCGCCGGTCACTCTTTTTGCATCAATTGCGAGAACGATGCACTGGCTCCCGAATTTCTCGGCAGCCCTGCTGACAAAATAGGGGTCTTTCACCGCAGCTGTATTTATAGAGACCTTGTCACATCCTGCGTTGAGCAAATCTCTGATATCGTCAAGCGTACGCACCCCGCCACCCACTGTGAGCGGCATGAATACGTCGTCGGCAGTTTTTTCTACAACATGGAGGATGATATTCCTTTTCTCGTGAGAGGCGGTTATATCGAGGAAAACCAGCTCATCCGCACCCTGTTCATCATAATATACGGCATTATCCACAGGGTCACCCGCATCCCTGATATTGACGAAATTGACACCCTTAACTACACGGCCGTCCCTTACGTCAAGGCATGGTATTATTCTTTTTGCAAGCATATTAAACACCACCTGTTGTCAGTTTGATCCCCTCTTCCAGGTCAAGAGAGCCTGAGTACAGAGCTTTCCCTGTGATTGCACCCCACAGATTTTTTATTGCCATTAAATTTCTCAGGTCCTCTAGCGAGGAAATTCCGCCTGATGCAATGACAGGTATGGCAAGCGACTCAACCATTTCGCGGGTCGCCTCAATATTGGGGCCGACCATCATCCCGTCTTTGGAAATATCGGTGTAGATAATCCCGGCGGCGCCAAAGTTCTGCATGGCCAGGGCGAGTTCGCCGGGCCTTGACCGGGTGACTTCTACCCAGCCTTTCACAGCAACAAGACCGTTCTTTGCATCGATCCCAATGAGGACTCTGCCGGGATATTTGGTGGCCGCTTCCCTTACGAGTTCCGGGTTTACTATAGCAACAGTGCCCAGAATGATCCTGTTTATCCCGAGGGCCATAAGTTGGTCTATCCTTGCCATGTCACGTATGCCGCCTCCTACTTCTATATCCATTGTCACGGCAGCCCTTATTTTTCGTATACTTTCGAGATTTTTTTGGCTTCCGGTGAAAGCTCCGTCGAGGTCCACGACATGCAGCAGTTTGGCCCCGCAGGATTCCCATTTTGCAGCAGTGGCAGCCGGGTCATTTGAGTATACCGTTGCATCCTCTTTCCGGCCCTGCAGGAGCCTTACACAGAAGCCATCTTTTAAATCTATTGCAGGAATTACAAGCATAGATTAATATAACATACTAAAACGGCGGTAAACGAGCGGGGGGTCCCCTATTGTGTTGAACACTATTTTTTTTGTTCTCCTGTTTTTCCAACTCTCGGCGCTATTTTCTCCGGCCCATTCTTTTTCCATTCCTGAAAAACTGCATTATGATCTTACCTGGGAGGGAATAAAGACCGGCGAGGCAGAGCTGGAAGTCAGGCAGACCGGCGATGAAATTCAGCTCATATCGAAAGCCAATTCTTCTGCTTTGGCGTCGTTGTTCTATCGTGTTGAGGATTTAGTTATAAGTACGGTCAAAAAAGGAGAAAATAAAGGATATTACGAGGGATTTATAGGTGTGCCGCATAATTACCGCATCATAATACGCGAAGGCAGGCAGCAGCGGGACAAGGAATTTATTATGGACCACACCTCAAAAAAAGTGACCTATATAAACTATCTCGCCAAAGAAAAGAAAGAGTTCGGCATCAATGAATCCACACTTGATCCTCTCTCAAGTTTTTACTATGCCAGAACACTGCCCCTTGAAGTTGGGAAATCTGTTTTTATCGATGTATTTGACAGCAAGAAACTATACAAGGCTGAGATCCAGGTATTGAAACGGGAAGTTATAGAGACATCTGCAGGGACCTTTAAAACGCTGCTGATAAAACCTATTGTCAGATCGGAGGGCATTTTTTTTAGAAAGGGAGACATACTTATCTGGCTTACCGACGACAGCAGGAAGATACCGGTCATGCTGAAGACGAATGTCGGCATCGGTACTGTGAAGGCGATCCTGGTGGGCGTGCCATGAAGGTGCCTTTATCAGTCGTTATCGTGACAAAAGACGAAGAGCGGAATATAGAAGCCGCGCTTCAAAGCGTCAGCAGGTTCAGCGAAATTATCATTATAGACGACTTCAGCGCAGACAGCACCCTATCTATTGCACACAAGTATACCAATAATATTTTTCAGATCAGATGGCAGGGCTATGCCAGGCAGAAACAGTCAGGCATCGACAAGGCGTCTATGCCATGGGTGCTTGTGCTTGATGCGGACGAGCGGGTGACTGAGGAGCTGGCAGATGAAATCAGGATTGCCATTGGAAGCGCCGTCTATAATGCTTTTTACATCCCCAGAAAAAACTTCTTTCTCGGCCGGTGGATACGGCACGGAGGCTGGTGGCCCGACTATACCTTAAGGTTGTTCAGAAAAGGCAGTGCCTGTATGGAGCAGCGGGAGGTACATGAGAAGATCGTCACGGATGGGAAGACAGCCTATTGTAAAAATCCCATGGAGCATTATACATACAGGGAGATTTCGGATTATATAAAAAAGATGGATGTTTATTCAGCGCTTGCCGCAACAGAACTGCATCAAAAGGGGGTCTCAGCCAGATTATACCAACTCGTGCTAAAGCCCCCGGTAACCTTTTTAAGAATGTTCCTGTTTCAGCAGGGTTTCAGGGACGGCTTTCACGGGTTTGCCCTTGCAGTGCTCTACAGTTTCTATACCTTTCTGAAATACCTGAAACTCCGGGAGATTGGGTCTGCGTCATGAGGGGAGAGCCGGGGAATCCTTCAGCTGGCAAATGAGATTTATCCCTTCGGCAAGCGATGTTGCCTGCCGAAAGAGATAAAAGATTACGCGCCGCAGCAAACGCGCCGCATTTTTTTCTTTCCGGACGGCGAAACTGCAAGGACAACATCGATCTTCTTGCCGCAAAGACGGCAGTTCTGCCCCTTGCCTTTATTCTCCGCCCTGGCAGACACGTCGGTCTTTGATTTGATCTTCTCAGCCATAGTGCATCCTCCTTGGAAATTACCCAAACTATTTAATATAAGAAAAATCAGGCGGTATTGTCAATTAAGGCAAATTTAAGGTAGTGGGCTGCTTTGAATTTTGCAATGAAGACAGGAGAAGTCGAGTGCTTTTTGACGCGCTGAAATACTTGATTTTCTGCCGGTCAGTTATGTTTTTTTCACTGACATGATATACTCGTTAATCAATGGATGCCAAATGAACCAGGTCGAAATTTATAAGAAGCTTCCAGGTACTAACTGCGGCGATTGTAAGCAAAAGGCCTGCATGCCATTCGCCTTTGCTCTGTTGAAAGGGGAAGCGGATATCTCAGAGTGTCCATGGGTAACAGACAAAGAAAAAGGAGAAATGGCGTCATCAGTCAAAGAAAATGATTGGCGGGAGGCTTTGATTGCAAGTCTGAAAGAGGATATAAAAAAGGTCGTATTTCATAAGGCATCCGGCAATCTCGGTGCTGAATTACGGGACGGAAAGCTTTTTATCCGATGTTTCGGGAGAGAGGTCATTGTCGGCCCTGATGGAGAGATGAAGACTCAGAGCAACCTTACGCCGTGGATGAGGATGCTTGTGCTTTTTTACATCAGAAATGGAGGTGGACATGGCATCTCCGGCAAATGGGTCATGCATAGCGAACTGATGGGCGGGCTGATGAAATACAAGGCTTTTCAAAGGGAGTGTGAAGAGCCGTTGAGAGAGTTATTTGACAGACATTTTGAAAAAGTGGCCCTGCTCCTGGATGGGTATGGCTCAGTTCACCCGGCGGGCTTTGCGACTACAAACGCCTGGCTGCTGAATTTATTTCCCATGCTGCCGGTAGTTTTTCTTCATTGGGCTGAAGACGATGAATTTGAATCAAAAGTGACCATACGCTTCGACTCCACGGCAGACAAATACTTTGATGTCGAACAGTTGATATTTCTAATAAAAGAAATCGTTGAGGACATAAATAGCCATCTTGTGTGAAAACTTGATTTAAGTCAAGGTCATATTCTGCTGAGCAAGGTAAACTTGAAACAGATGAAGTTCATTATCGGCCCACAGCCGAATATGTTACAGGAGGATCAAACTATGTTTTGTTATCAGTGCGAAC
>Ga0074045_10001727_pt1 | contig 20776 bp, 14 predicted proteins | sample BogForMeECP23OM2_FD_94442 | JGI IMG/M metagenome (GOLD analysis project Ga0074045, IMG submission 94442) | Bog forest soil microbial communities from Calvert Island, British Columbia, Canada - Bog Forest MetaG ECP23OM2 | ecosystem: Environmental > Terrestrial > Soil > Wetlands ...
CCGCCGTGAAAGGGCGATGTCCTAGGCCGGGCTAGACGACGGGGACGCTTGCTGGGCGGGAAGTCTGCGTCAGACTTAATGATGGTAGCAGCCGCTCAGAAGCAGTGTCAAAGAACGTCCGCGCATGTACAGGTTGCACCCGCTCACGCCGCGCTTGGTTGCCAGAACGCCTGTGAGACGCAAAGCTCACTGGAGTTGCGCTTCGCACTTGCCATTCCGATACACTGCCAACAGGCGCTCTGGTGCGCTTGCCGAAAATGAGTGCACTACTTGCGACGATAACGCAGAAAGCCCGGCGAATGTCAGCTTTCCTGGCAGCAGCGGTTCGCGGCCTCTGGGAGCATCGCAAGCTGCGACGCGATGCTTCGCGTGCGGAATGTGCCGAGTGGCTGCACGAGAGTTGCCCGCGCGGACTCGCTGCGATCGCTGTCCAGCTCTCGACCACCGGCCAGTTCCCTTCCTCCGGCCTGATGGTCAGCAATCATCTCAGCTACCTCGACATTTTGGCTCTCAGCGCTGCCGTGCCCTGCGTCTTCGTGTCGAAGGCGGAAGTGGAACGCTGGCCGATTATCGGCCGCTACGCCCGCTGGGCAGGCTGCGTCTTCGTGCGCCGTCACGACAAGGGCGATGCCGCCCGGGCCAATGTCAGCGTCGCCGAAGCGTTGAAAAATGGCGTGCCAGTCGTGCTCTTTCCCGAGGGCACTACAACCGACGGCCACCGCGTCCTGCGCTTCCACTCGACCATGTTGCAGCCCGCCATTGATGCCGGAGCGCTGGTCACGCCTTGTGCCATCGGCTATGAACTGGACGATGGAGATGTGGGCCGCGAAGTCTGCTGGTGGGGCGATATGGATTTGCTGCCGCACGTCTGGAACCTCGTGGGAAAGAAGGTCATTCGCGCGCGAATCGCCTTCGGCGAGCCGATCGTGGCATCTAGCGACCGGAAACAGCTTAGCCATGTGTTGCATGAGCAGGTCGCGCAGTTGCACGAACATCTTCGGGGCAACGAGATGAGCAGCCAGGTTGGCGTGAGCGTTTAAGGCTAGAGCAGTTGTGGCCTTGCTGGTGCTGGTCCCTAGGTTGCTCGGCGCGAGCTAAGCCTGCGCCTCCGCTGGACAGAGTAGTATGATTTTTTTGGAACACGGACCTGGTTCACCCTACAGGCTGCGTCCGTGTTTTTTCTTCGCGCTACAAAAATCTCCACATAAAGAGGCTCTGGCAAAATCATGACGTTCACAATGACGACTGCAAGCGGGACACAAAACGTTCGAAGGCTTTGGATTGCACTGGGATGTCTGGTCTGTTTGGTTTTGGCGCTGGGCGCCGGGTGTGCGCCGGTCCAGAAGGCGGAAGCCCCGGCGGTGACCTTCTCAACCCCGTATCAAGCCGTGGTCCTCATCAACAATTCCGTCTATTACGGAAAGCTCGCGGGCTGGGGCACGTCGAATCCGGTGTTGACCGACGTCTTTTATATCATCAGCAAGACCAATCCGGACGACAAAGACAAAAAGGTCTCGAACGTTCTGGTGAAACGTGGCAAGGAGCTGCACGGGCCTGATCGCATGTACTTGAACGGCAACCAGGTTATCTTCGTAGAGCCCGTCGGTCCCGACTCCAAGGTCGCCCAGTTGATCAACGAGGCCAATAAGCAGCAGTAAGCGACGCGGGACGGTCGCCGTTGGGTAGCCGTCCTCAGATCTTCGCGCTGTCGGCCTTTTCGCCGGGGAATAGCAGCCCGGAGTCGCCATCGCCGTCCCGCCAATCAGGGGCGTCGAGTTGGCGCGAGGTCTTTTCCACCGGCCCAACCTCTTGCAGACTTTCTGCCGCGAGTGATTTGTCGAGCTCGGCGAACTTGCGCGCCACCGGAAACACCGACCGCTGCATGGAGCCCACTGCGCTGTTGTAGGCGTCCACGGCAGCACTCAAGCGGTTGCCGATGTTCTCGAAGTGTCTTGCCATCACGCAAAGGCGCTCATAGAGCTGCGAGCCAGTCTCGCTGATTTTCTGCGCATTCTCCGCCAGGTTCTTCTGGTTCCATCCGTAAGCGACTGCTTTGAGCAGTGCAATCAGAGTGGACGGAGAGGCGACAATCACCTTCTGGCCCACCCCGTACTCGATCAGCTCGGCGTCGCCGTCGAGCGCCGCGCGAAAGAAAACTTCTCCGGGCAGGAACAGCACGACGAATTCCGGTGTGGGCTGAAACTGCGCCCAGTAGGCTTTTCCGGCAAGATTGTCAATGTGCTGCTTGATCTGGCGTGCATGATCGCTGAGCCGCGCATTGCGCACGAATTCGTCGTCAGCTTCCAGCGCCGCCAGATACGCCGTCAGCGGGACCTTCGCATCAATCACGATGTTCTTCCCGCCGGGCAACTTCACAACCACATCGGGACGGTAGCGGCGGTCTTCGTTGGTGACCGATACCTGCTCTTCGAAGTCGCAGTAGTCGAGCATGCCCGCCAGTTCAATGACCCGCCGCAGTTGCAGCTCGCCCCAGCGTCCGCGCGCTTGCGGCTCGCGAAGTGCCTTCACTAGGTTCCCCGTCTCCGCCTGTAGGGCTTTCTGCGTGTCCAGCAGAGACGCTACCTGGGACGTCAGCGTGCCATAGGCGTGTGCGCGCGCCTTCTCCAATTCCCTCACCTGCTCATCCACCTGCTTGAGCGATTCGGCAATGGGCTTGATCAGCGTCTCTACAGCCTTTTCCCGCGCCTCCAGCTCACCCTTGGCTTGGGACTGGTACTTCTCCAGCGCGCTCTTGGCCAGTTCCAGAAAGCTTGCGTTGTTGCTCTGGAGCGCGGACCTGGCTAACGCCTGGAAGCTGTTCTCCAGCTCGGTGCGCGCTTCCGACAACAGTTGGAGCTTCTCTTTCGCCGACTCGCGCTCCGCAGCGAGCGTCGCCTCCAGCGACGCTCTGGCGGTCAGCAAACCTGAGATCTCGGTTTGCTTAAGCGCAAAGTCTCCCTTGACGGTCGCGAGTTCCTGCTCGAGCGTGCTTTTGCGCTCCGTCAAAGCGGCGTTATTGGACCTGGCTGCCAGCATGGCAAAGGCCGCTCCGATTACAACACCGATTAGCGTGAGAAAAATCACTACGGGAATGCTCATCAATGGACCCTGAGGAGTGATGTTGTATTGTATGTTGGCGGCACGACGAACGGAAGTGCGGAATGTTGCGTCTAATGCTCAACCAGATGCGGGCTCACAAGACTTTCGCTATTCCTCGCAGCTTCACCCTCATTCTGCTCGCACTGGCACTGCTACCGGGTGCAGCCTTTGCGCAGGAGCAGTTCGATGCCGCCGGCGAGAAGCAGTTGGTTGAGCTGATCAATCAGCAGCGTGTTCGTGAGGGCTTGCAGCCGTTGGTGGTGGATGAGCGGCTGACGCAGGCCGCGCGCAAGCACACCGCGCAGATGGTGAAAAATAAAGAGCTCTCGCATCAGTTTGACGGTGAGCCGTCGCCGCAGATGCGGTCCGTGGACGAGAACCTGCGCTCTGACCGGCTGGCGGAAAACGTCGCGCTCGAGATGGACGTGGCCGGCGCTCACGCCATCCTGATGAACTCGCCGCCGCATCGTGCGAACATCCTCAGTCCCAACTACAACGCCGTCGGAGTTGGAGTAATGCGCAGCGGTGACCGCGTGTACGTCACCGAGGACTTCGCACACCGTCTGCCGGACTACTCCGAACGGGAGGCCGACGCGGTCCTGCAAAACGCTATTACAAAGTACATGAGCACGCGCGGATTTCCCGCGCCGATCCGTAAACCGCAACTTGCGATCCAGCAAATGGCTTGTAACATGGCGCTGAGCGATGCCCTGGACCCCAATTCTCCGCGAAGTCTTGTGGGCGTTCATCGCGTTGTCGCTTGGACGGCTACCAACCTCGAAGAGCTTCCTGGCGACGTGAAAGGACTGCTCTCGCTGCCCTTGAATTCCGGGTATTCGCTGGGCGTCTGTTTTGCTCCCAGCGTGAGCCATCCCGCAGGAGTGTATTGGATAGTACTGGTCACTTACTGACTCAAGTGAAAGTGAACGGCTGGAGTAATGATCAGCGACAGCACCATCGAAATGGTGATGCCTCCGATTACCGCGATGGCGAGCGGCTGCAGCATTTGCGAGCCTGCGCCGAGCGCCAGCGCCAACGGCAACATGCCGGCGACGGCGGCCATGGCCGTCATCACGATCGGGCGCAAACGGCGTCGCCCGGCTTGGATCATCGCATCCTCGGCTGAGTATCCGGCGGCGCGGAACCGCTGATCAGCGTCGAGCAACAGGATGCCGTTTTTGGCCACGATGCCGATGACCATGATCAATCCCATGAACGACGCGATGTTGAACGTTACACGCGTGATCAATAGCGCCAGGAAAACGCCGGAGGTCGAGAGCAGCGCCGAAGCCAGAATCGCCACCGGCGCCGCAAGCGTACGAAATTCAAAGAGCAGCACCACAAACACCAGCACAACGGCGAGCACCAGCACCAGCATCAGGTCGTGGAATGACTTCTGCTGTTCTTCATAGGTCCCGCCATATACAACCCGTATCGAACGCGGCAGGTGCAAGTCTTCAACGGTTCGCTGTACGGCTTTGATGGCGCTGCCCAAATCAGTTCCTTCAAGGCGAGCGGCGACGGTTACGTCGCGCTGCAGGTTCTCACGGCGGATCTCGGTCTGCCCCGGTAATTCGGTGATGGTTGTCAGCGTACCCAATGTAGCGGTATGGCCGCTGGCGCTGTTCAGCAAAGTATTGCTCATAGCATCGAGCGAACTGCGATTGCTCTCGGGATAGCGCACTCGAATGGTGTAAGCGATGTCCTGCGCGATGACAGGCGTGGCCGCGGGCTGGCCTTCGAGAATTGTGGAGGCATCGGTCGCGACTTCCTCCGGCGTGAATCCGGCACGCGCGGCCACGGTCGGATTCACTTGGAACACCGTCGCTGGATTGCTAATGGTGTCTTCAATGCCGTCCTTGAGGTCCACAACGCCGGGCACTTTGTGAATGGCTTCGGCAACACGCGGCGCCCACTCGCGCAACAGCGCAGCATCCGGGGAGAACAATTTGATCTGCACTGGTTCCGCCGCATTCGACAGATCGCCGATCATGTCCTGCAAGACCTGAACGAACTCGACGAAGATGGCCGGTTCCTCCCGGGCGATCCGGGCGCGAAGCTCGGAAATGATTTCCTCGACGTCGCGACTACGCTTGCTCTTCAGCTTGATGGCAATGTCCCCGCGGTTGGCCTCGGTGACCGCGGCCAGGCCAAGTTCCAGGCCAGTGCGCCGCGAGAAGCTGGCGATTTCCGGGACCTGCTGGAGCATCTGCTCGATGTGGCCGATGACGCGATTGGTCTCCTGGAGCGAGGAACCGGGCGGCATCCAGTAATCGAGTATGAAGCCGCCTTCGTCCATTTCGGGCAGCAGGTCAGTCCCCAGCGCCTTGTAGCAGAAGAAGGACGCGACGACCAGCACCGCGCTGAAGAGAGCAATCCACTTCGGGCGTTCCAGTGCGAAGCGCAGCCGCCGTTCGTAAAAGTCGACCACTTGGCGAAAGTGGCCACTCAGAGCGGCTTCTTCTGCGGCCAGCATCTTGTCTTGGTCGCTCAGATCACCAGGCGCTGCGGCGTTTGTATTCTTGTGCTGAATGAAATACTGGCTCAGAGTAGGAGTCCACGTCAGAGCAAGCCCGAGGGAGGTAAACAGCGACACGCTGACCGTGATGGCCAGTGCACGAAAGAACACGCCCGTGACCCCGGTGATGGCGATCAGTGGCAGAAACACTACGATAGGCGTGATCGTGGAGCCGACGAGCGGAGCAGTGATTTCGCGGAGTGCGCTATGAATCGCCTGGATGCGACCCTGTCCGGTATCACGATGCAACGCGATATTTTCCACCACGACGATGGCGTCATCAATCACCAGGCCGACGCCTGCCGCCAGGCCTCCGAGAGTCATCAGGTTGAAGCTTTGGTTGAGCACCTTCAGCACGATAAAGGTGACGAGCACCGTTACCGGGATGACCAGTGCGGCGACCGCCGAAGTCCTCCAATCGCGCAGGAACAGGACCATGATGATCGAGGCCAGAATGAGGCCGATCAGAATGGCATCGCGCACGCTCTTGATGGACGCAGTGACGATCTCCGATTGATCGTAGAAAGGCTGGAGCTGGATGCCCGGCGGCAGAGTCTTGCGAATCTGGTCAATTGCGGCGTGTACTTCGTTCGCGACTGCGACCGTGTTGCTGTCAGGCTGCCGGCTGACGCTGAGCAGGACCGCGGGCTTGCCGTTCGCGGTGACGATCGTGTACACAGGCTTCACCGCGGGCGCAACTAGGGCAACATCGCCGATACGAACGGGAATCCCGGCCGGCGTGCTCTTGACGACGATTTGCGCCAGCTGCGCCGGGTCTTTCACCTGGGCATCCACCAGCCCGAGATAGAGCTGATGGTTTTGTTGCAGCAGGCCGGGCGAGTCAATGAGATTCGTCCTGCGGACCGCTTCGAGGATGTCGGTGACTGTGACGTTGGTCGCCAGCAACTTGGCGGGATCGGGCGTGATATGGAACTCGGGCTCCTGCCCGCCTTGCACCAGGACGGTCGCCACGCCGTCGAGGCGATTGAGTTGCGGCTTCAGATCGTACGTCGCCAGGATCCACAGCTGCGTCTGCGGGACCGTATCGGAGGTCAGGCTGTAACCGATGATGGGGAAGCTGGCAAAGGTCAAACGATGCGTCTGAATGTTGGTGGTGGGCGGCAATGTGCTGCGAATTCGAGACAGGGCTGCATCCACAAGTTGCAATGTGGTCACCATGTTCACGTGCCAATCGAAGAAGAGGTCCACTTCGGCCGAGCCGCGGCTGGTGATGGAGCGCACGGTCAACAAGCCCGGTACGCTGTTCACCGCCTCCTCGATGGGGCGGGTGATGCTGACCATCATCTGGTTAATCGGCATCACTCCGTTGTCCACGCCGATGATGACGCGAGGGAAATCGGTTGTCGGGAAGACCGAAGTTGGAATCGTGAACGCGAGATAGGCTCCGGCTATCGCCAGAATGAGGATCAGAAAGACCAGTGACTTGGCGTAGCGCGTGAACCAGTAGCGGTCGTCGGCGGGACCGGCCGTGCGCAGGCGCTGAAGCATGGATTTCCAATTTATGCGCAAGTCAGTCCTTGTTGTTCTTGCCGGAGCCGGGCTTCTCGGAGGCTGTCGCGGGTGTCGCCTCGGCAATCTTCACCCTGGTGTTATCGGGCAGTCCATAGGAACCGCTGACGATCACGGTCTCGCCGCCGCTCAGCCCCTTGGTGATCTGCACGCGATCCCCTTGCCGAATGCCGATCTCCACCGAGACCTGGTATGCGCGATCGTTGTTGACGATCATGACCGTGGACTCGCTTTCGGGGTTCTTCAGCAGCGCGGACGCAGGTACAAAGATGGCATCCTTAATGGTCTGCGCAACAATCTGAACGTCGACTGTTGTGCCCGGGCGCAAACGGTCATCGGGATTAGCGGCCTCGATCCACACTTCAACCGTCGTGCTGTTGGGATCGAGCGCGGAACTTATCAGCGTTACTTTGCCGTTAACACGAATGTGGCCGGGCGCAGAGATGGCAGCCGAATCGCCCGGCTTCAGCGCGGATGCGTCACTCTGAGGAATATGCGCGCGTGCAACCACCGACGACGTGTCCATGACAGTGAGCAGCGGCGTGCCCGGAGCGGGCGTTTCACCCACGTACGAGGGACGATCGGTGACTACGCCATCAATCGGGCTGCGAATCTCGGTGTAGGTAAGCTGCGCAGCCGCGCCCTCATACTTCCCTTTGGCACTGGTGAGCTGTCCCTGTGCCGACTTCATCTGCTGCTGCTTGCCGCTTGCTTGCAGCGCGTTTAAGTGCTTTTGCGCAATCTCGTACTGCGCCTTCGCCTGGATGAGGGCAACCGCCGCAGCATCCAGTTCCTTGCGCGGCAAGGCCCCTTGCTCGTATAAAGCGCGGCGGCTGTCATAGACCTTCTGCTGGGCATCGTAAGCTTCCTTCGCGGCCTTCAGATCAAACTCGGCCTTCTGCCACTCCTCGGGAAGCGCGGACGAGGTCGCCAACCCGTAAGCTGCTTGCGCCTGCTCATAGGCGCCTTTATTCTCGGCTTCAGCGGCAGCAATGTCGCGGTTCTCCAGCACGGCCAGCAATTGCCCACGACGCACCCGGCTGCCGCGATTCACGTAAAACACTTTCACCGGCGCCACGATCTTCGGGGTGATGGCCGCCTGGTCGCGGGGAAACAGGACGGCTTCTGCACTGATGACCTGCTCGATCTCGCCGCGTTGCGCGGTCGCGGTCTGCACCGTCACCACCGGCTGTGGCTCGTCTTCCTTTCTGGAGCAAGAGCCCAATAGGAGTACGGACAGGGTCAGAATCATGATCGCGATATGCAGCCTCGGATTGCCTCGTAGCTTCATGGCTAGAAACTTCCTGTCAGCGTCTGCAGGTTCGCAACCGCGACATGATACCGGACTTCGCCGTCGCGATAACCGTTGCGTGCTTGCGTCAGCGTGTTCTGCACATCCACCACCTCCAGCGCACTTGCCTCTCCCGCCTGATAACGCAAAATCGTGAGCCGCAGGCTTTCGGCTGCAAGATCCGCGGTATTCCGCAGCATATCTAACTGTCCCCGCGCGGTTTCGGCCTCCGCGTAGAACGATTGTAAGTCGGCGATCGCCTGCCGCTGCGCCGCAGTCAGTTCGACTTTCGCCTGGTGTTGCTGCAATTCAGCTTGCTTCACCTTGCTCTGGATCGCGCCCCAATTCCACACCGGAATGTTGAGGGTTGCGGCAGCGGAGTAGCCGAGGTTGTGAATACCGTCTGTCTGAGTCGAGAAGTGATTGGCATCAATACCGTAGAAATAGCCGAGCATCAGTGTGGGCAGATGTCCAGCGCGCGCCACCGTCACCTCGTGGTTTGCAACCTCAAGCGCGGCGAGGGCGGCACTCAGCTCAGGATTGTTCTTCTGCGCCAACTGCTGCATCTCGTTCATCGGCGGCAAGGCTGGGGCAGCCGCGAGATCATCGACGAGCATAAAATCCTGAAAAAAGTTGGGGAACAGCAGGACCGCGAGATTTAGCCGCGCGTTTTCCTCGCCCAGTTTAGCTTCCTGTACGGCGCGTTGCTGCTCGTTGGCCTGGATCTGCGCCTTAATCACGTCGGAGTGCGCCACTTCCCCGCCCTGCTCCAGTTTGCGGCTTATGTCGAGGAAGTGCTGAGCTTCGTCGTTGGCTGCTTGCATGCTCGCAGTCTTTCCTTGCGCTGCCAGCAGTCCGTAGAACGCCTGCACAACTGTGACCGTCAGTCCGCGTGCAGCGATCTCTGTTCTGGCTCTGGCCAGCGCCTGCGCAGCCGACGCCCGCTGATAGGCTGCGACCTGCGCCAACCCGATCGATTGCTGCGCCGCACCCTGGCTGATGTACTCGTGCACTCCGTTGTTGCCGATGAAGCGCCCCGAAGCCGTGCCATTGCCTTCTGTATAGATAAAACCGTTGTTGTAATTCAGGCTCGGAAGCAGCGCAGCACGGGCTTGTACACGATCCTCACGGGCGAGCCCAAGCCGGGTTAGTGCGGCTTGAAATTGCGGGCTGTTGACCCTGGCCCGCTCCAGCGCATCCGCCAACGTCAGCGAAACGGTGGATGCAGGTGTCTGCGTGCCGGCGTTGCTGGGCTGCGGCATCGGCGCAGGGGATGTGGTTTGTGCTTGCAAGGCAAACGAGGCAAGCAGCAAGCCGGCGATAAGCGCGACGATCTTCTGGCTCCTGTACACGGGCTCCCTCACAGAGCAACACAAAGATGCTGAAACATACCTTAATTGGGATTTCCCTTTTGTCCAAGCGGTGCGCGAGTATGTGTTTCTTCACATTGGGGATCGAAGAAACGCGCATCAGGCGGGGGAAGTGGGCGGAGCCTCGAAGTTCAACGATTTCCTCTGCTGCTGCCCGCCTTCTCTTCGTACATGGAAGCATCAGCCTGCCGCAGCACCTCTTCCATCGTCTCCCCGGGCTTCCATTCTGCGAGCCCGATGGAGGCGCTGAGGCTGAGCTTGCACTTCTCTTTGCCCAGCGGAATCGTGTAGTCGCCGAAGGTCCACGTCTCAATGCGGCTTACGCGCGCTTGTGCCTCCGGCAGGTCGCAGTCCAGGAGCAGGACAAACTCGTCGCCTCCCCAGCGGCCCACTACATCCTCACGGCGCGAGGCCGTTCGCAGCTCGCTGGCGAACTGCTTGAGAAGATCGTCGCCCGCCTGGTGCCCGTACTTGTCGTTTACCTTCTTGAAGTCGTCCAGATCGAGCATAACCAGGCAGAACTTCTGATTCATGGATATGCGCCACTCGATCTGCGACTCCACGCTCGTACGGTTTTCGAGGCCAGTCAGCCCATCCCGGGAGGCGCGCCGCTCGGCTTCGACAAGCTTGGCTTGGTAAGCCGACATCTCCGCTTGCAGTTGTTTGACTGACTCGCGGCCGTCATGGGTCATCTGGTCCACGCAGTTCTTCAGTTCGGCGGCGCTGTGCACCAGCGAGGTGCGAATCTGAGTGATGTCTTCCAGATTGGCGATGGTTTGCAGGCGCGATGTGAGTTGGGTGAACTGAGACGCGTATTTCTGGTCCCGCTCGCCTACCGATTCAGCGGTGCGGGCCAACACGATAAGGAGTTCCTTCACTTCGTTCGTTTTCTGCTTGAAATATTCCTCGGTACGTGAACCCCACAGTTGCAATTGTTCTTTGACTTGCTCTCGGGTCTCTTCCATGACGGGACAGGTCGCTCCCCTGGAAATGCGTTTCGCGATTTCCAGGAGGCTCTGCCGCAGGCCGGAGCCCGTGGTGGAACAGGACAACACGCCGTAGGTGCCCACTGCGCTCAAGGCCGAGCGATAGCAATCCAGCGTGCAGGACAGCAGCTCATCCGGTTCTTGCTCCAGATATTTCTTAAGCGAAATCATTCTCAAGAAAGCGCTGAGGTTACGCCTGTTTCATCGGCAGGGTTGCGGCAAACCTTCAGGATAGGCTGAGGTAATGCGGCATTCCTATTGGGCTAGGGGCCACACGATACAAAATAGGCGCCATAACGATTCCCCATCTTGTAAAGCAGCCTTACTTGAAAGTGGAATTGGCTGGCGTCTTTTTGCCGGAATTGCAAGTCAACGATTCCGCCAACATACAAATCGGCATTCGTCTCGAAGGCGATGCCGGATTCGCTGATGTCCGTGCACACACCATCCTGGGAAACCTCGTCCACAAGACCCTGGCCGATGATGCGCACGGGTATGCAGACGTTTACGCGGTCTTTTCTGCGCCGCTCGAACGGAAGCAGTCCGGCTCCCGTCGCCGCTAAGTTTGGATCGATCATGCTCCTCATTCCAAACTAATCGGCACGTCATCGAGGAGCCTTTACCCCTGACAATATTGCCGCCGCGAACCGCAGGTTGCCAAGCCGAGTGCAAACCGCTGACAACAAGCACCTACTATTTCTTGCTCCACTCCTCCTGCGACATCACGGTCAGCGGTCCAGCCTTGTAATTCTGGAGCTGCGAGTTCAGGGTCGGCACCGTTGAAGTCAACGATTGGAACTTCGTATCGGCATCGTCAAGCTGCTTCTTGAGAACAGCGGTCCTGTCAATCTGGGATTGAGTGGGAGCGCCAGAGAAGCCATTCACGCCGCCGTAAAGTTCTCCCAGGTTTTCGCGCAGCTTCTTCTCACCCGTGATCATGCCGCCTTCCTTCACCGAGACCAGCGACGAGCGGAACTCCTCGAGGTTGCCGGCGAACTTCTGGAGCTGCGCCTTGGTCTGGCCGTCGGTTGCGTCACTGGCGCGCTGACGGGCCTGATCACGGAGATTGACCGTGGCGTCCACGAGGTACGTCAACTGACCGAGCATGTCATAGAGTTGAACGACCGTCGTGTGCTGTAACGCCCGGTCTGCGGCCGTGCTCTTGCTGCGCGGATCAGGCACCAAATTGATCGTACTGGTGTAAGTTTCCTTTCCCTTGATCAGCTTTACCGTGTACGTGCCTTCCTGCACCTGGGGGCCCAGGAACGCGAAACCGTTTTCGACCAGTCCCGCCGCGGGCGGAACCTTGGGCGGCTTGGCGCGCTCCGGCCACTGAACGCGGTTCAGGCCGCGACGCTTGTCTCCCGGAAGGGTGGTGACCAGCTTCCCCTGCGGGTCATAGATCTCGAGGCGCAAGTCGCCGAAGATATGGCGCTTCTTCTGGTAATAGACAATCGGCGCCGCTTCGGGCAGGGAGGGTCCAACGAAATCGGAGTTGCCGTCAAAGCGCTGCTCGCCGGCAGGCAATGTGAGCGTGGCCGGCCGCGAAGGCAGGAATGCGGCGTCCTTGGCCATTATCTCCGGAGTGAGCGCGCGCAGCGGAGTGAGATCGTCCACGATGAAGATGCCTCGGCCATGTGTGGCGACAATCAAATCCGATTCGCGCGGATGAATGGCGATATCACGCACCGCGACATTAGGCATTTTGCCGGTGAACTGCGCCCAGTGTGCTCCGCCATCGATGGAAATAAAGAGTCCAAATTCAGTACCCACAAAGAGCAGGTTGGGATTGACCAGGTCTTCGCGAACCACGTGAGCATAACCCTTCAGTTCGGGCGTGGATATGGGCGTCCAGGTTTTGCCGTAGTCGGTAGTCTTGTAGACGTAGGCCTTCATGTCGCCGCGGGCGTGCCCGTCGAAGGTGGCGTAAGCGACGGCGGGATCGTGATGGCTGGCCTCGATGGTGGAAACCCAGGTGTTCGGTGGCAAGCCGGGAATGTTCTTGACCACATTGCTCCAGTGCTTGCCGCCGTCGCGCGTGATCTGGACGTTGCCGTCGTCGGTACCCACCCAGATCAGGCTTCCGTCCTTCGGCGATTCAGCGATGGTGAAAATAGTTTCGTACTTCTCCGCGTCGGAGTTGTCGATGGTCAAGCCGCCGGAAGTCTCCTGGTGCTGCTTGACCGGATCGTTGGTGGTGAGATCAGGCGAGATGCGCTCCCAGGATTCGCCGTGGTCGCGGGAGCGAAATAGAAACTGCCCGCCGAGGTAGATCGTGCCCGGAGTGTTCGGGCTGAGGTGAATGGGCGTATTCCAATTGAAGCGAAACTCCGGCTCGTTCGCCCGCGGCAACGGCTTGATGTCCCGCCTCTCGCCGGTGGACTTGCGGAAGCGCGAGATCTTGCCACCCTGATATTCGGCATAGGCGTAATCGGGATCGGCAGGATCGGAGAACGCCCAGAACCCATCACCGAAGTCGATGTTTCGCCAGTGACGATTGGCGATGCCTTCTATCCCGCGCGACGGAGCCATCCAGGTTCCGTTGTCCTGCAGGCCGCCGTAAACGTTGTAGGGATCGGCCATATCAAAGCTGACATGGTAGAACTGCGAAACCGGCAGACTGTTCAGGAAGCGAAAGTGGGTGGCGCGATCGAGCGATTCATACACGCCGCCATCGTTGCCGTCGAGCACTTGGTCGGAATTGGCGGGATTGATCCAAATCGCATGGTGATCGCCGTGCACACTGTCACCGGGACTCTCGTTCATGGAAAGGGCCGAGCTGAAAGTCTTTCCGCCATCTTCGCTTACCGTCAGAGAAAACCCCGGCTTATAGACGCGGTCAGGATTGTTGGGATCGGCGATTAGACGGGCGAAATAGAAGGGCCGGCCGCTGATGTTGAACGAGTTGTTGACCTCGGTCCAATTTTCGCCGGCATCATCGGAGCGAAACAGAGCGGTGTGGTTCTTCGCTTCCACGACGGCATAAATACGAGTGTGCTTGGACGCCGGAATTGCCAGGCCGATGCGGCCGAGGTTACCTTCGGGCAGGCCCTTGCGCAGCTCATGCCAGGTGGCGCCGCCGTCGGTGCTCTTGAAAAGTCCGCTTCCCGGCCCACCCGAGCGGAAGCTGAAGGGTTGCCGCCGCACATCCCACATGGCGGCATAAATCACGTTCGGGTCCTGAGGATCCATCACCATCTCGGCGCAGCCGGTGTTCTCGTCGCGATACAGGACCTTCCTCCAGCTCTTGCCGCCGTCGGTCGTCTTGAAGACGCCACGTTCCTGGTTCGAATTCCAGAGATGTCCCAGGGCGCAGGCGTAAACCGTATTGCTGTCTCTTGGGTGAATGACGATGCGGCTGAGGTGCTCGGAATCGGTGAGGCCCAGGTTCTCCCAATTGTCGCCGCCATCGCGCGACCGGTAAATGCCGGTTCCCACGGAAACGCTGTTGCGCACCCACGACTCGCCGGTGCCAACCCACACAATCTGCTGATTAGACGGGTCAATGGCAAGGGAGCCGATCGATAGCGCTGGTTGCTTGTCAAAGATGGGCTTGAAGGTCGTACCACCATCGGAGGACTTCCATACGCCACCGCCGGCGGCGCCGACGTAGATCGTCAGCGGGTGCTGCCCTTCCTGCACAGCGACGATGTCGGCAATGCGGCCGCCCATCACCGCAGGGCCGATAGGGCGCGCCGAGAGACCGCTGAAGGTGTCGGAATCGACCGTGACCTCTTGGGCCGCGACGAGAACGGATAGGGATGCAATGAATAGAGCAAAAGCGAAAAGACGCAGACGATTCACCATAGCGTGACCTCGAACGAAGCTGCGGTCTGGCGACAGGCCGCGCAACCCAATACAACTATTCCTGAAACACAGAGCGGCGAGGGCTGGAATTCAAGCGAGAATCCCCGCGCCGCATTTAAGCGACGGACTGCCTATTTCTTCGGCTCTTCCGGCTTGGTTGCGGGTGCCACAGGTTTTGCGGGCATCTTGAAGATGGCGTCATCCACGGGCACGTTGAGCTCAATCTTCGAGAGAGTGAGCTTTTCTTTCTCCTGGCTGCCTTTGATACCGTTTTCCTGGGCAAAGGGGAACATCATCCCATTGACTTCCTTGTAATCGCCCATCACAGATTCAATCTCTTGTTCGCTGCCGCGGACATTGCGTTTAACTTCTTCCTTGATTTCCAGATAGGAATCGGCGTCCAGATAGATGGTCACGACGTCTCCGTTCTTGAGCGTAGCCTTCAACTTGTAGACATCCGTGCCCTCCAACTTGTCCTTGCCCAGCAATTCGACCTTATTGCCCTTGCTTTTGTAATCAACGAGCGGGCCATCGATGTCAGCGTTTTCTTCGATGTCCTTCTTGTCATCTGCGGACATCATTTCAGGATCTTTCTTGCCCGTGAAAGGCATGATCTGCCAGGCGTCCTTGCCATCGTAGGCTTGGATCGCCGTCAGACCCTGAAGCGTGAACTCGATGCGCGCCATGTCGGGGCGCTTCTGAACCATGGATCCCGGAGCTTCCATGCCGGGGCCCATAGTTATTGTCCCGGTCGAGCGGATTGTCTGCACCGCCTTGATCTTGTCCAGGCCACCGCGGGCCTGAATGTTCTTGGCAATGATTTCGTCCACCGTTTGCGCCGAAAGCACCGGCGTAAGAAGAACGGCGACAGTGGCGACCAACGACAATCTCCGTAACATGCAGCCTCCTGGCGCGTTTGCGCCTTGAGAAAGTGAATACGTATTCTACTTGGAAACGGTTCCGCACGGCACTCTACGGGGCTGGGTGAAGGCTGTCAACTCCGCAAAGTTGGACGCTCGAACTGTACGGTAGGACTGGCGTGGGCCTTTCCGCCAGCTCCATTTGCCGTCAGCCCAAGAACCGGCTGCGCTGCTCTGCACTGGGAAGCAAACAGTTTGTGGCGCTGGACGAAACCCGGCGCCGGTTTCTCGCAATTAGCCGGTATAACCGCCGCAACAGCGCGGAAGGGCAAATCGCGCCGGCAACCGCCAACATCGACCACCAGCCGCCGAGGTAATCGGCTGCTTTTATCACCGCATCCGATTCCGTGAACACCTGGCCGCTGGCAATCCATAGCATGGATTCAACGCCTTCCATTCCATGGGTGTGACGCAAGTGTTTGCCTAGTTAGGAATCACGAGGAACAAACAGCAAATCATGCCGCCGTTCGTGTCGTAAGATGAATTGAACCGAGCGGCTACAGAAGCCGCATGAGCCGTCGTAGACCAACATCGGCGGCTGGTATGCATTGACTTCCGGGTTAGTCGCTGATGGCATCGTTCCGTCGGCCGTAACGTTGCGGTCTGATAGCACGGCTTAGAGATTTACCTTGCTCCTGTCCGAAGTCTAAGGGAGAGTGTATCAAGTCCTGGTAACGATGATCCCTCTGGCCTTTTTCCTCTTACTCCTCTTCCTCTACAGCCTCGCGTCAGGGTGGCTACAGCGGACGATCGTCACCGCGCCCATCGTGTTCACGATCGCGGGCATGCTGATGTTTCCCGCTTTGCAAGGAATCCTGAGGGCCGGGTTCACTGCCAACGCCGCGCTCCATCTTGCCGAAGTCGGTCTAGTGATGCTGCTCTTCACGGATGCCAGCCGCACCGAACTGAATGTTTTGCGCCGGATTGGAAACCTGCCGGCCCGGTTGCTGAGCATCGGCATGTTGCTGACCATTTTTCTGGGCGCGGTTGCCGCGCGGCTGGTGTTTCCGCGTCTCTCCATATGGGAAGCGGGAATCCTGAGCGCCATCCTCGCGCCGACGGACGCCGGCCTGGGACAGATCATTGTGAACAGCCCGCGCGTACCCATGCGCATTCGCCAGGCGCTCAATGTGGAAGCCGGCCTGAATGACGGACTGTCCGTCCCGTTCATGCTGTTTTTCATCGCCCTCGCTGCTGCCAAAATCGAAGGTGGCGCGGCCAGCCTGATGGAGTTCATTGTGCAACAGCTTGGCTTTGGCGCGCTCGTCGGCCTGGCAATTGGCCTCGCCGGCGGGTGGTTACTGGGCCTCGCTCGCCGCAAGGAGTGGCTCGCGGAATCGTTCCAACAAATTGGCGTGGTCGCGCTGCCGCTGCTTTGCCTGGTGGCTTCGGAAATGGTGAACGCTAGCATGTTCATTGCGGCTTTTATCGCTGGCCTGGCAGTGCAGATCGGATTCAAGGAAGCCGGCAAGCACAGTGTGGAGTTTGCAGAGGAATGGGGACAACTGCTCAACCTCAGCGTGTTCTTCCTGTTTGGCATGGCGGCAGCGCGGGATTGGCCGCAGGCTGGCATGGCATCGTGGTTATATGCGCTTCTAAGCCTGACGCTAGTACGGATGCTGCCGGTGGCCATCGCGCTTATCGGTACGCGCCTCAGCCCGGCCAGCGTATTCTTCATGGGCTGGTTCGGGCCCCGCGGTCTGGCTTCCATCGTTCTCGGCCTCGTCTATCTGGAACAGGAAATGCATTTGCAGGGCGAGTCGACGATCCGGTTTGCGGTGATGGCGACCGTGCTGCTCAGCATCTTTGCCCACGGGCTGACCGCCATGCCTGGCATCAACCTTTATGCGCGCAAAATCGCGCCGCTGGGTACCGACGCGCCTGAGCATCAAGAGGTCAGCGCCTGAAACGCATACGCAGCGATGTTGGCATCAATAGTCTCGTGCGATGAAAGCCGCGCTACAACTCGGGGTATTGGCCGTGGTTGTTCTCCTGAGCGGCCAGATGCTGGGCCAGGGATCGGCGGCCGGAGCGGCAGCCAAGTCCCCTGATGCCGCCAAGAACCCGTGGGCCTACAACCTCACGGTCGATGGCTACATCGTTCCGGACGATGTTTCCTACGTCAATCCGGTTTTCACAGCGAACCACGGTTGGCTACATCTGGAAGCGCGCTACAACTCCGAGAACCTTCGAACGGGATCGTTGTGGGCCGGCTATAACTTCAGCGCCGGCAAGAATCTGGTACTGGACCTCACACCGATGATCGGCGGCGTTTTCGGAAGAACGACGGGAATTGCACCCGGCCTCGAGGTTTCGCTGACGTATAAGAAAATCGAGCTGTACCTGTCGAATGAATACGTATTCGATACAACGCGCAAGTCTGGAAACTTTTGCGACGCCTGGCCGCAACTTACGTACTCGCCGGCGCATTGGTTTCGCGTGGGCGCAGTGGCGCAACACACCGCGGCTTTCCAGACGGGGGTCAACGTACAGCGCGGGTTCCTGCTCGGTGTGTCCCACAAAAAGTGGGAGTACACGACGTACGTCTTCAATCCCGGCCTTACCAACTATTCCGTAGTCTTGGAGGTAGGTGTTAATTTTTGAAATAGGTGACACGTGAAGCGGATGGACCCGGGAACGACGCCATTCCTCTGGCAGAGAGGCCTTGCCGGATGGTCCGTTCGCCACAGGCGATGAAGGCTCTCATCTCAGGCGAGGAAGGAGAATCGCGACGCCAGCTTCATCAGCTTGAGCACCTTGTATATATCGACGTTGACGCCGCGCAACACGATCTTGACGGTTTTTTCGTCAGCCATGCTGGCTAACTCTTCCATCTCTCTAAGAGCATTCGGGTCGATCCGGCGCACAGAAGAGAAATCCAAACACAGACCACCATCGGCGCCGTCCAGCTTTTCGCGGGCTTCCTGCAAAGCATGCGCCACAGACTCACCATCGAATTCAAGCCCTACGGGAATCATTGTCATAGTCATACGCACAACCATTCATCAACTTTTTGTTGCTGAGACACGCTGGCCGCCTTCGCCGGGCCTCGCCCTTGATAAGCGCTCCAAAAGAGCTCGACCAATTCGCTCAACAGCGGCATGCGCGGGTTCGACCGCCCGGAAGGATCGTCAAAAGCAATCTTGACCAGGTCAGGCATCGCGCGCTCGAAATCTTCCTTCGAGATCCCCATCTCAGCAATCGAGCGCGGAATCGCCAATCGGTCGAGTAATTGTTCTGTCGCCGCCACAAGGTTCTTCACCTTTTCCTCGATCGTATGACCGCCCAGTCCCAGCAAGTCCGCCATCATGGCGTATTTCTTGTGCGCGATATACCCTCGCTGGTTCGGCGACGGCATGAACTTGGTGGGGACCGACGCATTGTACGCAATCACATGCGGCAACATGAGCGCGTTGGCACGGCCGTGCGCCACGCCAAATCGCGCGCCAAAGGCATGGGCCAGGGCGTGATTCACCCCCACGGAGGCGTTGGAGAACGCAATCGCCGCAATGCAGGCGGCATTGTGCATCATGCTGCGCGCTTCTTCATCGTGGGGGTGCTCATAAGCGATGGGCAGATACTTGAACACCATTCGAATCGCCTGCATGGCGTTGGAGTCGGTGTACGGCGAAGCGTAAATCGAAACTCCAGCTTCCAGTGCGTGAGTCAAACAGTCGACCCCAGTATCAGCGGTGAGGCCTTTCGGCATGGACATAACGAACTGCGGATCGACGATGGCCACATCCGGACTCAGCGAGTAGTCGACGAGTGTCACCTTGCGCCCGCGCTCTTTGTCGGTCATGACGGCAAACGGAGTGACCTCGCTTCCCGTTCCGCTGGTCGTAGAAACGGCAATCAACCGCGTCCGGCTGGTTTTTTCGGTCGGGTACTCGACCACGCGCTTGCGGAGATCCAGGAACGGCGCCGCCAGCTCCTCTAAGTCAGCCTCCGGCGATTCGTACTTGAGCCTCATGATCTTCGCCGCATCCATCACCGAACCGCCGCCCAGCGCAATGATCTGGTCCGCTTTGTAGAAATTGAGCGCCTCCACCCCTTGCGTAACGATCTTGACATCGGGCTCGGCGTCGGGAATCACCTGGACATGAACAAGAGTTTGGGCTGGAATGTAGCGCCGGACGACGTCCACATGGCCGATTTGCTCCATCGCCGGATTGGTAATGATGATGGTTGAGCGCGACGGGAAATGCCCCAGGTTCTCCACGGCGTTCATGTTGAAGTAGATTTGGTCCGGAATGCGGAACCACATATGGGCTTGCGTCCTCCGCGCCACGCGTTTGATGTTGAGGTAGTTGTACACATTGACGTTATCCATCGTGCTGTTGCCGCCGCCGGTACCGCATCCGAAGGAGAAGGTCGGGACCATATCGTTGTAAACCCCACCGAGGGCTCCAATGGAGCCCGGCGAATTCACAATGATTCGTCCCGCGTTCATCACCTCACTGAACTTTCCGATGACTTCATCGTTGCACGAGAAAACGACCGCGGTATGTCCCAGCCCGCCGGCATGATTCACGTCTACGCACACCTTGAGCGCTTCATCGACGGATTTCGCCCGGTACACCGAGAGCACTGGGAACAATTTCTCGACCGACAGGGGATGTTCACGGCCTACACCTTGAATCGGCGCAATCAGAAGTTTGGTGTTTGGCTTGACTTTGAGACCGACCATGCGGGCGATATCGGTGGCTTTCTGGCCGACTGCCAGCGGCTGCATGAATCCGGTTTTGGGATCGATTACCGTGCGCGCCAGCAACTCCGTCTCTTTTTCATTGCAGATGTGTGCGCCCAGGTCGGCAAATTTCTTCAGCACCAGGTCATAGATCTCATCATCGATCACCACCGTCTGCTCTGAGGCGCAAATCGTTCCGTTATCGAACGTTTTGGAGGTGATGATGTCCACCACGGCCATGTTCAGGTTCGCCGTTTTCTCCAGATAGACCGGCGTATTGCCCGGCCCCACGCCCAGCGCTGGTTTGCCGGAGCTGTACGCGGCTTTGACCATTCCCGGCCCACCGGTGGCATCAATCAGGCCGACGTCTTTGTGCCGCATCAGGTAGGCATTGTCTTCCAGGGCGTGCGATTCCAGGCAGGTAAAAACGCCTTCGGGCGCACCGTGCTTTAGGGCCGCCTCATACATGATCCGTACGGCCTCGTAGCAGCAGTGCGCGGCGCTCGGACGGGGACTGAAGATGACCGCGTTCCGCGTCTTGATGGCCATGATGCACTTGAAGAGA
>Ga0074045_10001728_pt1 | contig 20775 bp, 9 predicted proteins | sample BogForMeECP23OM2_FD_94442 | JGI IMG/M metagenome (GOLD analysis project Ga0074045, IMG submission 94442) | Bog forest soil microbial communities from Calvert Island, British Columbia, Canada - Bog Forest MetaG ECP23OM2 | ecosystem: Environmental > Terrestrial > Soil > Wetlands ...
CAATATTGTTCCCTGGCAGATGCTTTGTTCGGAAAAAGGCGCTCGCCTGCGGGTAGCTCCGGTGAATGATCGCGGGGAAATCATTCTCGAAGAGTACGAAAAATTGCTGGGCCCTCGCACCCGCATGGTGGCGTTTACTCAAGTGTCGAATGCGCTGGGCACGATCGTGCCGGCGCGCGAGATGGTTGAGATTGCTCACCGTTACGGCGCTCGTGTGCTGGTCGACGGAGCGCAAGCTGTTTCCCACATGCCGGTGGATGTGCAAACTCTTGACTGCGACTTCTACGTATTCTCCGGCCACAAAGTTTTTGGGCCCACGGGAATCGGCGTCGTCCACGGCAAACTCGATGTGCTCGACTCCATGCCGCCCTGGCAGGGCGGTGGCAATATGATCGCCGACGTCACTTTTGAGAAGACCGCCTATCAGCCGCCCCCGGCACGCTTCGAGGCGGGCACCGGCAACATTGCCGACGCAGTGGGCCTGGGCGCTGCGATCGATTATGTGAGCGAGATCGGCATGGAAAATATCGCCGCCTACGAGCACGATTTGCTGAATTACGCGACAACGAAACTGCTTACGGTACCGGGCCTTCGCCTGATCGGTACTGCACGCGAGAAGGCCGGCGTCATGTCATTCGTTCTCGATGAGGTTCGCACTGAAGACGTTGGTGTGGCGCTCAATCAAGAGGGCATCGCGGTGCGCTCCGGCCACCACTGTGCTCAGCCCATTCTGCGCCGCATGGGGGTTGAGTCGACGGTCCGGCCGTCGCTGGCATTTTATAACACCTGTGAAGATATCGATGCGCTGGTCGCCGCGCTCTTGCGCCTTCAGGCAGGACGGGGACATCGCAAAATGTGATCCGAGCGGGAGTGAAACGGCTCCTCCGCGCAAAGCATGGAACTACGTACGCGATTTGTTGCTGGATCCAAGATCTTAACGCTTGGGAGAGTAAGAGAGTATTGGAGTCGTCTCCCACGCGCAAGCGGCACTTCCGGCTTCCTGCCTCGTATTGCAAAATCCTGTTGCCAAATCATGGTTGGCGAGGTTAGAATCCACTCCTTTTTAGTTGCCGCCTCGCAATTATGTTCGATCTGGCTGATCCGAGGCGCTTCCCCAGGGCCCGTTCTCGACGCCATTCGTTAAATATGTCCGATAGGGGTTTCGACCATGCGCGAAAAACGCCTCCGCTTTTACGTCGCTTGCTGGTGTGCAACGCTCTTTCTAGGTGCCTGTCCTATTGCGGCGGGCTCTTCTTTCTCCGGTCTCCGTATGCTCACCAGTCCTTCAGCCTGGGGATTGCGGATAAGTATGAATGCGCAGGTCAGCCCGCAAGTTGCAGACGCGGTCCGCCCTTCGGGGCCTGTTCTCCCGGCGAGTTTCTCTGGGCCTGCGGCGAACTCTTGCACGACATCGACGGTGGCTCGCGTTACCGGAAGCGTGGATGATAACGTGCGCGCTAGCCTGCAAGGCAACGTACACCATCTGGCTCGCGCCGAATTTGACCAGGGCCGGGTAGATGACAATCTGCCGCTGGAACACATGATTCTGATGTTGCAGCGCAGCCCCGAGCAGGAAGCGGCACTGACTACCCGCATCGATCAGATGCACAATCGCCGGTCATCCTACTTCCACCAGTGGCTGCGCACGGAGGATTTTGGCCGATGCTACGGCGTTGCCGACTCGGACATTGCCGTGGTGACCGCCTGGCTACAAAAGCATGGCTTCAAGATCGATACAATTCCCGCCGGCAAGACGATGATCATCTTCAGCGGTACCGCGGGCCAGGTGCGCGAGACATTCGGCACCGAAATTCATAATCTCAATGTGCGCGGCGAGTCCCACATCGCCAATATGAGCGAGCCGCAGATACCGGCGGCGCTGGCGCCGGTGATCAGTGGCTTCCGCTCGCTACACAGTTTTTTCCCGAAACCCACGGTGCACGTCGTTGGCCCCATCCAGCGAGACACCGAAACGGGGAAATGGCACGTGGCGAATCTTAACAATGGCGCCGGGCAGAAGGCATCCCAGCCGAGTGGCGAGGGCGAAACTCCCCTTCTGACGTTTAACGGGACGAATGGAACAATTTGGGCGGTGAGTCCGCAGGACCTCTACACAATTTACAACGAGAATCCGCTGCTCACCGCCTCAACCCCGATCAATGGCGCCGGACAGACGCTGGCGATCGTGCAGCAGACCGACATCAACCCGAACGACCTTACCACCTTCCGGTCTCAATTTGGCCTGCCGGCATACCCAACGACACCGAATGTTACCCAAGGCGGGGTCAACTTCATGGATGGCGTCGCCGGCTATTGCGCCGATCCGGGCAACCTTACCGGCCTCGCGGAGAGCGAGGCCGACATCGATGTGCAATGGATGGGTACAACCGCGCCGGCAGCTACGATCGATTTTGTTTCCTGTGCTTCAACCAGCACCACGGCAGGAATAGATCTTTCAGCGGCCTATATTGTCAACAACCTCGCAAGTACGGTTTCGGCTCTCAGCGAGAGCTTCGGCGCGTGCGAGGCGGATATTGGGTCGGACAACGCTTTCTACAATATCCTGTGGGAGCAGGCGGTGGCGGAAGGACAAACCCCTATTGTTTCTGCAGGCGATACCGGCGATGACGTTTGCGACCGCGGGGACGGCAAGGGGCCTAATTCAGGTCAGGACTTGGGTGAAACAGGGCTCTCGGTCAACGGCTTGGCGTCCACACCGTACAACCTCGCCGCGGGCGGCACCGATTTCAGCGACATCTACCAGACGAATTTCACCCCGACCAGCTATTGGAACGCGAATGACACCTCGCCGTATGGATCGGCCCAGTCCTATATCCCGGAAATGGCCTGGAATGGCACCTGTGCCAGTCCGATACTGGTGGATTACTTTAGGGCCTACGGCACGGCCATCCTCGACGGAGCAGAAGGGCTTTGCAACGATGCCTCGCTTTCCCCTCCTGAGAGGTTTACAACTCTCAACGGTGGATCGGGCGGCATCAGTACCCTCTATGGGCTGCCCACATGGCAAAGCGTATACGGCGTCGGGCTAAACGACTCTACCACTCAGCGCAATTTACCGGACGTTTCTCTGTTCGCCTCTAGCGGGCTTTGGAGCCATCTGCTGGTATTCTGCCAATCCGATGTAGCTCCCTGCGACTTTTCCACTAGTTTCAACGGGGCGGGCGGCACATCGTTTGTGGCGCCAATGCTTGGCGGGATCATGGGACTCATCAATCAGGCAGCGCCCTCCGGCAGCCCCGCCCAACCTACGCGCCAGGGCCAGGCGAATTACACGCTATATGCTCTAGCAACGGTCGAATACGGTACGCCCACCCTAGAGAACACATCGACGGCCGCGCCGAGCGCTTATACCTGCGAATCCAACTACCTTGCGATGGCTAACTACAGCGGTATTTTCCCAGACTGCGTGTTCTACGATACCGACCGGACTCCGCAGGTTGGCTCCAATACTTGCTTCGGGGGCGCCGGCCCGATAGGGTGCTTGTTTCCTAACAATGACCAACCCTGTGCGACTGGAACTACGGACTGCTATACCGGCTTTGTGGGTGACGCCTACGGTTTGCTTTCCACCTCGACCGTCGCACCAATTCTAGCGTTTCCTCAAGGAGCAGGATATGACGACGCCACCGGTCTGGGCAGCGTGAATATCGCCAATCTCGTAAATAACTGGACGACCGTCACTCCGAAGTTCGCGAGCACCACCACAATCACCGTCGGGACGCCTTCGATTTTCACAACAAGCACTACATCCCTATCAGCCGTTGTCTCGGCTAGCGGCCGGGGCGGCATCGCACCGCCGCTGGGAGACGTCACCTTCTATCCCGGCACAGCCTGTAGCGGCACGGCGCTGGGAACGGCGGACCTGGTTCCTGCAATCAAGTGCACCACGACTTGCAACTCTACCGCTTCTTTATCCAGCGTCACGGGCGCTCAAATCGGCGCGAGCAATACGAGCGTGATTGCCTGCTTCAACGGCGATGGCGCTAACGACGCTCCATCGACACAATCGGCGTCCGTGACGGTGACTCAGACGGCGCTGACGGTCGCGCCCGCGTCGTCCTCCGTAAGCATCACGGGAGGCCAGACGGGAACCGTGACGCTGGCAGTCTCTGCCAACGCTGCGGTCCCCACCGCCGTTACCTTTGCCTGTTCCGGTTTGCCATCAGATGCGAGTTGCACATTCTCGGCGCTGGCCAGCCTGTCGGGAACTGCGAGCGCGAATGTAACGATGACGATCAACACTACCACTGCCGATGCAAAGCTAGTCCCGCCGGCACGGGGATCGTCGTGGCCGATGCTTGGATTCGCACTGCCCGGCTTGTTGCTGGTGCCCGCCGGTGCACGTGCAATGCGGCGGCGGAAAATGTGGCTGCTGATTGGACTCGTATTGCTGCTGACCTTGAGCTGGGCGGCGTGCGGAGGTGGTAACTCAAGCACCACCACTACCACCACTTCGACGAGCCAGAATTATTCCGTGACGGTTACTGGTTCGGCGACTGGCGCTACGGCGGGCACGTCGAGCGCTATCACAGTCACGGTCACTCAATAGAGGCACAGATGCGATTGATGTCGGCGATGTTATGAATGCGATATGCAGGTCACCAGGAGTGTGCGCTGCCGACGGAGCAGCGCCGCTCGCTGCGAAGTTGGTCGGCAGAGGTTGTTCTTGTCTCGGTGCAGGTGGCTCCGTAGTCAGGGCGATAGTGTTGATCCTGGCGTTCACCGGGTTGCTGCAAAGCGATCCTGCGGTCGCGCAAAAGGCCGAGAATCAGGGTTCGGAGAATCGAGTTCCAGATAACCAAGTCCCGGAGAACGATGGTCCACCGGCCACCAAAAAAATCAAGCAGAACGATATTCTGGCCACCATCAGCCAATCCGGCTCGACCAATGCCAGCGGGTATAAGGTCGTGATTCGCAAGGATGGCAGCGCCACGGTAGAAGCTATCGCGCGCAACTCTCCTTTACCTATGCAGCAGCCGCGGTCGCAACCGGTCTCTCGAGAGTTTCCTGCCGCTACTGTTGATGCAAAAAAACTTCGGCTCCTGCTTAAGGATGTTGGCGATGTCAGCAGAATCCCTGTCGGAGGCTGTGCGAAATCGGCTTCCTTCGGAACTCGCACTCAGATTACCTATGCCGGTAAGACCAGCGGAGACCTGCAATGCATCCGGCTGCAGGCTTCGGATGCCGATCAGGCTCCGCTGCGCGCCTCACAGGAGCTGGGCAAATTCGTGCAGAAGACCTTGAGTCAACTAACGGAAAGCCCCTCCGGCTCGAATCAGTAGATCCAGCAATCGCACTGGATCTGGCTGAACGCGGTGTTCGAGGCTTTAAAACTAAAGTCTTCTCAGTAACCCCTTCAAGTCCGACTACAGCTTCAAACGATTCCACGATTACTTGCGGCAGGGCTTGGACTTCCGGCTGATAGCTATAATAAGGAGGGTGTATTTTGCCGGAAATGTGGCTGAAGTCAAGGCCGAATCGAAGGCCGCCTAAGGTCATCTAGAACACATGACGAAAGCGCAGCAGCATCCTCTGGAAAAGGTCCTCGAGAGTCGAATCGCCATCATCGACGGAGCGATGGGCACGACCATCCGCAGCTACGGTATGACGGAAGCGGATATCCGAGGGGAGCGATTCAAGGACTCGAAGAAGAGCCTTCTGAACAACGGTGACCTCTTCTCGCTGACTAAGCCGGAAAAGATTGGCGACATCCACCGCCGGTTCCTGGAGGCCGGGGCGGACATCATCGAGACGAACACCTTCGGTGCGACGAGCATCACCCAGAGCGAATTCTTTGTCGAGGATCCACGGGAGCGCGGCGGCCGCAAGGATCCCGAGTTCTATCAGAAGGTCGTCGACGATCCGTTTCTCGGCAGCCTGGCCTGGGATATCAATGAGCAATCGGCACGGCAGTGCCGTGAATGGGCCGATCGTGTCGGAAGCGCAACCTCACGCCAGCGTTTCGTGGCGGGAGCGATTGGGCCGCTGACGGTTTCACTCTCGAACTCGCCCGATGCCGACGATCCGGGCTTTCGGGTAGTGACCTTCGATCAGGTAAAAGCCGCTTACGCGCAGCAGGCGAGCGCTCTCATGGCTGGCGGCGTTGACTTGCTTTTGGTCGAGACAATTTTCGATTCACTGAATGCCAAGGCAGCACTCGTTGCCATCCGCGAGGTTTTCGATAAAGAGGGCAAGCAACTGCCGGTGATGATCTCGGCGGCGGTGGGGCGTGGCGGCGAGACGATGATCTCGGCGCAGACGACCGAGGCGTTCTGGAATGCGGTGCGGCATGTGAGACCGTTGTCGGTCGGCCTCAATTGCTCGCTGGGTCCCGATCTGATGTATCCGTTTCTGGAAGACCTCTCGGAGAAGGCGGATGTGGCAATCTCGTGTTACCCCAATGCCGGTCTGCCGAATCCGTTGTCGGAAACCGGCTTCGACCTGGGGCCGCAGGACATGGCCCGTTATCTGCGTGAGTTTGCCGAGGGAGGGTTGATCAACATTGCCGGCGGCTGCTGCGGCAATACTCCCGACCACATCGCGGCTATCGCCAAAGCGCTCGAAGGCCTGCCTCCGCGAAAATGGGGCAAGACGCTCGTTGAAGGATCCTACGCCCTCCCGACCGGGAGCCGAGCTTGAGCGTGCTCGAAACAATAAGTGTGCCCGGGGCGGTGGAGAGCAAACCGCTTCGCCTCTCGGGATCGCAGCCTTTCACGCAGCAGCCCGGCGTCTACATCGTGATCGGGGAGCGGACGAATGTCGCCGGTTCGCCGAAGTTCGCGAAGCTGATCAAAGAAGGAAAGTATGAAGCGGCGGTAAGCGTTGCCCGGCAGCAGGTTGAGAACGGAGCGAATGTTCTCGACATCTGCATGGACGAGGGCATGATCGACGGCGTCACGGCGATGACACGCTTCCTGCAACTGCTGGGGAGCGAGCCCGAAGTCGCCAAGGTGCCTTTCATGGTCGACTCCTCGAAGTGGGAGGTTATCGAGGCCGGGCTGAAGTGCCTGCAGGGGAAGGGAATCGTCAATTCGATTTCGCTGAAGGAAGGCGAAGAAAAATTTCGCCAGAACGCCGCCAAGGTTCTCAAGTACGGCGCGGCCGTTGTGGTGATGGCGTTCGACGAGCAGGGCCAGGCTGCGACTTACGACGACAAGATTCGTGTCTGCGAGCGCGCCTACCGCATCCTGGTCGACGAGGTGGAGTTTCCTCCCGAAGACATCATCTTCGATCCCAATATTCTTACCGTGGCAACCGGCATGGAGGAGCACAACAACTACGCGGTGGACTTCATCAATGCTACGCGCTGGATCAAAAAGAATTTGCCGCACGCCAAGGTCAGCGGTGGAGTTTCGAATATATCGTTCAGCTTCCGGGGGAACAATAAAGTTCGCGAGGCGATGCACTCTGCATTTCTTTATCATGCCATCAGCGCGGGCATGGACATGGGCATCGTGAATGCCGGAATGCTCGAGGTCTACGAAGAGATCGAGCCAGAGCTGAAGGAGTTGGTCGAGGACGTGCTGTTAAACCGCCGTCCCGATGCGACCGAGAGACTAGTCGATTACGGTGAAACGCTGAAGGGTGCGGGCAAGGCCGTCAGCGAGAAGAAGGCCGAAGAATGGCGCCACGGCACAGTTGAGGAACGTCTTTCTCACGCACTGGTGAAGGGAATCGACACCTACATCGAAGCTGACGCCGAGGAGGCACGGGTCAAGCTCGGTCGACCTCTATTAGTGATCGAAGGCCCGCTGATGGCGGGCATGAGTGTGGTCGGCGATTTGTTTGGCGCGGGCAAGATGTTCTTGCCCCAGGTGGTGAAGTCTGCCCGCGTGATGAAGAAGGCCGTGGCGCACCTGACGCCCTTCATGGAAGCGGAGAAAGTTGCCATGGCGGCCTCTGGCCAAGTCGTGAAGGCGCAGGGAAAAATCATCATGGCGACCGTGAAGGGAGACGTTCACGATATTGGCAAGAACATTGTCGGCGTTGTTCTGGCGTGCAACAACTATGAAGTGATCGACATGGGGGTGATGGTCCCGTGCGAAACAATCCTCGAACGCGCCAAGGCGGAAAAGGCGGACATGATCGGACTCAGCGGCCTAATTACTCCGTCGCTTGACGAGATGGTGCACGTGGCGCGCGAAATGGAGCGTCAGGGCTTCAAATTGCCGTTGCTTATTGGCGGCGCGACGACCAGCCGTGCGCACACGGCCATCAAGATTGCGCCGCATTACAGCGAACCTGTCGTTCACATCCTGGATGCCAGCCGGGCTGTGCCGGTGACGACCAGCCTTCTGAGCGACGAAGGCAAGCCGGCTTTCGTTGCGCAACATCGCGCGGATTACGAGGCGCTCCGCAAGTCCCATTCCGCGTCGCGCCAGACGGTTGTCTCCATCGAGACCGCGCGAAAGCGGCGAACTCCGATCGAGTGGCGGTCCGAAGACCTGCCTAAACCCGCGTTTACCGGTGTGCGCGTGCTGGACAACTTTCCGCTGGCGACGCTGCGCGACTTCATTGACTGGAGTCCGTTCTTTCACACCTGGGGACTGAAGGGAATCTATCCAAGGATTCTCGAACATGCGGAACGCGGTGCGCAGGCGCGCCAACTCTTCACCGAAGCGAATGCTCTTCTAGATGTCATCGTTGAGAAGCACCTGATAACGGCGCGGGGCGTATACGGATTATTTCCGGCCAACGCCGTGGGCGACGATGTCGAACTGTACCCGGACGACAAACGCGACAAGGTGCTCGAGCGATTCCACTTCCTCCGCCAGCAAGCCAATAAAGAGGGAAGTGAGCCCTGCCGATCACTGGCCGACTTCATCGCTCCCCAGGAAACGGGGTTGCCCGATCATATCGGAGGATTCGCGGTGACCAGCGGGATCGGATTGAAGGAGTTGTGCGACGGTTTCCGGGCCAAGAACGACGACTACAACGCGATCATGGCAGAGGCCATCGCCGATCGCCTGGCGGAAGCTTTCGCCGAGTGCCTGCACAAGCGGGTACGGGAGGAGTGGGGGTACGGTTGCGGGGAAGGCCTGAACAACTCGGATCTCATTCAAGAGAAATATCGGGGCATAAGGCCGGCTGCAGGCTACCCGGCTTGCCCGGATCACACCGAGAAGGGAACGCTTTGGCGTTTGCTTGAAGTGCAGGCGAAGACTGGAATGCTGATCACCGAGTCGTTCGCCATGTGGCCCGGATCAAGCGTGAGCGGGCTCTACTTCGCGCATCCGGAATCGCGATATTTCAGCCTCGGCAAGATCGACCGCGATCAGGTCGCCGACTACAGCAAACGCAAGGGAATGAGCACGGGAGAGATCGAGCGCTGGCTCGGTCAGAACCTGAACTACGACCCCACCGAATAGCGCCGGGCAACGCTCCGGCGATGAAAATACCTCCGCCGGGATTAAGAGGCCACAGAGTTACTCCCATTTTTCGTAGCCCTCACGAAAGGTAATGTAACGATCGATGGGGAGATCTGCAAACCGCAACTTTCGTCTATTCAAGAAACAACGTACGAGGATCAAATTTTTGTGAATGCTCCTGCATTCGACTTTCAGCTATAATCGCCCGCAACTCAGGGTGGGGTCGCACATCCGGCTGACCTGGAACAAGCACAGGAAATCGAAAAAACGCAAGCTGGCGCGGGGAAAGAATACACGTGTATTTCGCGTGTTTTCGCCCGGTCGTTGGCTTCTATCTCGGAGGCAATGTCGATGACACGAATCCACCAGCGAACGAGCGGCGGGCGGAGCGAGTGGTGGCACCAATTCGCCATTCGATTTTTGCAGGCAGAGACTTGTGCGCTCAGGTTGTGCGTGGGGTTGACGCTGTTCGCCTCCTTGGCGACGGCGCAATCCAACAGCCTGCTGAATGGCAGCGTTACCGACTCGTCCGGGGCTATTATCACCGGGGCGAAGATTACGTTGACCGACGCGGCGACGGGATTGCAGCGCTCCACCACCAGCAACAAAGCAGGACTCTACCAATTCCTGGACGTGCCTCCGGGCAACTATCACCTCGAAGCAACGGCGAGCGGATTCGCAGCCTATCTGGTGTCGAACGTCACGCTGGTTGTCAAAACGCCCTCGACCATGGACATTCAACTTCAGATTGCAGGGGTGAAGACCTCGGTAGAGATCGAAGCTCAGGCCCCACTCATCAATCGTACAGACGCGTCGCTTGGCAATACTCTCGAACAAGATCAGATCTCGGAATTGCCCATTGCGGACCGTAACGTGGTTCAATTGCTGAGCCTGCAGCCTGGTGTGGCGTATTTGGGTAATCAGGTGGATGCCGACACCGACACGCGAAGTGGGGCGGTAAACGGACTGCGCAGCGACCAGTCCAATGTCACACTCGACGGCATCGGCGTCAACGACCAGAATAATGGTTATGCGTTTACCAGCGTCCTGAACGTGCCTCCAGACTCGGTGGAGGAATTCCGGGTCACCACGGCAAACGCCAACGCCGACTCCGGCTATTCCAGCGGCGCTCAGGTCGCGCTGGCGACCAAGAGCGGCACCAACAATTTTCACGGTTCGGTCTACGAGTACAATCGCAACACCATTTTCAGCGCCAACGACCCGTTCCTGAAAGAGTCGCAGTTAACCAGCAGCGAATCCAACACCGCGCCCAAGCTCCTGCGCAACGTATTCGGCGTGACCTTCGGAGGTCCGATCAAGCAGAACCGGCTCTTCTTTTTTGCCAACTACGAAGGGCGGCGCGATGCTCAGGGTACCAGCGTGTTGCGTGACGTGCCGAGTGCGACTTTGCGCGCGGGCGATCTCGTGTACTTATGTCAAACCCTAGCAAACGGCGCTCTGGATACAGCCACCTGTCCCGGCGGCACCGTCAACGGCGTGACCGGCGTTCAACCGGGCTACTATGCGCTGGGGCCGACTCAAATCAAAGCGATCGACCCTCTCAATATCGGCCCGAGTCCGGCGGTCGAGAGCCTCCTCAATCAGTACCCAGCCTCCAATGAAAACGCCGGCGACGGTTCAAACACGTTAGGTTATCGCTTTGCCTCCAATGCCGACTCCAGCTTCAACACTTACATCACCCGCCTCGATTACCACATTACGACCAACGGTTCGGAAAGTCTGTTCTTGCGCGGAGAGACGCAAAATTTCAAGGAGCCGGGACTGCAACAGTTTCCCGGCCAGACTGCATCCACGACCATGCTCGACGATAGCAAGGGCTTGACCGTCGGACTCACTTCCCTGATCTCGCCGAAGCTTATCAACGACTTTCACTGGGGCTATATCCGCCAGGGAGGGCAGACCGCAGGTGTTTCCCAGTATCCGGCAGTTCTTCTCGTTGGGCTCGACAACCTTGTCCCTTTTACTCGCTCCACTACTTTCTTTGTGCCCGTTAACCAGCTCAGCGACAGCTTGAACTGGACCCGCAAGAATCACACGTTTGAGTTCGGCACCGATATATTTCTGATTCGCAACAACCGCTCCAGCTACGCCAACTCCTTCTCCGACGTTCAGACCAACGCGGTCTATCTCAACACGGGGGGAATCGCCAATACATCCAGCCCGCTCGATCCGGCCAACAACATTAATCCGGCCACGAACAAGCCTTATCCGACTGTGGACAGCAACTTCGGTCCGAACTATGACAGCGCGACTACGATCCTGATGGGCATTTTCGCGGAGGGGGACGGCATCTACAATTTCAATCGCAACGGCAGCGCGGTGCCCCAGGGTGCTGCGATCAATCGCCGATTCGCGATCAACGACTACGAGTTTTATGGACAAGATACATGGCGGATGACCCCTCGTTTGACTGTCACTTATGGCCTGCGGTGGGTGCTCGAAGCCCCACCTTACGAAACCAATGGATTGCAGGTCGCGCCCTGCGTGGAGGCTGCCGGCGGCGGCTGCACCAATCAAAATGTCGCCGACTGGTTCAACCACACCGCCCAACTGGCCTCGCAGGGCTTGTCGGTCAACAGCGCCGGAGAGATTTCTTTCGTTCTTGGCGGACCCGAGAATCACGGTCCGGGACTGTGGAACTGGGATCACCGCGATTTTTCTCCGCGCATCGCCGTAGCTTGGGCGCCCGACACCGGCGACGGCTGGGTCTCGAAGATTCTTGGAAAGAAAGACCAGTTCTCAGTCCGCGGCGGCTACAACATCACCTACGACCATTTCGGCATTCCCATCGTGAATACCTTTGACCAGCACGGCTCTTTCGGCCTCTCCACCGATCTCGGAAATCCCGCCGGCGTCGTGTCTCCGTCGGATGCCCCGCGCTTTACTTGCCTGGTTCCCGGATCGTCCGGCCAGTCATGCTTGCCTACGCCCTGCCCGAACCTAAACAATCCTGGTTGCTTGCTGGGCCCTACGCCCTCGGGCGCTTTCCCGGTGACCCCAAGCAATACCGCCTTCGCCATCAACTGGGGGCTGGACCAGACTCTAAAGACTCCTTACGCGCACGTTTTCAATTTCTCTCTCTCGCGCCAAATCACCACGCGATCATCGCTCCAGATTGCTTATGTGGGTAGCGTCGGCCGGCGTTTACCCATGCAGGTCGACCTGGCGATGCCGGCCAATCTCACCGATCCTTCCAGCAAAATGACGTATTTTCAGGCGGCCACGATGCTCTCCAAAGCGGCCGCCACCAACACTAACGTCAATCAGATCCAGCCCGTACCGTTCTTCGAGAATCTGTTTCCTGCCTGGGCTGGCCAGGGGACACAGAACGCGCTCGGTGCCCAAGTTTCCTCCTCAGGTCAACCGGCGCCCCTCACTTGCGCACCCGGCAACCTCCCCGCCAAGCCGACGGCCACGCAGAACATTTACGAACTATGGAATTGCTTCCCGCACAACGAAACTTTCTCCCTGTTCGAAATGGATCTGCCCGCCTCCATTACCGGATTGAGCCCCTCTCTCCCCAACAGTAAGAACGGCCCCTACAGCTTCTTCCACGACCAGTTCGCTTCGCTCTACTCCTGGCGCAACATCGGCACTTCCGACTACAACGCGCTGCAGGTTACCTACAACGCCCGCTGGGGAGCGAACCTGCAGGGGCAGTTTAATTACACGTTTTCGAAGTCGTTCGACGAAGCCTCGGCAGCCGAGCGGGTCGGCCCTTATGAAGGAACGGGTGGGACCGGCGACGACTTGAACGGAGGCGGAATTGTTATCAATTCCTGGGACCCGCTGTCTCTGCGCGGGCTCTCCGATTTCAACGCCTTCCACCAGATTAATGCCAACCTGGTCTATCGTCTCCCCTTCGGCAAAGGCCAGATGCTGGCCCCGGCCGCGGGCCCGCTGCTCAGTGCCCTGATTGGAGGCTGGCACGTCTCCGGCATATTCCGCTGGACCAGCGGTTTCCCGATCACCGTCGACAACGGTTTTACCTGGGCCACCAACTGGAACATCGAGGGCGATGCCGAACCGAACGGACCGGCTCCGAAAGCGACCAACCCCAAGAACGCCATCGTCAACGGAGTAGGTATCGGCCCGGACATCTTCCAGAATCCAGCAGCGGCCGAGGCCGCCTTCCGCCCGGAGTGGCCGGGCGAATCCGGGGTCCGCAATAGCGTCATCGGTGACGGCATGTTCGACATCGACACCGGAGTGAGCAAGGGCTTTTCTCTTGGCGAGCAAAGGCGTCTGGAGTTCAGTTGGCAGGCCTTCAACGCAACCAACTCGGTGCGCTACGACGTGCGCGGACCGGTGGGCAACTCCGCTCAACCGTCGCTCTCCTACGACCCGACCCAGTTCGGCAAATATCTATCGACTCTAACCACGCCTCGGTTCATGCAGTTCTCTTTACGCTTCGCATTCTGAGCCGGGACACTCTCGAAGTCGGCTTATAGGATGTTTGCCCCACGGAAGTTAGTAAGCTTGCTCGGAGTTCAGTGGGGAAGGGCCTTGTCTGCCGGTCTTCTTTCCGTTTGCGAAACGTTTCTGCTTTGAAGGCTACTATCTTTGTGGCTCCAGATTCGTCAGGGCGAGAACTCGTTCACTGGAACCACGGCACACGGGCTTATGCCCGGAGCGAGAAAACCTGATATTCGGGTTTCGCTGGAATGCCCAAAGTCCATGTGATAATTTGCCCTAAACTGACGCGAGCCAATCTATGGCGGACTTGTCCGAACATCCCTCGAGAACCGAAGTAACGCAATTGTTGAAGGCGTGGGGCGCTGGGGACGAAAATGCCCTGCAGCGGCTGACTCCGGTTGTCGAAAATGAACTGCACCGCATCGCCCACCGTTGCATGGCCGGGGAAAAGACCGATCACATTCTGCAAACGACCGCCCTCGTGAATGAGGTTTACCTGCGCCTGGTGGACGTGCACGCGGTGGAGTGGCAGGACCGGGCGCATTTTTTTGCGATATCAGCCCGCATGATGCGCCGTATCCTCACTGATTTTGCGCGGGCTCGGAATTATCAGAAGCGGGGAGCCGGCGCGGTGCAGGTTTCTCTGGACGAGGCGCTCGTGGTCTCTCCAGAAAAAGGCGCCGATATCATGGCGCTCGACGAGGCTTTGACAGAGTTTGCCAAGCTCTATCCGCGGCAGGGCCAGGTGGTGGAGTTACGTTTTTTTGGCGGGCTTGAAGTCAACGAAGCGGCCGAGGCTCTAAAGATCTCGCCGGAGACGGTCAAGCGCGATTGGAGATTTGCCAAATCCTGGCTGCTGCGCGCTTTGGAAGGGAGCCCGACGGAAGGAGAGAGCGGAGAAAAGGACGATGGACGCTGAACGAGCGCGGCGTCTGGAAATGCTTTACCACTCCGCGTTGGAACGTGCCGAGGCGGAGCGCGGCGCATTTCTGCAGACTGCCTGCGCCGGCGACGGGAATCTGCTCCGGGAAGTTGAGTCACTCCTCGCTCACGACAAGGAAGCGACGGACTTCCTTGAATCTCCCGCCCTGGAAGCGATTGCCAGAGCGTTGGCCAATGCACCCAGCCCGCTATCCCAGCACACTGAACCGGTCACGCCGGGTCAGACCATCTCGCACTACCGCATCGTTGAGAAGCTCGGGGGCGGTGGGATGGGGGTCGTGTATAAATCCGAGGACACTGAACTAGGGCGCTTTGTCGCTCTCAAGTTTCTGCCGGGCGACTCGGCCCGCGAGCCGCTGGCCCTCGAACGCTTTCGCCGCGAGGCCCGCGCTGCCTCCGCCCTGAACCATCCAAACATTTGTACCATCCATGAAATCGGCAAGCATGAAGGAATGTCCTTCATCGCGATGGAGCTGCTGGAGGGTGCGACCCTCAAGCACCGGATCAACCAGCGGCCGATGGAAATCAAGTTATTTCTGTCGCTCGCTATCGAGATCGCCGACGCTCTGGATGCCGCCCATGCCAAAGGAATCGTGCACCGGGATATTAAGCCGGCGAACATTTTTGTCACGGCGCGGGGGCAGGCCAAAATTTTGGATTTCGGCCTTGCCAAGCTGGTGCCGCGTGCGGAGATAGAGGTCGAGCGCGACTCGACCGATAGAATTGAAGATTCGTTGAGCGCCCCGGGCGCAGTGATCGGCACCGTTCCCTACATGTCGCCAGAGCAGGTTCGCGGCGAACCGGTCGATTCACGCACCGACCTTTTCTCCTTCGGTGCCGTGCTTTATGAAATGGCAACCGGAACCAGGGCGTTTCTTGGCGCAACCGAAGGCGCCGTCCTCGGTGAGGTTCTGCACGGAGTTCCAAAGCGCCCTACCCTCCTGAATCCGTCGTTGCCGCCCGAGGTCGAACGAATCATCGGCAAGGCGCTGGAAAAAGACCGCAAGCTTCGTTATCAGCACGCGTCGGAGATGAGCAGCGATCTTCAACAGTTAAAGCGGAACGTCGAGAGCGGGAACGCTGCTGCCTCATTTTCCGGCGGATCGGCGATCGACAGATTTTATGTGCCTGCCCGGGGAAAGCTCTGGATTACGGTTGTCGTCATGCTGATGGCATGGCTCGCAGCCGCAGGTTTCTACTATCACTTTCATCAAAGCAAGCGGCTAACGGAGAAAGACACCATCGTTCTCGGCGATTTTGCCAACAGCACCGGCGACACGATCTTCGACGACACGCTGAAGACGGCACTCAACGTCTCGCTCCGGCAGTCACCTTTCCTCAGCGTGCTTCCCGATAGCCAGGTCGCGGTCACCTTGCAGCAAATGACCCGCCCGGGTAACGCGAAACTCACTCCAGAGGTAGCTCGCGAGCTTTGCCAGCGCGCAGGCAGCAAAGCTTACATTGCCGGCGCGATTGGGAATTTGGGCAGCGAATATGTGCTGGGGTTGAAGGCGGTGAATTGCCAGAGCGGCGATATTTTGGCACAGCAGCAGGTGACCGCAGCGTCTAAGGAGAAGGTGTTGGACGCGCTGGGCGAGGCCGCATCCAAGCTGCGCGCGGAACTGGGCGAATCGCTGGCCACGGTGCAGAAGTTCGACGTACCTCTGGCCGAAGCCACGACTTCTTCGCTTGAAGCGCTGAAGGCGTTCAGCCTTGGGATGAAGACCACGAATGAAAAAGGGGCCGCCGCGGGCTTGCCTTACGATCAACATGCCATCGAACTCGATCCGAATTTTGCCATGGGTTATTGGGCGGCAGGCGCGGACTACTCCACGCTCGCCGAACTCGGGCGAGCCAGGGAGTACTTCATCAAGGCATTCGAATTGCGGGATCATGCCAGCGAACGCGAAAAACTGCGAATCACGGCTCACTACTACTCGTATGTAACTGGCGAACTCGATAAGGCAGCCCAGACCTATCAGGAGGAAATTGACAGCTACCCGCGGGATCCAGCCTATGGCAGCCTCGGAATAGTGCTGGCCGCCAAGGGGGAGTACGAGAAATCAGAGGAGGTCACTCGGCAAGCTCTGCGTCTTGCGCCGGACCGGGCAGGCAATTACGGTAACCTCGCCAACCGCACTCTCGCCCTGCAGCGTCTGAACGAGACGCGGCAGATTATCCAGGAGGCGCAGGCGCGAAAACTGGATGACTTGGTGATGAGAAATGATCTCTATGCTCTTGCCTTTATAGGAATGGATTCTGCTCGCATGGCAGAACAGATGAAGTGGTTCGCCGGCAAGGCCGATTACGAGAATTGGGGACTCGCACTGGCATCTGACACCGAGGCCTATGGCGGTCATTTGAGCAGGGCACGGGAACTGACCAAGCAGGCGGTGGACTCTGCCGTTCGAGCGGACAGTAAAGAAAATGGGGCGGTATGGCTGGCGCTAGCGGCTCAGCGCGAGGCGGCTTACGGCAATCTCGCGGAAGCCCGGCGGAACGCAGCAGAAGCGTTGAAGCTCGCACCATCGGATCAGGGGGCGGAGAGCGAAGCTGCCCTTGCATTTGCCCTGGCAGGCGACGCAACCCGAGCGGATTTTCTGGCGCACGACTTGGCAAAACGGTTTCCGCTGGATACCCAGACCCAATCGCTGTGGCTGCCGCCGATTCAAGCGCAATTGGCGCTGCAGAGAAATGATGCGGATTCTGCCTTGAGATTTTTGCAAGCTGCATCGTCGATCGAGCTGGGGCAGATTGGATTCGTCGCCAACATGTCCTGTCTCTATCCCGTGTATGCGCGCGGAGAGGCATACCTCGCGGCGGGACAGGGCGCCGGTGCCGCGGCCGAGTTTCAAAAGATTTTAGATCACAGCGGGATCGTGTGGAACTGCTGGACGGGGGCATTGGCGCGTCTGGGTCTGGCTCGTGCGAATGCCTTGCAGGCGACAACATCGCGCGGAGCTGACGCCGATGCTGCTCGAGTCCGGGCGCTCGCCGTTTACAAAGATTTCCTTACGCTGTGGAAGGACGCCGATCCCGATATCAGTATCCTGAAGCAAGCCAAAGCTGAGTACGCGAGGTTGCAGTAATCGAAAACTTGCCAAGGCGAGGCTGTGAAAAAATGAAAGGTGCGCCCCCAACGCAGCTTAAACGGGTCACAGCCCAAAAATTCCAACCTCGCTCGATAAACCGAGAGCGAGGTTGGAGAAGTGGAACGGGCCGGAGTGACTTCTTGATCGTCAGCGGGTCCTAGCGTTTCCCCGGCCCCGGGTTTCGGTGACCGCTGCGTCTAAACGAGCCGCAAGATCGGCGAAGCCGGGCGTGGGGCCATTCCAGCGCAATTCGTCTACATCGCCGAAGAGGGTAATGTCCGTCCGGAGGGTGGCGAGCGTCCGAAATAGCAGTGCCAGGTCGCGTTCCCGGGCGAGTGTATCTGCGAGGGAACTCGCGCCGGCAGCATTCACTCGCCACTCGCGCCAGTCCGTGGGAATCGATTCCAGATGTACGAACTTGGCAAGGACTGCGGCCGAGGATTTCGCTCCCCAGCCTCGCAGCCCCGGATAACCGTCCGCGGCATCGCCCACCAAAGCCAGATAGTCAGGGATCGACACCGGGGGCACTCCGAACTTTTTGATCACACCGGCTTCATCCATGACTACGCGGGTCCGGCGATTCAACTGGACGATTCGCGTGCCGCGCACACATTGAGCAAGGTCCTTATCCGGTGTGCAAATAATCACATGCTCGACGCGGCCATCTCGAGCAGCCGCGGCCGTGGCGGCGGCGAGCGCGTCGTCCGCTTCGAACTCGACCATCGGCCAGACCGGAACGCCGGCCGCCGACAGCACCTCTTCGAGCAGCGGGAACTGCGCCAACAGGTCGGGTTCTATGCCTTCGCCTGTCTTGTAACCCGGCCATAAGTCATTACGAAAGGATTCGATCACGTGATCGGTTGCGACGGCAAGGTGCGTGGCGCCGTCTTTCATCATGCCCAGCACCGACGCCAGAACGCCTCGGACCGCAGCTATCTCTCGCCCATCAGGATCCCTGGCGGAAGGCAGCGCGTAGTAGTGCCGGAACAACTCGTATGTGCCATCGACCAGATGGACGTCCAAGGTTCAGCTCCAACCAGCTATTTGCGAACAACTTCTTCTGGCGGCGGTGAGATCACTCAAGCCGCAAGAGGTACGCAACGTCTCCCTACAGCGTTGTGTGCGCGACAGCCATGCGATCATTGAACGTCTTGAAGAAAGAGTCGTAGTTGCCGATCGCCTCGGCATGCCGCAATGGCTTTACGCGCTCCACGCAGATCTCGATTAACTCCGGGGAGTGTTTAAGGATTTGCATGGTTTCGGAAATAAAATCTTTCAGCGGCATCGCGTTCGGATCCGTAAGCTGCGCCGGTCCCGACAGCTCCGTTTGCACGTAAGGCGGGATCAATTCCAGCACCTCGACCGGCGTGTGCTGCAGTTGATAGCGGAGAGATTGCGTATAGGAATGAATCGCGGCTTTTGTGGCGCAATAAGTTGGCGTCGCAGCCAGCGGCACGAATGCCAGCCCGGAAGACACCGTCATGATCGTCGCCCGCGACTGCGATAGCAGCGAAGGCAGCAGTGCAGCTGTCAGGCGAATCGGGCCTAGCAGATTCGTCGCCACGATCGCTTCCGCATCGGCCGGCACGGCGCGTTCTACCGGCTCAATCTGCATAATGCCAGCGTTGAGAATGACTACGTTCAGGGCGGGATAATCACGCTTCATCTGTTCGGCAAAGCGAACAATCGCGTTGCTGTCGGTGACATCGAGCGCGACGGCTTTCATGCCCGGGTTCGCCGACACCGTTTCTTCCAGCGCCTTCTTTCCACGGCCGGCAATAATCACCTGGTTCCCCTCTGCGTGAAAAGCCTCGGCAAGGCCGCGGCCAATTCCCCTGCCACCGCCGGTAATCAGGATCGTGTTGTCTCTCAATTGCATGTGCCCCTCTTTTTACTACGCTACGGTGCCATAGTATCAAGGTGGGTTGCACACTTCCATACGACGCGACATCAATTGGTGAGTGACGGTTCACCTGCCGGAGCCAAGACGAGGTCGCTCGTTCTCCCGGCTAATTGCTCGTAGGGCATAGCGGGGCGGGCACGTCCGGCCGGTTCGAGTGACAGAACCGACGGCACCACATCCGGCTCCGCCAATCGCAACATCTCGTATCCTATTCCTGCGAGGCCCGTCATCAGCCCCGGTACCTCGACTCCGTGGGGTAAGCCGCAGATCCAACCGTCGCGCTGGATGCTCTCCAGAGCCAGGCTGGTAAAACGAGACAGCTCGACCTTCCAGCGTGGATCTTGCAAAGTTCGACTGGCTTGCAAGAGAACTTCCAGGTTGCCGAAGTCCCCATGGCAGAGCGAGTGATCGCCTCTGAATCCTTGCGATGTCGTTGTATTCAACGCCGTCTGGATCTCTTCATAAGCCCGTGCATCGTGTTGCAGATAAGGCAGGAGATTCAGTCGCACCAGCCCGATGCCGGGAGCTCCGTGACACCATGCGGTACAAAAATTCTCTCTCTCCTCCTGATCGCCGGGCGTGGCCGCAGCCGGTTTTCTCCGGTCAACCCAGTTGCCGGAATCTTTGCGGAACAGAGTTCGTTCATAATCGAACGCCTGAAGAGCGGCAGTTCGGAAGCGTGGTTCACCGGTCGCTGCGAAGAGCGAGTACAGGGCGAAAGCAAAACCGGATGCGCCGTGAGAAACCCCCGTCAGGGGTTCGGCTGCCGCTGCGCTTAGCCAACCAATGCCCTCAGGCATGCGCCTGCTCTGACTCAGCAGCCGTTCCCCGCATTGAATGGCGGTGGCTAAGACATGATCTGAAGGACGCGCGTGATACAGCGCGAGCAGGCCGCCGATACAACCCGCCGAGCCGCCGATGAGATCAAGCACCGTGTCTTCCTCGATGAGAGCCGGAAGCGATTCGGCAAGAGTCTCAGCCTGATCGATCAGTTCGGCATCGTCCCACAACC
>Ga0074045_10001729_pt1 | contig 20774 bp, 17 predicted proteins | sample BogForMeECP23OM2_FD_94442 | JGI IMG/M metagenome (GOLD analysis project Ga0074045, IMG submission 94442) | Bog forest soil microbial communities from Calvert Island, British Columbia, Canada - Bog Forest MetaG ECP23OM2 | ecosystem: Environmental > Terrestrial > Soil > Wetlands ...
CGCTAATGCGATCGACAGCGCCATCCACCGCCGGTTGACCGAACTTCCGATGTCGCCACCCAAGATTGTCGCCGCGCTCGACCATGCCGGAGCGGACGATTAGTCGGCATGCCAAGCCTTAGCCCGTCATGCCCGGATTTGTTCGGGGCATCCACGCAAACCGGCGAGACCTCTCCGGTTGGCCCGTGGATGCCCACGGAACTAGTCCGTCGGCTGAAGGCCCACGGGACGGCGCCCGGCCATGACGATTGCTGGAGAGGCTAGAACGATGGCTGCGCGCGTCGTCTTCACCGCCGGCTTCAGCCGGCGGTACACTGGCGGCGTGCGCGAATTTACGGTCGAGGCCAAAAACCTGCGCGGCGTCATCAAAGCGATGGACGAACTCTACCCCGGTCTGGGCGAGCATCTCGTCGAAGAAACCACCGTCGCGATCGATGGTGCCATCCACGAGACCGCCTATTTCCAGCCGATCCGCCCGGGCTGCGAGGTCTTTTTCATCCCCAAGCTCGAAGGGGGATAGTTGACCTCGTTCGGGTGGTCGCAGCTGCACGCCTATACCAGCAATCCACATAATCTGAATCCCGTGAGGGATTGTGCGCCCGCGATCAATCTGAGGGAAGACCCCGGAGCTTGTCAGGCCCATGTGGTCTTACCCGGGATGCGGAGGCGCGGCGGCGCCAGCGCAAATACGGAATTGAGATCACCGCAGATGTTACGAGGTAGAAGGCAACGAGGACCGACGTCCGCGGGCCTGGAACCGACGCTGCAACCAGCACGGCGATCCCGATATGGCGCGTCGCGCAGGCAATCGCGAGCGCGGTACGGTCATCCTCGGCGGGTCCACCGAGCAGATGCCCGATCGCCAGCGAGATCGCAACCAGGGCCGCCAAGGTCAACACCCCGGACCACCTTGCTATGATCAGGATGTCCCAGTGCAGGATCAGCAACGTTAACGCGCAGGCCGTCAGCACCAGCCCCGCAATGGCCATCAGGCGGCTCCCGACCCGCTCGGCAATTGCCGGAAACAGCCGGCGGACCACCATCCCTAAGGCAAGGGGCAGGAGGAAGGACTTGGCAAGCACCAGCGCTGCCCGGTCCGGCCGGAGTGAGACCGGATAGTCGAACAGCGCGCCGAGCACAGCGAGCCAAGCAGGGACAAGCAGGATCGCCAGCAGGCTCGAGGTCACCACCAGGCTGAAGATATAGGCGCCGTCGCCGATCTTCATCAGCTTGCGCGGGAGCAGAGGCGCCCCGGCCGAGACCGCGAGCACCAGCAGGCCGATCTCGACCCCCGGCGCCAATGTCAGAACCTTGACCAGAGCCAAGGCGGCTAACGGCACCAGCACGTACATGGAGAGCACCGAGCGCAGCAACAGGCCGGGCCGGTGCCACAGGTAGGTCGCATCCTTCAGGGTTGAATCCATGCCGATCGCAAGGATGATGCCCGCGACGGCGATCTTGAGCAGGATTAGCAGCGTTGCGGTCATCGGATGCCAAACCTTGCTCAGCCCCCCGGTATGACTGGCTTTTCGTGCGGCAGGCCACTGTCGTCGATGTCGAAGTCGGGATCGAGGATCGTTTTCCCTTGCGCGCCGAGGAACGCCGGCTGGGCCTTGATCCACAGACTCGGCTTCTGCTCTTTCGCGTAGGCTAGCAGCCGACCCTCCAGGTCGCGGACGATTTCGGGGTTCTGCTCAGCGACATTGGTCGTTTCCCCGGGATCCCTTGCCAGATCGAAGAGCTCGGTCTTGCCCGGCAGCAAGGCGATCTTCACCAGCTTCCAGTCGCCCTTGCGGACGGCGCCGCGGAATGCCTCGACATTGATCAGCACATCCTCATTCGGCGATGGTTTGCCCTGCGCCAGAGTCGGCCACATATCCCTGCCGTCCATCGGGTGATCCGGACTGCCCTTGCCGCCCGCAAGAGCGAGAAGCGTTGGCATCACATCCACCATGTGCAGTGCGTCATTGATGACCCGCGGCTGCAGATGTCCGGGCCAACTGACAAACGCCGGCACGCGAACACCCCCTTCATAAAGGCTCCCCTTGCCGCCGCGGAACGGCGCGTTCGACGCTGGCGGCTTCTCTCCTAGCCCCACGCCGCCGCTTTCCTTGCGTTCCTCCGCCGAACGCGCGCCTGTCGCGAACAGCGCGCTGGTGGCGCCGCCATTGTCGCTGGCAAACAGGATGATCGTGTTGTCCAGGAGCTTCTTCTTTTCGAGCGCCGCGACAATGCGGCCGACATCCTCATCCAGCGCCGAGATCATACCGGCATAGGCTTGGCGGTTCTTGTCCCTGATGCCCGGATAAAGATCTTTGTACTTCTGCGGCACCTGGTACGGCGCATGCGGAGCCAAGGAGGCGAAGTACAGGAAGAACGGCGTCTTGCCGTCCTGCTGGTCAATCAGCTTGACGGCGTCGTCGGCGATCAGCGTCGTGTAATAGCCCTTCTCCTTAAGGAACTTGCCATTGCGTTGCCAGTCGACGATGCCGCCGCGTTCCCGGGTGAAGTAGTCCACTTCGCCCACGACGTTGCCGTAGAAGTAATCGAAGCTGCGGTTCTGTGGCCAATATTTCTTGTCGGCGTGGCCGAGGTGCCATTTGCCGACCATGTAGGTGCGGTACCCGGCTTCTTTGAGCGCCTGGGGAAGTGTGCGCTCGTCAGTGGCCAGCCCAAAGGTATGGCTGGGGAAAATGACGAGTGTCTGCAACCCGTAACGCATCGGATAACGGCCCGTCATCAAAGCCGCACGCGATGGTGTGCAAACCGGTTCGCCGTAAAACGACTCGAGCCGGACACCTTCCTTGGCGAGCTTGTCGATGTTCGGCGTCTTCATCTCGCCGCCGCGGTAGCCGAGGTCGGCGTTGCCGAGATCGTCGGCCATGATGAAGACGATATTGGGCTTCGGGTCCGCTGCTTTCGCTGCCGAAACCGCGGCAAAGCAGAACGCGGCTGCGAGGGCAAGATGAAAGAGTGCCTTCATGGTCAATCTCCGCTCGGCTGGCGCATCTTCTCCAGCACCTGATCCATCGAGAAGCTCGCCGCCTTCTGGCGGGGCGGATAATCCTTAAACGTCGCCAGGAACCTGCCAACATAAGCCTGTGCCGGGACCAGCGCGAAAGAATGGTCGAGCAACCAGTTGTAATAGGTGTTCGACGTGATACTGGCGCGCTCGTAGGGATCGAGCCGAAGGTTGAAGATCATCGGCACCCGCAGGTGAGTGAAGGGCTCGGCCCACACCTGCAGCGTTCCCGGCGCCCTCTGTTCCAAGAATACGAATTTCCAATTGTCGTAGCGCAGGCCTGTCAGATCGCCATCGTCGGAGAAATAGAAAAACTCCTTGCGCGGGCTTTTTTGCTCTGCACCGGTCAAATATGGCAGCAGGTTGTATCCGTCGAGATGCACCTTGTAGGTCATGTTGCCGGCCTGGTAGCCGGCGAGCAGCTTCTCCGTTATATCCGGCACCCCGGCCGCGGCGAGCAGGGTCGGCACCCAGTCGAGGTGTGAAACAATCCCGTTCGACACACTGCCCGGCTTGATCTTGCCCGGCCAGCGGACCAAAGCCGGCACTCTGTAGGCGCCTTCCCAGTTCGAGTTCTTCTCATTGCGGAACGGCGTCATGGCCGCGTCCGGCCACGAGTTCATGTGCGGACCGTTGTCGGTCGAATACATGACGATCGTGTTGTCCTCGATGCCGAGCTCCTTCAGCTTGGCAAGCACGGTCCCGACGTTCTTGTCATGGTCGATCATCGTATCGGCATAAGGGCCGAGCCAGCGCCCCGCCTGGCCGAGGCTCTCGGGCTTGGTATGGGTGCGGAAATGCATGTGGGTGAAATTCACCCAAAGGAACACGGGCTTGTTTGCCTTCACCTGCTTGTCGAGGAACTCGGCCGCACGTGCGGCGATATCATCGTCGATGGTTTCCATCCGCTTCTTGGTCAGCGGCCCGGTATCTTCGATCCGTTGGGTGCCGTCTGGGTTCGCAAAGCTGTGAATGACACCGCGCGGACCGAAATTCTTGCGGAAATTCGGAAATTCCGGATCGTCGATTTTCGGATAGTCGGGAAGTTCCGGCTCCTCTTCGGCGTTGAGGTGGTACAGATTGCCGTAGAACTCGTCGAACCCGTGGGCGGTCGGCAGCATCTCGTCCTTGTCGCCCAAATGGTTCTTGCCGAATTGCCCCGTCGCATAGCCCTGCGGCTTTAAGAGTTCGGCCAACGTAGGATCCTCTTTCCTCAGGCCGAGATCGGCCCCCGGCAGCCCGACCTTGCTGAGACCGGTCCGGAACACACTTTGGCCAGTGATGAAAGCCGACCGGCCTGCGGTGCAGCTCTGCTCGCCGTAATAGTCGGTGAAGAGCACGCCTTGTTGGCCGATCGAGTCGATGTTGGGTGTACGATAGCCCATCAGGCCGTTCGTATAGGCGCTGATATTCGACTGCCCGATATCGTCACCCCAGATGATAACAATGTTGGGCTTCTTGTCCTGCTGGGCAGCCGCCTGCGGCATGCCGAAAAAAGCCGGCACGACAAGCCAAGCCAGACCAAGCAAGGCGAGCTTATCGATCTTCCAGCGCATGAAGATCCTCCTACTGCGAGTTACTTCAAGGTGATGTCCACAGTCGCGATCTTGCCGTCGAAGCGGAACGGCCGCCGGTCGAAATAGTCGAGCGAGACGGGTGAGCCGAGATCGACCCCAACGTCGAGGGTCTCGCTCGCAGTGAATGCCCCTGCGACGGTGCGCTTCACGGTCGTGCGGGCAATCTCCTTGGCGTCCACTGCAATGACCACCTCGGCGGGACCTCCGGGTCTCGCGATCGTGGTGTCCACCTCGATCCGATGCTTGCCGGGCATGAGCTTGTCTTGAGAGCGAGCGATATATCGCTCGATGATCATCATATTGTATTCGTAGACGAGCTGCCCCTGGTCCATGTAGAGCGTGAGGCCGCCCCCGGCGCCGCCGAGAGCGTAGAGGACGCCCGAGGCGTTCTCGCCGAGTTCGGCGTCAACGACGACCCGGTTGCTTTCCCGCCCCAGGCCAGGCGCTGCAAATTCGGGAAAGCGCGTGGTTGCGCCATCGAGCCGCCAGTGGGTGTAGGGGCTCTTGACCCGGTCTTCCGGATGCAGGCGGGTCCACAGGCCACCGCCAACCGGAAACACATCGTTGTCTTTGGCCTGTTCCAGGAACAACGCCTTGAGCGCTTGCAGTCGGCCGGGTTCCTCGTCGCCGAGATCGACAGCCTGAGCATCGTCGCGGCTGAGGTCGAACAGCTCCCATTTGTCCGTTCGTGCGTCCCATTTCGTCAGGTCGGAACCGCCGGCCTGCCACGGGATCAGCGGGCCGAAGGCCGACGCCATCCAGCCGTCGCTGTAGATCGCGCGGCTGCCGTTGTTCTCGAAGTACTGGATTTTCTTTCGACCGGGTGCTGCGGCATCGCCGAAGGTGTAGGTCATGCTGATGCCGTCGATCGGGTCTTGCGCGATGCCGTTCACCACCTTCGGCGGCGTGATCCCGACAATGTCGTAGATCGTCGGCACAATATCGTTGACATGATGGAACTGCCGCCGCGGCGCCTTATCGGGCTTGATGCTCTTTGGCCAGGAAACCACCAACGGGTTGCGCGTGCCGCCGAAATACGAGGCGATCAACTTCGTGTACCGGTAGGGGGTGTCGCCGGCCCAGGCCCAGCCCGCGTGGTACATGTTGTCGACTTTCGCGCTGCCGAGCACCTCGAGCCCGCCGATCTTGTTCAGCGCCGCGATCTGTTGCTCGACAGTGTTGGGGATCTGGTTTTGCGCCAGTAGTTCGCTGATCGTGCCGTTCTGGCCCTCGGCACTCGATCCGTTGTCGCCAAAGATGTAGAAGACGAGCGTGTTCTCGCGCAGCCCCAGCCGGTCGAGCTCGTCGATCAGCTTGCCCGCCTGTACGTCGACATGCTCGACAAAGCCGGCAAAGACCTCCATCAGCCGGCGTTGGAACGGCTTCTCGGCGTCCGGGATGTCGGTCCATCCGGCCATCGTCGGATCGCGCGGCGTCAGCTGCGCGGTTTCGGGGATCCAGCCAAGGGCCTTCTGGCGCGCATAAACGCGCTCGCGATACGCGTCCCAGCCGTCGTCGAACTTGCCCTGATATTTGTCGGCCCACTCCTTGAAGATGTGGTGCGGGCCATGGGCAGCGCCGGGTGCCCAATAAATCAGAAACGGCTTGTCGGGCGAGAACGCCTGGTGTTGATGGATCCAAGAAATCGCCTGAGCGGCGAGGTCCGAGCTCAGGTGATAGGTCTCGTCATGCGGCGGTTCGATCGGGGTCGTGTTCTCGAACAGCCGCGGCTCCCACTGCGAGGTCTCTCCGGCGAGGAAGCCGTAGAAATAGTCAAAGCCGTAGCCGGTGGGCCAGCGGTCGAACGGCCCCATCGCCGTGGTTTCGGTGGTCGGCGTGTTGTGCCACTTGCCGAACGCCGCAGTTTTATAGCCGTAGTTATGGAGGACCTCGGCGACGGTAGCGGCACTCTTGGGTATCACACCGATATAGCCGTCCCAGTCTACGGCGCGCTCGGCGATGGTGCCGGAGCCGGCGCGGTGGTGGTTGCGGCCGGTCAACAGCACGGCGCGCGTCGGCGAACAGATGGACGTCGTGTGAAAGGCGCTGTAGCTGACGCCGTCTTGAGCCAGCCGCGACAATGTCGGCGTGTGGATCTCGCCGCCGAAGGTGTCGGCCAGGCCAAAGCCGACATCGTCGAGCAGAATGATCAGGATGTTCGGCGCGCCCTCGGGCAACCGGTTCGGCTCCACGCGCCGCTGATGCGTCGACTCCTGCAATGTCGACCCAGCCACGCTCGCCGACGGCGTCGGCGGGAACGGCAGGATGGAACCGTCGGCGGGCTCGGCGGCCTGCGCCGCCGAGCTGGACAGCAAGATCGCCAGGAGGCCGGCCGCTGACAGCCCGACAACAATTCCGATGACCATCCCGATGACAATGATGCCAGCCAGCAGTAGCGCTGGGCGCCACGAGGCCGGTCGCTCGGGAGCATTTTGCCGCGCCAGAGCTGCGTCGCCTTGTGGCGCCGCCGCTGGACGGGCGCTGAACTCTCGCAGTGGCCAGACTGACATCTCGTGCCTCCACCCGCTAAATAGAACCAGGATGCGGTGATGCCGGCCTTGTCTCCTTGATCTGGGTCAAGCATCGACCGGTCAATATGGTCGAGGTCGAGGTCATAGCTGACCACGACCACGAATTTGTTGACAATCCAGTCGCCCCGCATGGATGGGGCGCAGTTCCGGGATCACTGACCTGCGCGCCCCGCGACGGCAGGACTAAGATCAACCACTCCTTTGCCACACCAAGTCAAATGTGCAAAGCCCCACCATCCGACCCCTGAGGACATATTGGTTATCAATTTGCCCTTCAAACTTGTGACCGGCACCGGTCCGCGCCGTCAATGCGCCTTGCGGCGTTACGTATCCCTGAAACGTAAGATTGCCGGTCTGGACCTGTGCGAGACCGTTGGAGATGGTCACCGCTGGTGGAACACTAACAACCGGGCAGTTTGAGTAGCCTTCGCCGGCCCCCACCGAAGCCTGCGCGGCACCGAGTTTCTGTATGGCAACACCAGCATATGTTCCATCGTAGGCGGTCGTTGTGTTGGCGGACGATCCCGCCGCATAGCTGAGCGGCTGGACCGCACCGGGCGCCGCGGCGGCCGGCGGCGAAGATGGTTGCGAGGCACAGGCAGAGATCGCGAAGAGTGCAATGCACAGCGGGAATAGAGGTTTCATGACATATCACCGCGATTTGGTGGTAGCCTCGTTGCGTCGGAGCACGGAGGCCAGAGTGCGCAAGATAGGGAAGTGCGGCGGGGCGCGATTGGAGCCCCTTGCGGTATATATTTTAAATCCTTGCGGACATGCTCCTGCGTCGAGGTGCGATACGCGTTCGTTCTTGCGGCCGACGGCTGACACGGCAGAGCTTCTCGATGAGGTCGAGGTCGACGCCTTAGGTGACGCCGACCGCGACTTTACCGATGACCCAATCGCCCCGCCGTGGAAGGGCGCGGCGCGGAGATCACTGTCCTCCACGTCCCGGCGATGACGAGACCCCAACCAAGCCGTTCCTCTGCCAGCTCAGGTTATATGTGCAACGCTCCATAATCCGACCCTTGAGGACATATTGGTTATCTATATGTCCTTCAAACTTGTGGCCGAGGCCGGTCCGCATCGTCAGCGCGCCTTGCGGCGTTACGTAGCCTTGGAACGTAACATCACGCACCTGGAGCTGTGCGAGACCGTTGGAGATGGTCAACGCCGGTGGAACACCATAATTTACGCAGCTTGCGAGACCATCCCCGCCTTCCGCCAAAGCTCCCCCGGCGCTGGCGTCCTCCATAGCAACACCAGCGTATGTCCCGTCGAAAGCGTTCGTCGTATTGACAGACGATATTGGGTGGCCCGGGGGAGACGCCACGGCCACCTGGACTGGGGGAGACGCCTCGGCGAACAGTGGCGAAGGTGATTGCGGGGCACAAGCGGCAACCGCAAAGAGTGAAATGCACAGCAGGAATTGGGCTTTCATGACATATCTTCCTAATTTGGCTGCCGGGTGTAGTCCCCGCGGCAGACCAGTTGAGAGATGGCTCTGTGGCGCTCAGCTTGGCTCGTTGCGTCGGAGCCCGGAGGCCACTGTGGGCAATATAGGGAAGCCCAGCGGGCCGCGATTGCAGCCCCTTGCGGTCTTAATTTTAAATCCTTGCGGACATGCTCTTCCTAACCCGTAACCCACGCCTTTATTTTGATTTCATCAGAGTGTCATAGACGAGCTGGAACGCGTCGGGCCCGACGCTGACGTCGCCACGGAAGGGATTGTCCATCGCGGCGATCAGGAAGATCACGATGCCAAGGAACAGAGATAAGGCGCCGCCGAGCAGCACATGCACATGTACCTCCATGTCGAGCATCCAGATCAGACCGATGTTGATGAGTGCACCGACGGCAACCACCCACCATAGGACGGCCGGAATCCCGGTGGTGACACTGGCGAGCCGAGACCGCCGTAGCTCGACAAAGGTATTGAACTGCCGCAAGGTCTCGGCATGGATGATTTCCTCGCGTTTTTCCGTCGGATTGAACGTCAGCAGCTCATCGAAAAACGACGTTATTTGTCCCCACGGAGTAGGCACGATGCCCCGTCGTTGCTGTGGCCAGCTCTCCTCGATCACGTGGCGGGTATATTCGCGCAGGTTGTCTTCCAGTCTGCCACGGATCGGCTGCGGATAGCCGGCAAGATCGCGGTAAAGAGCCGCCAGGCTCGAAGCCTCTTTGGTGACGATGTCGCCCACGGAGGAAAAATTCTGATACGCTGCAACCGCGAGAAGCCCGAGCAGAAGCCCATAGAGCACGGAAAAGCTCGAGAGCGTGAACCCCACCATATCATTGGCGCGCCGCTCCGTATGGATCCAGGAGCGGGCAATCGGACGAAGGAGGACAATCCCCAAGCAGGTCGTGGCGACGAAGACGAAAGCAAACAATCCGCCCATATACCCAGTTGGATAATCATAGATCCAATAAAACATCTCAAGTGCTCATGCCATTCAGATCAAATATTCGCCCTCGCATGCGAGATTTGGGCAGCGAAAGCGAATTGCTATTGCGTTGGATTGCGTGCTCCCTGGCGTGCCTCGGCCGGGAGCTAAAGGCACGCGACCGCTCCTTTGCCAAATTAAGGTGCATCGAGGAACCGGAATCGGCGCACAAGCGCCGACCCGGCTTAGGGGCGATTTACCGACCGACTTAGCTGCCGTGGCTCCGGCGCGAGCTTGACGAGCCCGTGGGCTCGACCTGACCGAAGCTCGCAATGCAGCTTTGATGGAGTTGCGGATCGCTAATCGGACCGCATTCCTTGCGCATACGCGCCTGGCGGAAACCGCGATTTGTTTCGAGGGTCTGATCGTAGCGTCGGCTCTGGATCACATTTTGCCGCGCCGACACCGAGGATGACACATCGCCCCGGCTGGCCTGCGGGCCGTTTGTCATCACCGCGGCCCCGCTCGTGCCCGCCGAAGAGGACGGCATATCGCCCTGATACGATTGCGGGGCGTAGTTCCCCGGGGCGTAGCTGGGAGAAGTGCTGCCCTGATAGCCCGGTGGACCACTGTAGCCCGGTGTGGAGCCGTAAGGGCCTGCCATCTGGGCATGAGCCGGCATGGTCGCGATCGCTGCCAGGCAGGCGGCTGCGAAAGCCAAACTCGTCGTAGCTCTAAACATCATGACAGTCGTCTCCTAAGTTCGATTGCACCGTCCCGCGCGCGAGTAGCTCGTCGATGGGCTACGGCGGCCAGAGTGCGTAAGATAGAGATGTCCAGCGGGGCTCGATTGCAGCCCCTTGCGGTATTGACTTTAGATCCTTGCGGATATGCTCCCGCGCCGTGTCGCTATCCGCGTTCGTTGTTGCCGCCGACGGCTGATATGGCACTCGTCCGGCTGAAGGAGTATCCCGTCACCTTTCCACCGGCTCACGTCAGCGCGGCGCGGAACCGGCCGGGTGTCACGCCCATCTCACGGCGGAAGATGGAGTTGAGATGGCTCTGGTCGGCGAAGCCGGCCTCCTGCGCGATCGAGGCGAGGGGCTGGTGGGTCCGGCGCAGTAAGGTTTTTGCGTGCTCGAGCCGACGTTGGATGACATAGCGTTGGGGACCTACACCGACCGCCTGCTTGAACGAGCGACTGAAATGGTAGGGGCTGAGGCAAGCCACCCCGGCGAGGTCGGTCAAGCTCAATTGATCATCAAGATGCGCTTCGATGTAGTCACGCACCCGCCGCAGCCGCTCAGGCGACAAACCGTTCGATGGCGCGAGCGCGATCGCCGAAGGTTCGACAAAACCCCGCGTTATCTGAACTGCGAGTGCCGTGTTGAGTGCATCGGCGAGGATCCGATCGAGGAACCCGGCGCCCATCTCGTTGGCGATGGTCAACGCTATTTGCGACACCAGCGGATCGCTAAGAGCGCTCCGCGGCTCGAGATGCACGGCACCGCCTCGCACCAGATCAGAAATGAAATTGTTGTAAGTATCCGGACGTTGCAGGATCTGAATAAATCGAACCGGCGCCTGCAAACTGCTCCGTAGCGTCACGCCACTTGGACGAAACGCAAAATTATCGCGCTGAAGTGGTAGTATCTGTGCAGGTCCATCGTCATTTTGGATCGTGCCGGGGATATCGGTCAAGGCGTAGACGATCCGATGATAGTCGCTCCGCCAAACCACCTCCCCAGCCGTGCGGTTGACAATATCGGCGGAAATCGAGCCCCAAGACCGTGTTTTCTCGATGTTAAATCCAGAGAAGCTCCAAATCGGATTATCCGCATCGGGGCCGCCGATGCCTAACCCGCCAGTCGTCCGTCTAAGTGGATCATGAGCAGATTTCGCCACTCTTCACATCTCCGGCTCAGGCCAGCGCGGCGCGGAAATAAGTTCCATCAATTCTCACCTGCTGACATCGAGGCACCGGACTTCCCAGGAATGGAGCTGGAATGTGCCCAATCTCCGTAGTTCGTCAATCAGACACGGACTGCCGCGGACCGAGTCGAGGCCTCGTCCAGCAAGGTCTGATAGAAGATTCTTGCGGTCTTATGTGAGATCCTTGCGGTCTTATAGGGATCCTTGCGGAATTGATCGTTGCGCGATTTTTGCGATGCGGCCCCCTTTACGACCGAAGCGATCGGGTTGACGTTCCGCAACCAGCGGCCGTGGCACCGTCGAGGAGGCGGAAAGGTCGTTCGGCTCAGGCCAGCGCGGCGCGGAACCGGCCGGGTGTCACGCCCATCTCACGGCGGAAGATGGAGTTGAGATGGCTCTGGTCGGCGAAACCGGCCTCCTGCGCGATCCAGGCGAGGGGCTGGTGGGTCCGGCGCAGCAAGGTCTTTGCCCGATCGAGCCGCCGTTGGATGACATAGCGCTGCGGCCCGACCCCCGCCGACTCCTTGAACGAGCGGCTAAAGTGATAGGGGCTCAGACACGCGATGTCGGCGAGGACGGTGAGCGAGAGGTTCTCTTCGAGATGCGCCTCGATGTAGTCGCGCACGCGCCGCAACCGTTCCGGCGAGAGGCCCTTGTTGCTGGTCGGCAGGGGGAGGTGCCTGACAAAACGCTGAGCGATGCGGATGCACAAGGCGGTGGCGAGGCTTTCGATCAGGATCCTGTCCGCGAAGCCACCTTCGATCTCCTGGACCAAAGTCGTGACGATTTGGCTCAGTAAAAGGTCTTGCAGCCCATATAGATGTTCGAACCGGGATGCCGCCGCTCCAAGCTCGGGCAGCAGGGCGGAACACAAATCCGTGTCCCAGACCACCTTAACAAACTTCGCTGCGGGTTGCACGGTCCCGAGCGTGAGGCCAGCAGGACAAAACGTGAGACTGCCGGGCGCGGCAGCCGGTAATTGGCGGGTGGGTCCTCGCTCAACCTGGAGTAGCCTCGGCGGGATCTGATCCGGTGCGAGAACGATCCGGTGACGGTCACCTCGCCAAATGGATTCGCCGCCACCCCGGTGGTAGCTCACTGCCGTGATCGAGGGCCAGGATTTGATCCTTGAGATTTCAAATCTGGGGCCTTCCCAGACGGAGTTGCCGAGCCACTCCTGCTTTGCGCCGGACGCAAGATCGGCGGTGCTTCCCCTTTCGCTCGGTGTTTGCATGGTGTCCCTGGAACAGCGCGGGCAGGGTAATCGGCTTGACGAAGAACCTTAACCCGAGAGCTGGCTTGATCCTGATATATAAGGCTCCAAAAGTTACGGTTCCGTGACAATTTAATTGGATTTAGACAATTTTTGTAACGCCCTGTGTCGAATTGTAAAACGAGACCGACCGACTGGACGCGCCACCGGCTTACGCCAGCGCGGCGCGGAACCGGCCCGGTGTCACGCCCATCTCACGGCGGAAGATCGAGTTGAGATGGCTCTGGTCGGCGAAGCCGGCCTCCTGCGCAATCCGGGCGAGGGGCTCGCGGGTCCGGCGCAGCAAGGTCTTTGCGCGCTCGAGGCGGCGCTGGATGACATAGCGCTGCGGCCCAACGCCAGCCGCCTCCTTGAAAGAGCGGCTAAAGTGATAGGGGCTCAGACAGGCAATGTCGGCGAGGACGGTGAGCGAGAGATCATCGTCGAGATGCGCCTCGACGTAGTCTCGCACGCGATGCAACCGATCCGGCGAGAGGCCCTTGTTGCTGGTCGGCAGCGGGAGATGCCCGACAAAACGCTGGGCGATGCGGATACACAAGGCAGTGCCCAAGCTCTCGATCAGGATCCTGTCCGCGAAGCCGTCTTCGATCTCCTCGGCCAAAGTCGTGACGATTTGGCTTAGCAAGGGGTCGTGCAGCCCAGACAGGAATTCGAACCGGGACGCTGCCGCCCCGAGCTCCGGCAGCAAGGCCGAATACAAATCCGTATCCCAGACGACCTGAACAAACCTAGCTGCGGGTTGAACAACCCGGATCTTGAGGCCGGGAGGATAAAACCACATACTGCCGGGCGCGGCACTCGGCACTTCCCGGGTGAGTCCATGCTCGAGCTGGAAGAGTATTGGCGGGAGTTGATCCCGCAAAAGAACGATCCGGTGGCGGTCACTTCGCCATATGGATTCGCCGTCACCTCGGTAGAAACTCATTGCCGTGATCGAAGACCAGGATTTGATCCTCGAGATTTCTATCTCAGGGTGTTCCCAGACCGCGCCAAGCCACTCCTGTCCTGCACCGGACGCGAGATCGCCGGTGCTGCCTCTTTCGGTCGGTGCGTGGATGCTGCCCTCCGTCGCCGTTCGGGCGACATTGGTCAAATGGGTGTCCATGCAGTCCTCCATTTAGGCCATGGCGGGCGACACTTTGGCCCCGCGCGGATGACTGTCCTCGCCACGGACGCGGCGAGATCCACGCCTGAAAGCGCGCCGAGGCAATCCGCGTCCGTCAGAAACCGACCGTTAATCTTGCTTAACGTCAATTCTGATGGATAATTGTTCGCCGGCGATCAATTGGAGGAAAGACGCTGGACATAGCTGCCGTGCGTGAGATCGTGCTGCGGCATGGCTGGCTCAGCCAGACGCCGCCGTGGTTCCAGAGCGGCGTCCTTGACCGATGCCAGCTGCGGCACTTCAAAACGGGGGAGTCGATTTATTCGATCGGCGACCCGCCAGGCGGCATGTTTGGTCTGGTAGCCGGCGGCCTCAACGTATCGATCGCGCCTAATGAGCGCGGACCCTACTTCACTCATGTCGCGAGGCCAGGGTCCTGGTTTGGAGAAGCAGCCGCTTTCACTGGTGAGCCGCGGCGGGTCGGACTCACGGCAGCACGCGACAGCGAACTGCTGCACCTTCCCCTGCATGGGATTCGTGAAATCGTCGACAACAATCCCGTGGCCTGGCGATTTTTCGCCCTCGTAACGATCGGCCATCTTGATGTGACCATCGGGGCCCACGACGACCTGATGATCCGTGATCACGTCAAGCGATGCATCGCGGTCCTGCTGCGCTTGGGCGGGTGCCGACTGTCATCCCCGCCGGACTCACTGCCGATCGAGATCGACGTGAGTCAGGAAGACATCGCTTTCATGTCGAACGTCGCTCGAACTACCGCGGGTGCGGTCTTGCGCACGCTCGAAGCGATGGGCCACCTGGAGCAGTCCTACCGCCGTATCCGAATTCTGGCACCGGACGCGCTGAGGGCCATGCTGCACGACTGACGCCCCTCTTTACACTTGGCGACTGGCCATCATGGCAAGTGTGCCGCAGACGAAGCCGTCAAGGCGCAGATAGTCGGTGGCCCGGAGCGCCGTCTAGCCAGGGTGCGATCCAATCTCTGACCGACGCGGCGCAGAGCAATGTCCGCAAGGATTTAAAATTAAGACCGCAAGCGCCTGCAATCGCACCGCACTGGATTTCCCTATTTTGCGCATTCTGGCCTCCATGCTCCGACACGATGAGCCAAGCTGAGCGCGGACTGGACCAGACCAGGCGAACAGCGACCTGGCCGCCAAACCGAGCGACGGGGTGAGGAGCGAGTATGCCGACTAGCAACGACGAACAGCGTCCCGCCGATCTCGCCGACGAAACTGTCGTTCCTCTTCTGGCAGAGGAGGTCGCCGTCTCGAAGCAGGTTGTCGAAACCGGCCGCGTCCAGGTCGCGAGGGTCACTCATCAGCGCGAGCAGTTGATCGACGAATTGCTGGCCCACGAGACGGTGGAAATCGAACGAACCCCGGTCGGACGGCATATCGACGCGATGCCGGCCGTCAGAGAAGAGGACGACACCATTGTGGTTCCAATTGTCGAAGAAATGCTCGTCATCGAGCGCCGCCTGTTCCTCAAGGAAGAGGTGCGCATCCGGCGGGTGCGATCGACGGAAAGACACCAGGAGAGCGTGACGCTGCGCCACCAGGAAGCGGTGGTCACGCGCCTTCCGGTGGAGGCGCCGGCAGCCGGGAATAGTCCCGTGTCTGGCGAGAAGGTGCACCAGTCCAACCAGGAGTGAGAGAATGAGTTACCAGACTATCGTTGCAGCGTTCGACACGGCCACCCACGCGGGGGCCGCTGTCGAGGCGCTGAAGGGCGGCGGCTTCCATGCCGACGATATCAGTGTGTTAGACAAGGATGAGGTTGGCAGGCGTCAGCCCGGGTTGTGGGGGCGCATGTTCGGTAGCGGGCTGCATCAGCACGAAGCCGACGTATACAACCAGGCGCTCGAGCGTGGTGGAGTTCTTGTTTCGGTGCGCGTGCCGGACAGCGAAGTCGCGCACGCGACGGGCATTTTGGACATCCACCGACCGATCGACGTTCATGACCGCGCAATAACCACGGGCATCGCTCCGGCTGCCCGGGTGGAAGCTGCAGTCGCTACGATCGCCGCGGCGCCAATTGCCGCCGTGCAGAAGATCGCGGTTTCTCCCAAGCTGGTCGAGGCGCACGACGAAGTGCTGCGCCTTGCCGAAGAGCAGCTGGATGTCGGCAAGCGCATGGTGGAAACCGGCAAGACACGGGTCCGCCGGTTTGTCACCGAGCGTGAGGTGTCGGCCGATGTGACCCTGCACGAGGAGCATGCAGACGTTCTGCGCCGCGCCGTCACTGATCCGAAATACATCGGCGAGATCGACTGGGCGGACAGCACGATCGAAGTCGTCGAAACGGCCGAGCAGGCTCTGGTGAACAAGACTGCGCGCGTCGTCGAGGAAGTGGCGCTGAAGAAGATCGGCAGCGATCACGTCGAGACCATCCACGACAAGGTCCGCCGCCAGCAGGTTGAGATCGAGCGCCTCGGCACGGATGGAAAGCCGCTGGCAGCGCAGAGGATCTAACAAAAGTTAGACGTCGATCTCGCGGAGCACCAAAGGCTGCGTCGCGGGCGAGTGCCCGTCCGCAGCCTTCGGCACTGAGCATCGTGCGGCACGCCGTGCCGCACCATGCCGCCAAGAGCCGCAAACGAAACCGCGGACAACAGGTGTCCGCTGTATAGGAGAGATCAGATGACCACGTTAGACAACACAATCGAAGATGTCGCGGGCCGGTTCGGACTTGGTCCAAAGACAGGCCCGCTAATGAACGAAGTCACGCAGCTGATCACCGGCTCGCCCGGCGGAATTGGCGGGTTCATTGACAAGTGCAAGTCAGCCGGCCTCGGGTCCGAGGTTGCCTCATGGCTCGGCAGAACCGACGGAGCAGCGCTCACGGCACCGCAGGTCGAGAAGGCGCTCGGCAGCACCGCACTCGGCGGGATCGCAAGCAGGCTCGGCCTTGCAGGCGGTGTTGTCGGGACGGCGGTCGGTTATCTTCTGCCGAAACTCATCGGCCAGATGACGCCGGGCGGGGTCATCCCAACGGGTATCCCGGCTTCGCTCTCCGGCTTCATGACGGGGGCGCCCAGGCAAACCACAACGACGCGACGATTGGAGCAGGTGGCTCCGGTCGCCATGAGCGTGCTCCCCGATGTTAGGCACCATGGGCGATGGCTGATCCCGCTGCTTGGCGGACTGGGCGTGCTCGGGCTTTTCTGGTATCTGTTGTCCGGCAATACGCCGGCACCGGTCGTGGCTACATCCACCCCGGCTCCCGTCGTGCAGGTGCCGCCGCCCCCGCCGATACCGACGGTACCGGCTCGGCTCGCGCTCAGCAATGATGACGGCATCATTACCTATTCCGGCAGCGTGCACGACGAGGCGACCCGCACGTCGATCATCGACTCATTGAAGGGTGTGTTCGGCGCGGACAAGGTCAAGGGCGACATCGCCATCAACGCCAACGCGGGGCCGACGCCTTGGCTGATTAATCTGCGGACGGCGCTCGAGCACCTGAAGACCCCCGGAGTGCAGGCCCTATTCGACGGCAACTCGCTCAAGGTCGGCGGGCTGATCGGCGATTCTGACCGGGACGGAATCATCGGCTCACTGCGATCGGTGCTCGGTACGGGTCTGGTCTTTGGCACGCTCACCGATAAGGTGGGCAATCTGGTGACCGACGTCACCAGCAGAACCACCGCCGCACTATCTGCGTTGCATACGGGATTCAGCACAACGGACCTGCTGGGCATTCTCAACCAATCGATCATCAACTTCCCAACGAACAGCGCGGAAATTCCAGCGATCAGCAAGACACTGCTGCAGCAGGCGGCGGTGGCTTTCAAGCAGCTTCCTTCGGGCACGATGATCGAGATTGGCGGCTACACCGACAACACCGGTGATCCGGCGGCAAACATTCAGCTGTCGCAGCAGCGTGCGGAGGCCGTGCGGGCGGCATTGGTGCAGTCGGGCGTTGATCCGAGCATGCTGGTGGCAAAGGGATACGGCAGTGCCAAACCGGTTGCGGACAACGACTCGCAGGAAGGCCGCTTACAGAACCGGCGCATCGAGTACCGGGTCGTAAAGGCGTAATGGTCGCGGCCAGGCCCGCGGACACGGCGAAACACTCAAGCCGCCGGTCCACGGGTCTGGCGGTCCTTCTGTGAAACCACAGAATCGAACCGCGCGGATCGCTACAATCGTGGAGCGACTGCCGGATCCGGATTGGGGCGGTATCGTAAAGGAAGGACTGAGTTTAGCGTAATGTTGCGGGATTGCGACTCGGCGCGGGAGCATGTCCGCAAGGATTTAAACTTAAGACAGCAAAGGGCTGCAATCGCGCCCCGTTGGACTTCCCTATCTTGCGCAATCCGGCCTCCGTTCTGCCCGAAGCGGTCGCGGTGTCGAAGCGTATCTGACGGAGGTGCGTTGGCGCGCGGTCAATGTCGAGGAAAGGGTAAATCAATGAGATCATGTCGAATTCAATTCTTTGCTTTGGCGCTCGGCTGTCTGACGCTGACCAGCCAAGCCTTCGCCGAGAACGTGCCGAAACCGGCGGACACGGACGAGACGTTCATTACCGGTCTGCGCAGGATCGGCGTCATGGCAGGCCAAGTGGTCGAGTGCTCGGCCGACGCGGAGAAGCCCGCCAAGATCGACGAGGCGATGGAGCTGGCCAACCAGATCGCGATCCATTTCGGTCTCAAGGCAGCCTTCAACTATGCGGGCGCGGTCGGCTATGGCTCCGGCCATGCCTTCGACAAGGCCAACTGCACCCAGTCGATCGACGGCTGGAAGGCAATCCAAGCTAAATACCTCAACAAGTGAGAACCCCGGTCATGAAGAAGCTTCTGATCTACGCCCTGCCGGTCGCCCTGATGGCAACGCAGGCGGCAGGAGCCCCGCCGTCAGGCTGGGGCGGGATGGTGACGCGCGACCTCGGCGCAGCGACCGCGGGGACCGATGCCGCACCGCTGGTGCTCGTGCAGCATCGGGGTGGCGGCCACGTCAACCGGGCTAATGTAAACCGGACCAATGTCAATCGGACCAATGTCAACCGAACCTCGTTCAACAGCAATAACTTCCACCGCGACGTCTCGGTGAACCGGAATGTTGTGGTCTCCGGCGGCCACTATGGGCCGAACTGGGGCGGCATCGCCGCCGGCGCTGCGGTGGGCGCCAGTGTCACCGCCGCCGCCTCCGCCGCCGCTTACTCAAACAGCTATCCGCCTCCGCCGCCCTATCCGTACTATCCGGACGGGTACGGGTATTGAGCGCCTCCAGGTTACGATCGCATCTCGCAGCTCAGCATTGTTAGGTTAAGACGCCGCAGCGAGAGGAATTTGAAACCACTTCGGACCAGTCGGCGCGCAGTCCTGACTCTCGCTGGTGCCGCAGCAGTCCTCCCGCTGATCAATCTGGGCACCGAACTGGCCGGAGAAGCTGCGCTGGGCCAAACGGCCGTCGATCCTCTTGAGGTTTGTGCCACCTCGGATATGGTGCCCCTGCACGGGCCTCACTACCGATTGGATCCCACTGAACTCCGCAGAGATCTGACATCCGACCGCAAGCGGCGCCAATCGGGATTCGTGGGACCGCCGTATCAAAGACGCCGAAATCACGCGATCCGGTACCATGACCGATTTAGAGCCGCCGCCTGAAAAAGGGGAGGCGGCGGAGCTTCGGAGCGCTGCCGCCGAGGCTCTAAAGAGCGCCGCTCGTCAGACCGACCCACGTGAGTTCGATCGACTGACGCGGCACGCGCTCGGTCTCATCGAACGAGCTCGGGCCATCCAGCAGGGCCGGCGGCCGGCGCGTGGATCGATCCCGCGTTTGGTTCGTCACGGATTGGAGAGGAGAAAAACCATGGACTAGCCCGGTCATTGGCGCCGCAGTAGCCGGGTTCTTCACGCGTTGGCTGTACCAAGATGAGCTGGTCGCCGTGCAGACCGTCGTGGTCGAGGAGGAGCAGGCTGCGTAAGTCGCTGGCTCGGATAGCCAGCTGTCCGCACTAGGTCGAGAGCGCAACCGCCCCGCGCCAAGGCCGCGGGGAGCGCCGGGTTCGCCGACCTCGGCCTTCGCGGTCGAAAGCGCGCTCGACATGCTGGCCAAGAAGCTCGGCATGGACCCGCTGCAATTGCGGCTGAAAAACGCGGTGCGGCCGGGAACCACGATGATCTACGGGCCGAAGATGAGCCATGCCGGCTATGTCGAGACCCTGGAAGCGCTGATCAACCATCCGGCCTATAAGACGCCGCTGGGCCCGAACCAGGGGCGCGGCGTTGCCTCGGCTATTGGTTCAATGGCGGCCGCGAATCGAGCGCCACCGTTCAAGTCAACGAGGACGGCACCGTCATCGTCACCAGCGGCAGCGTCGATATCGGCGGCTCGCGTGCCTCGATGGCGCTGATGGCGGCCGAGACCTTGGGAGTCGATTACAGCCAGGTGCGCTCGATTGTCGCCGACACTTCCTCAGTCGGCTTCACCAACCCGACCGGCGGCTCGCGCGTGACCTTTGCCACCGGCATGGCGGTCGTCGAGGCCAGCAAGAAGATCATCGACGAATTGCGCGGCCGCGCGGCGATGATTTGGGACGTCGATGTCGACGGTGTCATCTGGGAGGACGGCCACGCCAAGCCGGCGAGCAGCAACGTCGGCGATTTCCAACCGATGTCGTTTAAGGAGATCGCCGCCAAGAAGGCATTGACCGGTGGCCCGATCACCGCCGCCGCCTCGGTCAATGCCGGCGGCATGGCGCCGGGCTTCTCGACGCAGTTCTGCGATGTCGAGGTCGATCCCGAAACCGGCAAGGTTACGATTTTGCGCTTTGTCGCCGCGCAAGACGTGGGCTGTGCGATCCATCCCTCCTATGTCGAGGGGCAGATCCAGGGTGGTGTTGCGCAGGGCATCGGCTGGGCGCTCAACGAGGAGTACATCTACGATCGCAACGGCCGGCTCGACAATGCCGGGTTCCTCGAC